>OGCQ01003095.1_pt1 | contig 15600 bp, 11 predicted proteins | sample 1570161 | NCBI WGS metagenome assembly OGCQ01 (sample SAMEA4384402, study PRJEB24528) | human gut metagenome
GCCCAACTCATAAAAGAAGTAGTTACACGACACCTCCAGCGCCCGCTGAGCGGTCAGATCGCCGTGGGTAACGCCGGGGTTGGATGTCCAGATCAGGCATGTGGGAGAGAAGCCCGGGTACTTGGTGAAGACACCCTGATCCCGGATGATCTCGCCGGGGAGGTACAGGTATCTGCCGAAGAACTCACTCTTCGGGTTTGTACTACGGTGCTCCATAGCGGCGATCAGGGTACACATCTTGAAGGTGGAGCCGGGGGCGTAGTTGGCGCCGAAGGCGCGGTTGAAGAAAGGCTTCAAGGGGTCGGCTTCGATCTCCGCCCAGTCCTGGTTCATGGTGGCGAGATTGTAGGTGGGATAGCTGGCACAGGCCAGAATCTCGCCGGTCTTGACCTTCATGACGATGACCGCCGCGCCCTCCGCGTCCAGGCCGTTACTCTCATCCTTGGAGGTGTTCTTCTCCGGGTCGGTCAGCTCCTTCATGATGTTGGCAAGAGAGTCCTCGGCAATGCCCTGAAGCTCCAGATCAATGGTGGTCTCCACGTTGTTTCCGGCGATGGGGGTGTAGACCTCGCCGGTTTTCCGATTGACCCGCCAGAACTGCTCGACGATGGTGCCGTCCTTGGAAACCACGTCCACGCGCTGGCCGTCGATGCCGTGGAGGTAATCCTCAAAGGCTTCCTCAAAGCCGGACTGGCCGATGTAGGCGTCCATGGAGTAGCCTGCATTCTTGTACTTTGCCCAGTCGTCGTCGTCCATGCCGCCCATGTAGCCTAAGATGTGGGCAGCGTATTTGGTATGGTATTCCCGGACGGTGGAGGATTCCACCATCAGGCCGGGGGTGTTCAGCTCCAGAATGGCGGACAGATTCTCGTCGGAGATGTCCTCAATGAAGGTGTACGTAGGCAGGCTGGAAATACCGCGCAGGTCGAATTCGTAGCGCATACCGATGACGGCACGGGCGTCCTCGTCCGACCAGCCTTCGGGAATCTTATAGCGTTCCCGCAGCTTTTCAATGAGCAGCGGCGCGGTGATGTCCGAGTCCAGCGACCGGTCAACCATGAAGCTCTGGAAGTGGTTCTGCCAGGAAGTGGCAAAATCGTTCAGAGTATACTCAAAGGGGCGGGTCTTGCTCACGGGGAAATGGTCGTTGTAGCTCAGGTTCAGATCCCGGCACTTGTGTACGAGCGCGTACAGCGCTTCGTTGGTCTGGCCGTAGGACTCGATAACGTAGTGGTTGAACACCAGATCATAACTGGCGCGGTTGCCCACCAGAACGTTGCCGTTCCGGTCGAGGATATCGCCGCGGGCGGCACGGACGGTGGTAACGGTGGTGTATTTCGCGATGTTGTCGGTGTTGCCGTTGGTCTTGATGATCTGAAGATCAAAAAGCTTCAAGGCGAACAGCGCCAGAATCGTAATAAACAGAATTAAAAGCAGGATAGCGCGAAATCGGCTTATTCTTTCCATGTGGTTCCTCCAATAAGGCCAATTTTATTGATAAGCGGGTACAGCAGGACCATAACGCCGAAGCTGTAGCCGGCGGTGATCAGGAAGGAGAACACCCGGTCCCACCGTGTCAGCCCAAGGCCGATGCCCACGACGAACAGACCCATCTCGTAAATTGTCAGCGCGATACCGGCGCAGATGACGATGGAAGCTTTCGTGCGCCGCAGGTAGGCCTGCCGCAGCAGCGTAGCGATGATCCCGACGGCGCATAATAGGCCAATGCAGTAAGGCCCCGGCGCGGAGCCGGAAAAGTAGTAAATGGTGGACGCAAAAAGGACGAACAGACTTCCCACATCCACGCCCTCAATGACCGTGATCAGCAGAATGTACACCACCGGCAGATCGGTGGTCGCACCGAAGATGCTGACGCGGCTCATGATAACGTCCTGAATGGTCAGGAGCAGGATACCCGTCAGCACATACAGCGTCCATTTCAGCATCCGCTGCTTTTGCAGCTGGGTCACGTGGAACAGCCCGGAAAGGCTGTTTTGCCGGGGGTCGGGCTTGAATTCCGACTGTTTGGACAGTTTTCTTCTTGCCATGGCGCGTCCTCAGCCCACGGGGGTGGTCGGTTGGGTGGTGGCGGCGGTTTCGGACGGGGCGGTGGCAGTCTCGGAGCCTGTGGACGTGCTGGGGGTGGTCACGACCTCGGTGGTGTAGGCGGTGATGATGAAGACCTGCTCCAGGGAGTTAATGTCCGCGGCGGGGTCCAGGAGGGCGAATTTGGCGACGCCCGTTTCCTCATAGCCCGCGTCCACCACGGAGCCGATGATCAGGCCACGGGGGTACACCGTGGAACCGGAGGTCACCACCTGATCCTTATTGCGGATGATGGAGTCGGAGGGCAGGTAGTTCATTTGGAGCAATGTGTCGTTGCCGCTGGTGTAGCCGCCCTTGACCATGCCGTTGTAGCCGGAGGTGGAGATGGTGCCGGAAATTTCCAGCGTGGAGTCCAGAACGGTCTTGACGACGGCGTAGTTCACGCCCACCTCCGTCACCAGACCCACCACTTCGCCGTTGGCGGTGATGGCGCACAGATTCTCCCGGATACCCGCGTTGGTGCCCCGGTTGATGGTGAAGGTGCTCTCCCAGTCCGAGGAGCTCCAGCCGATGATATAGGCGTCCACCAGCTTGTAGTCCTCGTTGGTGGCCTTCAGATCCAGAAGCTTGCGCAGACGCTCGTTTTCACGGGCGACGGAGTCGGCCTGACGGGCGACGTCCTCCATCTGGGCGATGCGTTCCTCCAGAACCTTGTTTGCCGCGTCCAGAGCCTCGTAGCGGAACATATAGCTGTAGTATTTTTCCGCCGTATTGGTCAGGGTGGTGCCCGCGGCGCGGAAGGGGGCGAGAACGCCCTGCACGATCACGCTGGGAAGGCTCTGGTTGGAAATGCCGCTGTAGATGGCCAGCGCCGCCGTCAGCAGCGCGGCCACCACCAGAATGATCTTCACTTTGGTACTGAACAGATTTCTCATATGGTATCCTCCATCACTTCCGGCACTGTGCGGCAAAGGGTCTCATACAGCCGGCACACGGGAAGTCCCATTACATTATAATAGTCGCCCTCCAGCTTTTCGCAGAACAGCGCCGCACCGCCCTGAATGCCGTAAGCACCGGCCTTGTCCATGGGTTCGCCGCTCTGGACGTATTTCTGAATCTCCTTCTCGCTGAGGGGACGGAAATGCAGGCTCGTCACCTCAGTAAAGGTCTCAACTCTGTCCCCATACAGGATGGTGCAGCCTGTCATCACCTGATGATCCCGCCCGGAGAGAAGCCGGAGCATAGATGCCGCTTCGTCCTCACTGTGGGGCTTGCCCAGCACCTTCCCCTGACAGACCACGATGGTGTCCGCCGCAATGACGATGTCTTCTTCTCCCCGGCTGACGGCCAGCGCCTTCAAACGGCTGACCCGGGCAACTTCGTCAAAGGGCGGCTTTTCGGGGTCCATGGTTTCGTCAATGTCCGCCGCCCGGACGGTGAAGGGAATCCCCAAGAGGGACAGAAGCGCCTTTCGCCGGGGCGAGGCGGAAGCGAGAATGAGCTGCATAAGGTTCTCCTTTCGATGCGGAGGAATTTTATTCCACACCCCGTAAGTACAGTCCCCGGGTACACGCGCCGGGGTCGAGGGGTTCGGGGTTCATGTAATCGTTCAGCACGCGGTCAACTTCCTTGGAATTTTCCGTGGTGAAGTACAGCCGCGTCGCCCATAAGCCCAGCTTCGCAAGATCGTCCTGCCGGTCGAGCCAGCTCAGCTTCTTGCCGTTGAGCAGTACGCTGCGGCAGCTGTCGCCGTCCCGGATGACCGGGAACTCCGCGCCGGTCTTGTCGATCAGGCGGGTGGCTTTCAGATGGCAGGTGCATTCGTTGGTCTTGTTGTGGATGAGGCAGTGCTCCGTCACCATCAGGGGCAGCCGCCCGTAGGCGATCAGCTCGGCGTTCACCGCCTTGCTCATGTCCCGGATCTGGGGCAGGGTCATTTCAAAGCTCACCGTGGCGGAGGCCATTTCCAGAGAACGCATGACGTTCATGGAGGCGGAGTTGAAGATGTTCAGGCCGAAATCCCCGTGAACCCGCATTCCGGCCTCCCGCACGGGGGCGATCAGGCCGAGATTGCCCACCAGCGCGTCCCGGACACCGGCGGCGCGGAGGACTTCCAGGCTCTTTTTAATCCGGGGCAGCTCCCCGTCGTGGACGATTCTGGGCAGCACCGCCGCCACTCGTCCCCGCTGCACCAGCCGGGCGCAAAGCTCCCCGTCGGCGAGCAAGATGTGGATGGGAACGTACAGCAGTGTGGTTTCCAGATCTAACAGCATGGGGGTCAGCTGCTCCCGGGAGGTGACCTGAATGGTCAGGCCGGGCAGACCCGAGGGGCCTTTGTATTCCGGCACGGGCTTGGGCTTACGCAGGGTCTGCTCCTCTCGTCGGGCGCGGATGGCGGTGAGCTGGTTCAGCACGTCCCGGCGCATGGCGTTGATGGCGGAAGCGGAGATAATGAGACCGGGATCCACCCGGGTGCGCACCTCCACGCACCGGTAGGGCGTACCGCCGGTCTTGGAGACCCGCTGTGCGAGCATCGCCCCGGTGAGCGAGATATTCTGGGCGCGTTCCGGCACGGGGCCGTCGGAGCGGCATGTCCGACCCTCCGGGTCGGTGGCGATGACGCAGCTGCCGTCCACGGTGACCATGGCCTGAAAGCGGATATCCACAAGGGGGGTCTCCCCTGCCTCATAGGATTGCCGGGCGGCCTGAAGCCATTTGCCGTCGTCGTCATTCTCCTGCCGCACGCCGAACATTTTGGTATCCACCCTGCTTGTATAGTAGCCGTCGGTGAAGCCCTGACGGTTGAAGGCGGCGTACAGGGCGTCCATCATGGGCTTGGTGACGGTCATCTCGTCCAGCGCCTTGCGGTAGACGGCGGTGACGGTGGCCACGTATTCCGCCCGCTTCATCCGGCCTTCCAGCTTCAAAGAGACCACGCCCATTTCCTGCAATTCCCGCAGATAGGGAATCAGGCAGTTGTCTTTCAGACTCAGGGGGTATTTTTCCTGCCAGTGGGTGTAGCCGTAGCTCTGGCGGCAGGGCTGGGCGCAGCGGCCCCGGTTGCCGGAGCGGCCGCCGATCATGGCGGACATGTAGCACTGGCCGGAATAGCACATGCACAGCGCGCCATGGACGAAGACTTCAATTTCAATGGGAGAGTTGGCGCAGATGTAGCGGATTTCCTCCCGGCTCAGCTCCCGGCTGAGAACGACCCGCTTGATACCCATGGCGGCGCACAGCAGCACGCCGGGCAGAGAATGGACGGTCATCTGGGTGCTGCCGTGGATGGGAACGCCGGGGGCGATCTGCCGGCACAGCTGCACCACGCCTAAGTCCTGCACGATAAAGGCATCAATATTATTCTGCGCGGCATAGCGGATCAGCTCCGCCGCCTCGGTCATCTCCCGGTCGGAGACGAGGGTGTTGAGGGTCAGGTGCACCTGCACGCCCCGGACATGGCAGTATTTAATGGCATCCACCAGCGTCTGGGGAGTAAAGTTTTTCGCGCTTTGCCGCGCGTTGAACGCGCCGCAGCCGAGGTAGACGGCGTCGGCGCCGTTCTGAACGGCCGCGCGCAGAGCCTCCATTGACCCGGCGGGCGCCAATAATTCCAGCATAAGCTCTCTCTCCAAAATTCGGTTTCGGGGCAGACCCCCGCACAATAATATAGTATTGAACAGTATAGCACAAAGAAACGAAAAGTTCCACCCCCGAAGGGAGAATTCAAGAAAAATTCAAGGGAACTTCATATTCAGAAGGCGATTCCCGGGGTAAACGCAAGGAAGATTTTCCAGATTCGCCCCAATTCCCCAAAATGTTCAAGAATAATTCAAAAACAACCTATTGACATTTCTGGCACTCTGCGGTATAGTGTGCTTAGCACTCAGAGAGATGGAGTGCTAAAGATAAAGTGAGAAGGAGGGATACGATGGAACTGACAGAGCGGAAAAAGAAGGTCCTGCGGTCGGTGGTGGATTTGTATATCCGCACGGCGGAACCGGTGGGCTCCAAGGCCATTACCGAGCTGCCGGACATGAAGTATTCCTCCGCGACCATCCGCAACGAAATGGCGGAGCTGACCGCCATGGGTTATCTGGAGCAGCCCCACACCAGCGCGGGCCGCATCCCCTCCGCCGCCGGTTACCGGCTGTACGTTGACGAGCTGATGATGGATTACCGCCTGTCCATTGACGAAACGAAGTCCATCAGCAGCGCCATCGAGGAAAAGATGCAGCGGGTGGATAAAATGGTGGAAAAGGTGGCAAAGCTGGTGTCTCAGGCCACCGATCTTCCCGCCATCTCCGCCGCGTCCCGACAGGGCAGCGCCTGCGTCAAGCGGTTCGACCTGATTCTGGCCGGACAGGGAAGCTTCATTCTGGTGCTGATGCTGGGCGGCGAGCAGGTGGTAAACAAGCTCATCAAGCTGCCCCTGAATGTGGGCGAAACGGATTTGAAGCTCCTCAGCGCGGTGCTGAACGCCAGCATGACGGACATTCCCCTTGATGGTTTTACCGCCGAGCTGATGGAAAAGGTCATGCGTTCGGCGGGTGCGGCGGCAAGTCTGGTGCCGGTGATCCTGGACTTCACCCAGGAGACGCTGAAAAACAGCGATTCCACCAGAGTGGCCGTCACCGGTCAGGCAAGACTGTTGAGTTTGCCGGAATACCGGGACGTGGACAAAGCCCAGCGGGTAATGGATTCCATCGACGAAGAGGCACTGGCAAACCTTCCCGCCGTCATGGAGGGCGCCAACGGTACGAAAGTGCTGGTAGGCCCCGAAAACGTGGCGGATGAGCTGAAGGACACCTCCGTTGTGATGACCAAGTTTGACATCGGCGACGGAATGCAGGGCATGATCGGCGTGGTCGGCCCCACCCGGATGGATTACGCAAAGGTAACGGCGCGCCTGAGCTACTTCGCCGAGAGCCTGAGCAAGATGTTCGGCAAGCCCGAGCAGCCCCAGCAGCCAAAGCTGCCGGAGCCATCGAAGGAAGGATAGAATCAAACAGGCAGGGCTGGGGAAAATCCCCGGAACCACAAAAAGCGGAGATTTTCCCCCACCCTGCAAATTGACAGGAGGTCACAGACGTGGCAAAGAAGGAAAAAGAAGAAGTAAAGAAGCAGCCCCCGGAGGAAACACCTCAGGAACCTGTGGAGGAAACCCCGAAGGAGAAGACTCCCGAGGAACCGAAGCAGAAGGATGCCAACCCCTGGGAGGAAAAATACAATTCCGAGCATGACGCCCGGCTGCGTCTGGCAGCGGAATATGATAATTTCCGCAAGCGCACCACGAAGGAAAAGGAGCAGTCCTACGGTAACGGCAAGGCCGACGCCGTAACGAAGATGCTTCCCATCTACGACAATCTGGAGCGCGCGCTGAACCAGCCCACGGAAGACGCCGCCTACAAAAAGGGCGTGGAGCTGACCATGACGGAGCTGCTGAAGATCTTGAATGGTCTCGGCGTGGAGGTTTTCGGCGAGGTGGGCGACACCTTCGACCCGAATCTGCACAACGCCGTGATGCATCTGGACAGCGAGGAGCATGACGAAAACGTCATCACCCAGGTGTTCCAGAAGGGCTTCAAAATGGGCGATAAGATCGTCCGGTTCGCCATGGTGCAGGTGGCAAACTAAAAACGTAAACAATTTAGCTTTAATATATTAGGAGGAAAACATTATGTCTAAGATTATCGGTATCGACCTTGGTACTACCAATTCCTGTGTTGCTGTTCTGGAAGGCGGCGAGCCTGTTGTCATCGCCAACGCCGAAGGCAACCGTACTACCCCCTCTGTTGTTGCATTTTCCAAGACCGGCGAGCGTATGGTCGGTCAGGTGGCAAAGCGTCAGGCTGTGACCAACGCTGACCGCACCGTGTCTTCCATCAAGCGTCACATGGGTGAAAATTATCACGTCACCATCGACGGCAAGGGCTACACCCCTCAGGAGATCAGCGCCATGATCCTGCAGAAGCTGAAGGCGGACGCCGAGGCTTATCTGGGTCAGCCGGTCACCGAAGCCGTCATCACCGTCCCCGCTTACTTCTCCGACGCTCAGCGTCAGGCGACGAAGGACGCCGGTAAGATCGCGGGTCTTGACGTGAAGCGTATCATCAACGAGCCTACCGCAGCCGCTCTGGCTTACGGCCTCGACAAGGAATCCGAGCAGAAGATCATGGTTTATGACCTTGGCGGCGGCACCTTCGATGTGTCCATTCTGGACATCGGCGACGGCGTCATCGAGGTTCTGGCCACTGCCGGCGACACCCATCTGGGCGGCGACGACTTCGACCAGAGAATCATGGACTATCTGGTTGCCGAATTCAAGAAGGCTGAGGGCATCGATCTGTCGAAGGACAAGGTCGCTATGCAGCGCCTGAAGGAAGCTGCCGAGAAGGCCAAGATCGAGCTGTCCGGCGTGACTTCCACCAACATTAACCTGCCTTATATCACCGCCGACGCCACCGGCCCCAAGCATCTGGACGTGACCCTCACCCGGGCAAAGTTCAACGAGCTGACCGCCGATCTGGTGGAGCGCACCATGAAGCCCGTCCGTCAGGCCATGTCCGACGCGGGTCTGAGCGCTTCCGACATTCAGAAGGTGCTGCTGGTTGGCGGCTCCACCCGTATCCCCGCCGTGCAGGATGCCGTTAAGACCATCACCGGCAAGGAAGGCTTCAAGGGCATCAACCCCGACGAGTGCGTGGCCGTTGGCGCTGCCATTCAGGGCGGCGTGCTCACCGGCGACGTGCAGGATATCCTGCTGCTGGATGTCACTCCTCTGTCCCTGGGCATTGAGACCATGGGCGGCGTGTTCACCCGTCTGATCGACCGGAACACCACCATCCCCACCCACAAGAGCCAGATCTTCTCCACCGCTGCGGACGGCCAGACCTCCGTTGAGGTCCATGTCCTGCAGGGCGAGCGTGAAATGGCTGCCTATAACAAGACGCTGGGCAAGTTCCAGCTCACCGGCATCGCTCCGGCGCCCCGCGGCGTGCCGCAGATCGAGGTCAGCTTTGACATCGATGCCAACGGCATCGTGAATGTCTCCGCAAAGGACCTCGGCACCGGCAAGGAGCAGAACATCACCATCACTGCTTCCTCCAACCTCTCCAAGGAGGACATCGACAAGGCCGTCAAGGAGGCCGAGCAGTTCGCTGCTGAGGATAAGAAGCACAAGGATGAGGTCGACACCCACAACGCAGCCGATCAGGTCATCTACCAGACGGAGAAGACCCTGAACGAGCTGGGCGACAAGGTCTCCGAGTCCGAGAAGGCGCCCGTGCAGGCCGCTCTCGAGGATCTGAAGACGAAGAACAAGGGCAATGACATCGAGGCCATCAAGGCCGCGACCGACGCCGTGCAGAAGGCGTTCTACGCCATCTCCGAGAAGCTGTATCAGCAGGCCGCTCCGCAGCAGGGCGAGGCCAATAACGGCGGTGCAGCGAACAACGGCGGCCATGACGACGGCGTAGTCGATGCGGACTACGAGGAAGTCAAGGATTAAGGACGAATGTATGCGGCAGGCGGCGGCTTCGGCCACCGCCTGCCCTGCGTCGGCCGCCCGAAAGGGTATCAGGAGAGGTGAGCAGCATGGCAAATGAGAACAAGCGAGATTATTATGAGGTCCTTGGCCTCAAAAAGGATGCGACGGACGCCGATATCAAGCGCGCCTACCGCAAGCTTGCCGCGCAGTATCATCCGGACGTGAACCACGATCCGGGCGCGGAAGAAAAATTCAAGGAGATCAACGAGGCCAACGAGGTGCTCTCCGATCCGGATAAGCGCGCGCGCTACGATCAGTACGGCTTCGCGGGTGTCGACCCGAATTTCAACCCGAATGCGGGCGGCAGCCCGTTCGGCGGCGCCGGATTCGGCGATTTCGGCGACCTCGGCGATATTTTCGGCAGCTTTTTCGGCGGCGGCGGCCGCAGCACGCGCCGCAGCGCCAGCGCCCCCATGCAGGGCGACGACATCGGCGCGCGCGTTGAGCTGACGTTTGAAGAGGCGGCCTTCGGTGCGGAGAAGGAGGTCACGGTCTCTCGCGTGGAGGACTGCGACCAGTGCCACGGCAGCGGCGCAGCTCCCGGCACGAGCGCCGAGACCTGCCCGCGCTGTAAGGGCACGGGCTCCGTGCGCACGCAGCAGAATTTCATGGGCATGACCATGCAGTCCACGGCGGCCTGCCCGGATTGCCGCGGCACCGGCAAGATCATCCGCACGCCGTGCAGCCGCTGCAAGGGCAAGGGCAAAGTGCGCCGCAGCCACAAGCTGATGGTGAAGTTCCCGGCCGGCATCGACGACGGCCAGACGCTGCGCGTGCGCGGCGAGGGAAACACCGGCCTCAACGGCGGCCCGAACGGCGACCTGATGGTCACGGTCAGCGTCCGCAGCCACCCGCTGTTCACGCGACAGGGGCAGGATGTCTACTGTGAGATGCCCATCACGTTTACGCAGGCTGCCTGCGGCGCGGAGGTCGAGGTGCCGACGCTCGACGGCAAGGTCCGCTATACGATCGGCGAGGGCACGCAGACCGGCACGACGTTCCGCCTGAAGGGCAAGGGCATCCCTTATGTCAACGGGCGCAGCCGCGGCGACCAATATGTCACCGTCGTCGTGGAGACGCCGACCCGCCTGACGCGCGAGCAGAAGGATCTGCTGCACAAGTTCGAGGAGGCGACTTCCGAAAGCGCACAGCCAAAACGAAAGAAGTTTTTTGAGAAGTTGCGGGATGCGTTTGACAAATAAGGGCAACGCCGCATAATTGCATCTTCGGCCTTCGTCGGATATTTTTCGCCGACCCATCGGTTTGGAAAGTTTGATGTACACAAAGTACACCTGCACTTTCCAAATCTCGTCTCGACAAAAAATCTCTCGCCGAATGCTCTCGCTGAATTGTGCGGTGTTGCCATATGCAAAAAATTACCATGCGGCCGCTGTAATGCGGCCGCTTTTTCCGGGAGAAGATCGATGACCCTGAACGGCAGAAGCATCCCGATCCCTGACCCGTGGTCCGGGCGATCCGTTTGACCGAATCACAACAGAAAGGATCGATATTTGAATTTGAATAACCCGTTTGCTTCCATGCGGGCCAGAGACTGGGCGTTCTGGCTCGGTTCGCTGGCTGTTGTGGCCGTGTCCAACTTCCTCGGCGGCGACGTCGACCCGCTGACGCTGATCGCCGCCCTGACCGGCGTGACGGCCCTGATGCTCGCGGCCAAGGGGCAGGTCTTCGCGCAGTATCTCATGATCGTGTTCTGCCTGCTCTACGGCGCCATCTCCTGCCGCTTCCGCTACTGGGGCGAGATGCTCACCTATCTCGGCATGAGCCTGCCCATGGCGGTCTGGTCCGCCGTGACGTGGCGGCGCAACACGGCGCATGAGGCGGGCAGCGCCGTGGCCATCCGCCGCCTGACCGGCCGCGACTTGGCCCTGCTCGTGCTGGCCACCGCTGCGGTGACGGCCCTGTTCGGCTGGCTGCTGGCGGCGCTCGATACGCCGAACCTCGGCTTCAGCATCCTGTCCGTCGCCACGAGCTTCCTGGCAGCCGCCCTGACCATGCTCCGCTCGTCGTATTATGGCCTTGGCTACGCGGCGAACGACATCGTGCTCGTCGTGCTGTGGGTGCTGGCCTCGTGCGAGGACCCGGCCTATATCCCCGTGGCGGTGAATTTCGGCATCTTCCTGTTCCATGATTTCTATGGCTTCCTCAGCTGGAAAAAGCGCGAGCGCCATATGGCCCAAACTGCATAAAAACCGGCGCGCTGCGGGTCCCGCAGCGCGCCATTTTTTTAGATCCTCTTGCATTTGCCGACCACATCGGGTAATATGATGGTGTGTCAGTGATTTGTAAGAAAGAGCCTGACTGACGCGGATCATGAGATGGAAAGGAGAAAGACGTATGCACTTCTACAGGATCGTCAGACTGCTGTATCATTTCCCGGAGCGCGCGATCTGAGGCTCCGGATCGGAGGAAACGGAGTCCCGGATATGGAGGAACCACAATCAGGGAGGACACGTTTCAAATGAAAAAAATTCTTTCGCTTTTAGACAAAAACAAAAGATTTTTCCTGCTGACATTGCTCGTCGGCATCGTTTACTCTGCGATCAGCGTCGCGATCCCCACGATCTCCGGTCGGCTGATCACCTCCGTTGTCGCGGATTCCGCCAATCGCACGAGACTGCTCTGCATCTTTCTGCTCATCAGCCTCTTTCAGCTCTGCTTTGCCGAATTGGATGAGTACATGGGCAATACGCTCAAAATAAGGCAGAAGAAGCAGATGCGCCGGAATGCGTTTCATGCCTTCTCCGCGCAGGACAGCGCCAAACGCGAGGATATCTCCGCCTTTGTGTCGTTTGTGAACAACGATATCCCGAGCGTGGCGGAGCAGTATGTTCTGGGCACCATTGACATGATAAAATGCATGAGCATTCTGGCGTTTTCCGCGCTGTCGCTGCTCTATATTCACTGGGTGCTGGCTCTTGTCATCGTGGGCGTGAGCCTGCTGATCGTCGCTCTTCCCAATACGATGCGGAAAAGAGGCGGAGCGGCCAGAAAGCGCTATTCCGGTGCGCTGGCAAACTACAATACGACGCTGCGATCGATCCTGGACGGCCTGCGGCTTGTGAAGGCCTACCGCTGCCGGAAATATGCGGCGGAGTCCGTCGATTCCGCCGACGACGGCATTGCACGCAGCGAAATGACCTTGCTGAAATATCAGCTGGTCACGCAGGGAATCACGACCGCGCTGCAGGTGGCAAAAACAGTCCTGATCCTGCTGATCGGCCTCTATCTGATCTCCAAAAAGGAGATCGATGTCGGCAGCCTTGTCGCGGTGATCCAGCTGGCAGAGGTGATCAGCGCCCCGATCGAGGTTCTGGCGTACCTGCGGCATGGGCGGAATGAGGTTCTGCCGATCCTTGCACAGTATCAGAGCATGATTGGGCGGAAACCGGAAGGGGACGACCGCCGGACGGCGTGCGCCGGGGCGTTGGAGCAGCTGGCCGTTGACCATCTTTCTTACCGCGCAGAGGAACTCGCCATTCTGAAGGACGTCTGCGCCCGCTTTACGGCCGGGCGGAAGTATCTGATCACCGGAGAGAGCGGAAGCGGAAAATCCACCCTGCTCCGGCTGATCGCGCAGATCGGCGATCTTCAGTATGGCGGGAGAATCCTCTATAACGGGCACGAAATCAGAACGATCCCATACGGCGCATATTATGAAAGTATTTGCCCCGTCTTTCAAGAGCCCTATCTCTTCTACGCAACGCTGGAGGACAACATCTGCGTCGGCCGCCCGATCCCGCGGGATATCTATCTGGATGTGATCCGGAAGCTGAATCTGGAGTATCTGCTGGACCGGTATCACGGTCAGGAGCTGACGCCGGAGAGAATGGAGACGCTGTCCGGCGGAGAACGGCAGCGCGTGGCGCTGGCGCGGGCGATGGTCGGACGGCCCTCTGTCTACCTGCTGGATGAGGTGACCTCCGCACTGGATCAGGCGAATGCCGAGCTGGTGGAGCGGCTGCTATTGGAGGAGCCTTCGATGGTCCTTCACATCTGCCACAAGCCGAACCCCGCACTGCGGGACCGGTACGACGGGATATACGAATTATCCGACGGCGTATTGACTCCGGTGAACCCATAATAAAAGAAAGTGCAGCCACCGACATAGCCGATGGCTGCACTTGACTGTTATCAGCCCTTTGCGGCGGCGAAGCCCGCCTCGAGGTCGGCGATGAGGTCATCGGCATGCTCCGTGCCGATGGACAGGCGGATGGTGTTCGGGCGGATGCCCTGATCGAGCAGCTCCTCCGGCGTGAGCTGGGAGTGCGTCGTCGTGGCCGGGTGGATGACGAGGCTCTTGACGTCCGCGACGTTGGCCAGCAGGGAGAAGATCTGCAGATGGTCGATGAAGCGGTGCGCCTCGGCCTCGCCGCCCGCGATCTCAAAGGTGAAGATGGAGCCGCCGCCGTTCGGGAAGTACTTCTGATACAGCGCGTGGTCCGGGTGGCCCGGCAGCGACGGATGGTTGACGCGCGCGACCTGCGGGTGCGCCGCCAGCCACGAGACGATTCTCTTCGTGTTCTCCGCATGGCGGTCGAGGCGCAGCGAGAGCGTCTCGATGCCCTGCAGCAGCAGGAAGGCGTTGAACGGGGAGATGGTCGCGCCGGTGTCGCGCAGGAGAATGGCGCGGACGTAGGTCACAAAAGCGGCCTTGCCCGCGGCCTGCACGAACGAGATGCCGTGGTAGCTGGGGTTCGGCGCGGCGAGCTGCGGATAGCTGCCGCTGGCCGCCCAGTCGAACGTACCGGCGTCGACGATGATGCCGCCGAGCGTCGTGCCATGGCCGCCGAGGAACTTCGTGGCGGAGTGGACGACGATGTCCGCGCCGAGCGGGATGACCTTGACCCAGTAGGGCGTGCCGAACGTGTTGTCGATGACGAGCGGCAGGCCGTGGCGGTGGGCGACGGCGGCAATGGCCTCGATGTTCGGAATGTCGCAGTTCGGGTTGCCCAGCGTCTCGAGATAGACGGCACGCGTGTTCGGCTGGATGGCCGCCTCGACCGCTGCGGCGTCGTGCGCGTCCACGAACGTTGCCGTGATGCCGTACTGCGGCAGCGTGTGCGCCAGCAGGTTATAGGTGCCGCCGTAGATCGTCTTCTGCGCGACAATGTGGTCGCCCTGCCGCGCAAGCGCCTGAATGGTATAGGTGACGGCCGCTGCGCCGGAGGCAGTGGCCAGAGCGGCCACGCCGCCCTCAAGGGCCGCCACGCGCTGCTCGAGCACGTCCTGCGTGGAGTTTGTCAGGCGGCCGTAGATGTTGCCCGCGTCCGTCAGGCCGAAGCGGGCCGCAGCCTGCGCGCAGTCGCGGAACACATAGGATGCCGTCTGGTAGATGGGCACGGCGCGCGCGCCGGTGGCGGGATCGGGCTGCTCCTGTCCGACGTGAAGCTGCAGGGTCTCAAAATGATAGCTCATGGGGATGTCTCCTTTGTGATTCTTTCAGATCGTATGGACGGGATCTTTCCGTCCGCCGGTATTCCGGCAACAAAAAAGCCGGGGCTGAAAACAGCTCCCGGTCAGAGAAACGGTCATGGAGTGCGGCTCCTCACTCACGGCATGCTCCGCGCATGGCAGCACGCCCGGCCAGTTCTTCTGCCCGGGAGCCCAGCATTCGTTCTGCTGCAAAGAACATTGCTGCCACCTCACTTCGTTTGATGGACGCATCATAGCACAGAAATCCGACTTTGTCAATAGGCATTATAGGAAAAGAGAGAAAAAGCAGGAAATGGGAAATGGAAAGTTAGCACAAGGCTGCCAGTCGGGCGTTGTAGGGGGCGGCGTCCTCGACGTCCCATGGGGCACTGCTGATTTGCACAGGCTATCGTTAAAATGGGAAACGCCGAAGTATGGGGTGTAGCGGCGCTCCCTGAGCGCCCTGCACAGGGGAATTCAACGGCAGGAGGGCGCTGGTGCACCACGGAACCACCTGACGTGTCATTGCGAGGAGGCCGAAGGCCGACGTGGCGCCCTGAGCGCGAAGCGCGAGG
>OGCQ01003104.1_pt1 | contig 15566 bp, 10 predicted proteins | sample 1570161 | NCBI WGS metagenome assembly OGCQ01 (sample SAMEA4384402, study PRJEB24528) | human gut metagenome
CGATGGTGACAGGAGCCTCGAAGCCGGGGATGAGGCGCTTGTAGGAATTCGTGCTGGGGTTCGTGATGGCGCAGAGGCTGCGGGCGTGCTTCAGCAGGCCGCCGATGAAGTGCATGGCCGTGCGGCTGAGCTGGCCATAGCCATCCGGATCGTAGAACACGGGCTGACCGTTCTTGCGCAGGAGCATGTGTACGTGCATGCCGTTGCCGGCCTCGCCGTAGATGGGCTTCGGCATCAGTGTGGCCGTCATGCCGTTCGCGGCGGCCGTATTGCGGATGACGTATTTCGCGGCCATCGTGGCGTCTGCCAGACGGGTCATCTCGCCCAGCTCGACCTCCAGCTGGCCGGAGCCGCCGACCTCGTGGTGGTGATACTTGACGTCCACGCCCCACTTGGCAAGCTCCAGACAGATCTGGTTGCGCAGGTCAAACGTGCGGTCGCCGGGCAGATCGGCGTGGTAGCCATCGTGCGGGCCGGTGTGAAAACCGTTGTTCGGGAATTCCCCGGCGGACCAGACGGACTCGCTGCACTGCAGGCGGTAGCCGACGGCATCCGGGCGCAGGGTGCGCGTCATGCCGTCAAAGACATGGAATTCATACTCCGGTCCGATGATCATCTCGTCCGCGACGCCGAGAGCCTGCATGTGGGCGATGGCGCTCTTGGCGACATTGCGCGGATACTGGTCGAACGGGCGGTTTGCCGGATGGTCGATGACCATGACATCGCCGATCATCGTGAGCGTCGGCGCCTTGACGAACGGGTCGACGACCGCCGTTGTGATGTCCGGCAGGAAGACCATGTCACTGCGCTCAACCTGGGCATAGCCGTAGTTCGAGCCGTCGAAGCCGATGCCGTGCGTCATGATGTCCTCGTTGAAGCGGGCTGCGGGGATGGACAGGTGCTTCCACCTGCCGCGAAGGTCGATCATCTTGAAATCGAGAAATGCGATGCCGTTCTGGCGGATAAAATCCTGGATCTGCTGTACATTCTGAAACATGAAGGTTCCTCCTGCTCACATAGTTTCCGCGGGGATGTTCCGAACTCGGAAAGAGTGCGATTGGTAAAAATGACGGAGATTCTGGATTTGCGCTCGACTGCATTATAGTAAATTCACGAAAGAAAAGCAAGCCCATTCCGGGCTCTGCAGAAAATTTTGTATATCACGATGAATATACACGGACGAATGTCCGCGGGCGGTGTAATTTCCGGAAAAACCTTGACACCGCAGGCCCTTGATGGTAATATAATACCAATAATATAGGCGTTGTGACCGGGAAGAGTAGCCGGGCCGTCTGCCGCAGAGAGCGTCCGCCATTGGCTGAGAGCGGGCGCGGCGGACTCCGTGTGAAGTGTGCGCCCGCGAGCGCCGGGGAGACCCCGTTGGCCGCGTCAAGGCCGGAGCAAGAAATCAGAGTGGAACCGCGAGCACTGCCCGCCTCTGGAGCAATCCGAGGCTGGCAGTTTTTTTGTTTGGAGGCGAAAGAATGCGGTTAAAAGAAACCATAGAGGCATACCGCCGCAATGATCCCGCAGCGCGCAGCGGCTGGGAGGTCTTCTGGTTATATAACGGCCTGCACGCCACGATGTATTTCCGCGTGGCGCACTGGCTCTATGAACACCGGCTGCGCTTTCTCGGCCGCTGGGTCTCACAGTTTGCGCGGCGGCGGACGGGCATTGAGATCCACCCGGCCGCCAGGATCGGCAGACGGCTCGTCATCGACCACGGCACCGGCATCGTCATCGGCGCGACAACGGAGATCGGCGACGACTGCCTGCTCTATCAGAACGTTACGCTCGGCGGCACGGGCATGACGAACGGCAAGCGCCACCCGACGCTCGGCAACAACGTCATGGTCGGCAGCGGCGCGAAGGTGCTCGGTCCGTTCAAGGTCGGCGACAACGCCCGCATTGCAGCAAATTCCGTTGTGCTGCACGAGGTGCCGCCGGACTCCACCGTTGTCGGCGTGCCCGGCCGCGTCGTCCGGCGCAACGGCGAGAAGCTCGACCATATCCACACGCCAGACCCTGTCCGGCTGGAGCTGGACGCCCTGTATGCGCGTATCGAAAAATTAGAGGAAAAATTGAAGGAGGATCAAGATGTATCTCTATAATTCCCTGAGCCATAAGAAGGAGCTCTTCACCCCCATCGACCCGAAGCTCGTCAAAATGTATACCTGCGGCCCGACGGTCTATCACTTCGCCCACATCGGCAACCTGCGCAGCTATATTATGGAGGACGTGCTCGAAAAGAGCCTGCGCTACATGGGCTATCCCGTCAAGCGCGTGATGAACATCACGGACGTCGGCCATCTGGCCTCGGATGCCGATACCGGCGAGGACAAGATGCTCAAGGGTGCGCGCCGCGAGCATAAGACCGTCATGGAGATCGCAAAGTTCTATACTGATGCGTTCTTCGCTGACTGTGCCAAGCTGAACATCAAGCGGCCGGATGTTGTGGAGCCTGCCACGAACTGCATCCCGGAATACATCCACATGGTGCAGACCCTGCTGGACAAGGGCTATGCCTATCTTGCGGGCGGCAATGTCTACTTTGACACGTCCAAGCTGGAAAAATACTATGTCTTCAACGACCATAAGGAGGAGGACCTTGCCGTCGGCGTGCGTGAGGGCGTCGAGGAGGATTCCAACAAGCGCAATCAGAATGACTTCGTCCTCTGGTTCACGAAGTCCAAGTTCGAGGATCAGGCCCTGAAGTGGGACTCCCCCTGGGGCGTGGGCTATCCCGGCTGGCATATCGAGTGCTCCTGCATCAGCATCAAGCACCTCGGTGAATATCTGGATATCCACTGCGGCGGCATCGACAATGCCTTCCCGCATCACACGAATGAGATCGCCCAGTCCGAGGCCTTCCTCGGCCACAAGTGGTGCAATTACTGGTTCCATGTCCATCACCTGAACACGGAGTCCGGCAAGATGTCCAAGTCGAAGGGCGAGTTCCTCACGGTGTCCCTGCTGGAGGAGAAGGGCTACGATCCCATCGCCTACCGCCTGTTCTGCCTGCAGAGCCATTATCGCCGCAACCTCGTGTTCTCGTGGGAGAACCTCGACAACGCGGCACAGACCTATGAAAAGCTCATTGCCCGCATCGCGGCCCTGCGCCCGGAGGACGGCGCGGTCGATGCGGAGGCTTTCGAGGCGCTGAAGGAGCGCTTCCTCGGCGCGCTGAACGCCGACCTCAACACGTCGCTCGCCGTGACGGCCGTCTATGATGTGCTGAAGGCAAAGACGAACGATGCCACGAAGCTCGCAGCCCTTGCCAGCTTTGACGAGGTGCTCGGCCTGAACCTGCTCTCCGCGGCAGAGAAGGCACGCAGCGCCCGGCCGGAGGAGGAGCACGACCCGGAGATCGACGCGCTCGTCGCCGCCCGAACCGAGGCAAAGCGCGCGAAGAACTGGCCGGAGGCCGACCGCATCCGCGATGAGCTGAAGGCACGCGGCATCGAGGTCATCGATACGCCGCAGGGCGCAAAGTGGAAGCGCATCTGATCGAAGGAGATACCATATGAAGCTGATGATCCTGGACGGGAACAGCGTCATCAACCGCGCGTTTTACGGCGTGCGGCCGCTGACGACCCGGGACGGACTTTATACCAATGCGATCTACGGCTTTCTGAATATTCTGGAAAAGGAGCGCAGCGAGGAAAAACCGGACGCGCTGTGCGTGGCCTTTGACCTGCACGCGCCGACGTTCCGCCATCTGCGCTATGACGGCTACAAGGCTACGCGCCACCCCATGCCGGAGGAGCTTGCCATGCAGATGCCGGTCATGAAGCAGGTGCTCGCCGCGATGAACATCCCGGTCTATGCCTGCGAGGGCTGGGAGGCGGACGATGTGCTCGGCACGGTCGGCCGTCTGTGCGAGGAGGCCGGGTGGGACTGCGCCATCCTGACGGGAGACCGCGACAGCCTGCAGCTCGTCGACGAGCACGTCTCTGTGCGCCTGGTGCGCACGCAGGGCGGGCAGACGAGAACGGAGCGTTATACGCCGGACGTCTTCCGCGCGGAATACGGGCTGGAGCCGAAGCGCCTCATCGATCTGAAGGCTCTTATGGGCGACAGCTCGGACAATATCCCGGGTGTAGCGGGCGTCGGGCCAAAGACGGCAAACGACCTGCTGAAGCGCTTCGGTACGCTCGACGGCGTCTATGCCAATCTTTCCCGGGAAAACATGAAGGGAAAGCTGTTTGATAAGCTCGAAAACGGCCGCGAGTCGGCCTACCTTTCCTATGAGCTGGCGACGATCCGCTGCGATGCGCCCATCGACTTCACGCCGGAGAACAATCTCATCCGGCCGCCGAAGCGCCGGGCGCTGTATGACCTGTTCACCACGCTGGAATTCCAGCGCCTCATCGACCGCTACGGCCTGCGCAGCGCCGCTTTGGAGCAGGACGAGTCGGAGGAACCGGCGCAGCCCGTGACAGGCACCTGCACGCTTCTTGACGTGCAGACCCCGGAGCAGGCGCAGCCGCTGTTATCAGGCGTGACGCTCAGCATTGCTGCGGCGGACGATCTCTCGATGCTCGTGGCCGCGCCGCACATGGACGGCCCGGACCAGACGGCCTATGTGCTGCGCCGCGAAACGCTCGGTACGGACTTCGTGCCGCTGCTGCAGCGCCTGTTTGCGGCGGACGTGCCGAAGACCGTGCATGACAGCAAGCCGCTGCTGCGTGCGCTGCTGGCTCTCGGCGTGGAGCCTGCGGGGATCGTGTTCGACACGGCTGTGGCGGCCTATCTGCTCGATGCGACGCGCGGGGCCTACGCCCTGCCGCAGCTGGCGCAGGACTATCTGCACATCCCGCCTGCGGACGAGGCCTCGCTCCCGCAGGAAAGCGTCCTTGCCATCCGGACGGCCTGCATCGACGGCCTGACGGAGGAGCTCGGCAAGCGCCTGCGCGAGCAGGGCATGCAGCCGCTGTTCGAGAACATCGAGCTGCCGCTGTGCCCGGTGCTGGCGCAGATGGAGCACGACGGCATCCTCGTCGACGCGCAGGCCCTGCATGACTTCGGCGAGATGCTCTCCGAGCGCATCGATGCCTGCGAGAGCCTGATCTTCGGCTATGCCGGAGAGACGTTTAACCTCAATTCCACGCGCCAGCTCGGCGTATTCCTGTTTGAAACGCTCGGCCTGCCGCCCGTCAAAAAGACGAAGAGCGGCTATTCCACGAATGCCGAGGTACTGGAAAAGCTCCGTGACCGCCATCCGGCCGTGCAGGCCATCATGGACTACCGCATGCTCACGAAGCTGAAGTCAACCTATGCCGACGGCCTGCAGAAGGTCATCGGGCCGGACGGCCGCATCCGCACGACGTTTCAGAACACGGTCACGGCGACGGGCCGCCTGTCCTCCACGGACCCGAACCTGCAGAACATCCCCGTGCGCACGGAGCTCGGCAGCGAAATTCGCCGCATGTTCGTCCCGCGCCACGGCTGGGTGCTGGTCGACGCGGACTACAGCCAGATCGAGCTGCGCGTGCTGGCGCATATCGCGGACGATACGCGCATGCAGGAGGCGTTCCGCTCCGGTGAGGACTTCCATGCCGTGACGGCCTCGCAGGTGTTCGGCGTGCCGCTGGAATCCGTTACGCCGCTCATGCGCCGCCATGCCAAGGCCGTGAATTTCGGCATCGTCTATGGCATCTCGGAGTTCTCCCTGGCGCAGGACATCGGCGTCTCGCGCGCGGAGGCCAAGGCCTATATCGACAGCTATCTCGAGAAATACAGCGGCGTGCGTGCCTATATGCACGATATCAAGGAGACGGCGCGCGAAAAGGGCTATGTGGAGACGATCTTCGGCCGCCGCCGCGCCATTCCGGAGATCAAAAGCTCGAATTTCAACGTCCGCTCCGGTGCGGAGCGCATCGCGCTCAACACGCCCGTGCAGGGCAGCGCGGCGGACATCATCAAGCTGGCCATGGTGCGCGTGTTCCATGCGCTCGATGGGCTGCAGGCCCGGCTGCTGCTGCAGGTGCACGATGAGCTGATCGTCGAGTGCCCGCAGGAAGAGGCGCAGCAGGTCATGCAGATCGTCACGAACGAGATGGAGCACGCCGCTGCGCTGCGGGTCCCGCTCGTGGCCGAGGCCAAGCAGGGAGAAAGCTGGTACGCTGCCAAATGATCGAAATTCAGGAAATGACCGCCGCCGATGTGGCGGACATCGCCGCGCTGGAGCGTCTGTGCTTCTCCGCGCCTTGGAGCGAAAACTCCATTGCGGAGGAGTTGGAAACCGGCTTCAGCCTCTGGCTCACTGCGCGGCTGGACGGCGCATTTGCGGGCTATGTCGGCGCGCAGCTCGTGCCGCCGGAGGCCGATATGATGAATCTGGCCGTCGTGCCGGAGCTGCGCCGCCGCGGTACGGCACAGGCGCTTCTGCAGGCGCTGCAGGAAAGGCTGGCTGCGCGCGGCATCGGCTCTCTGACGCTGGAGGTCCGTGCCTCCAATCTCCCGGCCCAGCGGCTCTATACCGCAGCGGGCTTTGCCTGCATCGGGCGCAGGCCCAATTACTATCTCGCGCCCCGAGAGGACGCGCTGATCCTCAGAAAGGAGCTCGATCATGCGGATCCTTGCCATTGAATCCTCCTGCGACGAGACCGCCGTCGCCATTGTGGAGGACGGAAGACGCATCCTGACGGACTGCATCGCCTCGCAGGTGGCGCTGCACCGCGAATACGGCGGCGTTGTGCCGGAGATCGCCTCGCGCAAGCATATTGAGGCCATCTACGGTCTTGCCGAGCAGGCGCTGGAGAACACCGGCCTGACGCGCGGCGAGCTGGACGCCGTCGCCGTGACCTATGCGCCCGGCCTTATCGGCGCGCTGCTCGTCGGCGTGAATTTTGCCAAGGCGGCTGCACTGGCGCTCGATGTGCCGCTCATTCCGGTCCACCACATCAAGGGCCATATCGCGGCCAACTATCTGGCCTACCCGGACCTGGAGCCGCCGTTTCTGTGCCTTGTCGTCTCCGGCGGGCACACCATGTTCGTCGATGTCGAGGACTATACGAAGCTGCATATTCTGGGCGGTACGCGCGACGACGCGGCAGGGGAGTGCTTTGACAAGGTCGCGCGGCTGCTCGGCATGCCATACCCCGGCGGCGCGGCCCTTGACCGCGCGGCGCAGGGCGGAGACCCGTCGCGCTATCCCATGCCCCGGCCGCACCTGAGCGGCAATCCGCTAGACCTGTCGTTCTCCGGCCTGAAGACTTCGGCCGTGAATCTCATCCATAACGCCGGGCAGAAGGGCGAGCAGATCGTCATCCCGGACCTCTGCGCCGCCTTCTCGGAGGCTGTGTGTGGCATGCTCGTGCCGCGCGCCATGCTGGCGCTGGAACAGACGGGGCGGAAAACGCTGGCCGTGGCGGGCGGCGTGGCCGCCAACAGCCGCATCCGCGCTGCGCTGCAGCGGGAGACGGCCGCCCGCGGCGTGCGCCTTTGCATGCCGCCGCTGTCGCTGTGCGGCGACAACGGCGCGATGATCGGCGCGCAGGCGTATTATGAGTATCTCGCTGGCAACATCGCCGACCAGACGCTCAACGCCTATGCCACGCGCTCCATGGAGGGCGAGGCCTTATAAGACCCAAAAAATCAATGCAGGATGTCGATCGGCATCCTGCATTTTAATTTCCTGTTACCTGTCTGTAAATTTTTGTCACAAACGGGGTTATGTCAACTCCGGAACATGGCACTGCTGTGCAGAGGCGTTTTTGCAGGCCTGTGCACAACTGCCCGAAATCCCCGTGAAAGCCCGCAAAATCAGGGGTCCTGCTGTGCACAACCTTGTGCAGAATGTGAATAACTCCTGTGGATGGCAGTTTTGCCCTTCATTATTGTCAACTTCCGACCGGATCGGCCTGCGGGCAGAAAAGGAAATGATTCCTGCATTTTTGTCACTGCGCAGGAACGGCAAACGGCTTCCCGGCCAGCACGACCTCGCGCAGGAAGCGGAACGTCTCCTTTTCGCCGCGGTCGCGCAGCATGGTCAGCACATAGAGAAGCTCGCGGCGCGTGTCCGGGTGCATCATCGAGCCATCGCGGACCTCCTCGGCGTGGACGAGATAGTTGAGGGCATCGGCGTCCGTGTAGGCGCTGCCGTGGTAGATCTTGCAGGCAGCGATGCGGTCCATGACCATCTCCACAAAGAATTTGCGCGGCATCGGCACGGCGCGGTAGACCTTCGTCTTCGGGTCGATGTCCGTCCAGTATTCGTAGTGGTGGCGGTTGCGGCCCTTGTGGTGCATCCATGCGGCGGAGTAGCCGTAGAGCTCGCGCTCATAGGAGTTCGGGCTGCGCGTGCCCTGATAGTATTTTGCGCCGGTCCAGAACTCCGTGGGGGAGTATTTGGACAGGTCGTGCGTCAGGCCGCGCCAGTACAACCCGACGCGGAAGCAGTGACTGCGCACCTTCCAGCGGTGGTGCGTGATGGTACAGAAATGTTTCCATGGATGCATTTGTGATCGTTCCCTTCAGGTTTCTTTTGTCAGCGCGTCCTCCAGCTTCTGCAGGGCGCGTTTTTCGATGCGGCTGACGTAGCTGCGGCTGATGCCGCACTGCACGGCGATCTCCCGCTGTGTCAGCGGCTTGCGGTTGCCCAGCCCGTAGCGCAGCAGAATGATGCGCTGCTCGCGCGGGGTCAGGCAGGTGTTCACGGCGGCGTGGAGCCTGCCATAGATCTCTTTTTCGGACAGCTGCTCGAACAGATCCTCCTCCGAGCAGATCACGTCCATCAGCGACAGCGCGTTGCCATCCCGCCCGGTCTCGATGCATTCCGAGAGCGAAACGTCTGACGCGCTCTTCCGCTGCCCGCGGAAGTACATGAGGATTTCATTCGCTATCCTCTCCCAACGGATACATAGGTTGGTCAATGGGCGGCAAATTCGCCTCTCCATCCTCCGCAAAGAGGTAAACATAGGCATTTTTGCCGTCCCAGACCACCTTTTTGACGATGGTGCGCAGTAGGCGGCGTTTTTCCTCCAGCGTGGCAGAATCCACCGCGCTGGCGAAGGATTCGATCATTTCCTGATGGAAGGCAAACTCCTGATGGAGCATTCGGCTCTGTTCAGTCAGGGCTTCCAGCTCAGCAAGGCGCAGCTGCTGCGTCTCGCTCTCCTGATGGAGCGCGTCGATCTGCTCCATGACGTACTTCGCGGAGGTCTCGCTGGCAACGGACAGGGACTCCACCAACCGCTTGATGCGGTCCTCCGTTTCGGCGTGTTTTTCCCGGAGCAGCGCCAGCTCTGCGTCGTAGCCCTCCTTGCTGCCGCTGATGACCTTTTTGGTCTGCGCCAGCAGCCGGGTAAGGGTCTCCTTGTCGGCGGACAGCTTGCGGATCTCCTCGATGATCTTGGCGTCCAGCGTGTTGCCGTTGCAGTTTTTCATAGAGCAGACTGTACCGTGGCTGCGCTCCTTGGTGGAGCACATGTAGGTGTAGATCAGCTCACCGTCCGCCGTGCGGCGGTTGGTCAGCTTCGGGCGCATATAGTCGCCGCATTCGCCGCACCGCAGCAGCCCGGACAGCAGCGCCACGTTGCTGCGGGGTCTGCGGTAGCTCTTGGATTTGTTGACATCCAGCATGGCCTGCACCCGCACCCAGTCGCTGCCCGCGATGATGCCGGGATGCTTACCCACCGCCACGATCCATTCCTCCATGGGACGGATCTGATTCGCCTTGCCGGGGCGCTGGAGGGTGCGGTTATATGCCATGACGCCGTGCTCGCCGTCGAATTCTGCGCGCTCGGCAAACAGGTCAACATTGTTTTCTTTCAGATACTGATACGCCGTCTCGTCGGCGATCATGTAGACCGGGTTCGTGAGAATGCCCCGGATGGCAAAGCGGGTGAACTGCTTGCCGCGCTTCGTGACGCAGCGGTGCTCCAAAAGATACTGGTCGGTCTTGCTGAGAGAGCCGGTTTCCATGAACACCTCGAAGATCGTCTTGACCAGCTGGATTTCCTCCGGGATGGGTTTGAGCTTGCAGGCCTTCTTCACCTTGCCGTCCACCGTCACGCTGGATAAGCTCTCGGAAGCGTAGCCCGTGGGCGTTGTGCCGCCCAGCCAGCGTCCGGTCTTGGACAGCTCGTGCATGTTGTCCCGGATGCGCTCGGCGATGGTCTCCCGCTCCAGCTGGGAGAACACGGATGCAATGTACATCATGGCGCGGCCCATGGGCGAGGACGTGTCAAACTGCTCGCGGATGGAGATGAAGTCAATGTGCCGGTCGCCCAAATCCTCGATGAGCTTTGCGAAGTCACCGATGTTGCGGCTGATCCGGTCGAGGCGGTAGACCACGATGGCGGCAAAGGCGATCTTCTGGGAGTCCTTCATCATTTTCTTGAACTGCGGGCGCTCCAGATTGCCGCCGGAAAAGCCCTCGTCCTCGTAGACCAGCACGTTTTCCGCCGCATCCTCGCCAAAGTGCATGGCGATGTACTGGCGGCACAGCTCGATCTGATTTTCGATACTCTCGCCCTTGCCGGTGAATTTGGATTTGCGGGAGTAGATGACGTATTGCTTCGGCGTATCTTTCGTTTTCATGGCAGCACCTCGCATGATGTTGTATCGTTAGGTTGATAGGTATATTATATCGGATTGGAATCCATTTGAAAAGGTACCCAAGAGAAGAATCTGAAAATTTCTGCGGATAGGCAGGGGTTTTCGCGCGCTAATTGTGCCCGTTCGGAGGGCATCGCTCATGTGCATTGAGAAAATGATTGATGAAATGAGCGATGCGTGTTATTTAGAACATTATTGTTTTCGTCATCGACTGCATTCTTGCAGTCTCGCCGCACGATTTTTGCGCATTGCTACTTGTCATACGTCAAGTTTATTTTGCGTAACAGCTTGTCATATGACAAGCTGCATCATAAAACTGCCGCCCCGAACGGAAAATCGGGACGGCGGTTTTGTTATGCAAGGTTTCTCAGATATTCTTCCACGTTCTGATACGAAATGCCGTCTATCACTTGGCTTTCCCCACGGTAGAGGACGAACTTTCCGGTGATCGGACCGTAGCGGTGCTCGGTCTGGGCGCATTTTTGTTCGTCGATCAGATGGCGGTACTGCTGCGGGACAGCTTCTTCGCTGTGCTTGATCTCGAAAATCCGGCAGGAACCGGCCTCCGGGTCAAACACCACCATGTCAAATTCGCCCACGGGGAATTGCAGGACAAATACCTGCTTCTTGGGGTTCGCCAGCTTGGTTTCCAGCAGGACGATGTCCTCTAACATCCGCCCCTTGATCTCGGTCAGGATGCGCTGCTGCACGGCGGTGCGCTCCGTAAGAGACAGGGCACTGAACGTTTCATCCAGCAGCAGACTGCGGATCAGCGCATCCGCCTGCGCATAGCGGAGACCCGGCTGCGCGACACATACGCGGTTGGACTTCGTGCCGACGTCCGGCAGGTGCAGCACATCGATCTCCCGCGTTAAGTCCAGCAAGTCCAGATACTCCTTGATCTCCGCCGCGTGAACATCGTCCAGCGCCACGGTCTGCTCTGCCCTGTTGCGGATCTCCAGCAGCTTCCGCAGGCTGTCGGTGACAAGCGCAAGGTCGATGCGGTCGAGGATGTCCGTCGGGTTCTTTCGATCCCGGCGCAGATTGCTGGCGGAAATGCCAAGGTCGTGGGACTTCCAATCCTGCGACAGCACCTCCAGCGTGAAGCGGTGGTTGATGTCCTCCACAACCCGGTTGATGGCACTGGTCAGCTCGCCCTTCTCGTATAAATCCCGCAAATGGCGGAAATGCCCCTCGTACTGATAGCAGCGCAGGGAGTGCTGGATATTACGGGCGATGGCGGTGTCCACATATTCGTCGGTGCTTTCCTTGCTGGCAAACGTGGAGGTCTCGTTGTAGTGGACGCCGCCGAGACTCATGGTGCCGCCGTAGCGGATATACTCGTCGATGCCGTGAACGCCGAGGACAGCTTCAAACTCGCGGTAAGGGATGAACGTGGTGTGCAGCAGGATGCAGCGGTCGTAAAGCTGCTCGTCCTCGGTAAAGAGGAACCCCAGCGAGTCCGTGCCGGAGAGCACGATCTTCATGCCGCAGGCCGCAAACACGTCAGAAAACAGCGCTGCGCCCTCAATGAAATCCTCCATCAGCGTCACTTCATCGAGAAACACATAGCGGAAGCCCTGCGCTTCCAATGCCTTGAGGTCGCGGTTCACGTCTGCCAGCGTGTCTTTTGCGGTGATCTGAATGAACGCAGTCTTGGCAAGCTGCGTGTCGCTCATCACCGCGAAAATCTGGCGGATCATGGTGGTCTTTCCCGTCCGGCGCAGACCGTAGAGGATGAATACTTTGTCCTGCGGCTCACCGTAAACAAAGTCGTGCAGCTGCCGGAAGCACTCGCGCCTGCGATAGCCGCGAACAGACGCCGCGAAGGAACGCAGCGCCTCACCGGTGCGGACATTGGTGGTAAACGCGGAGGCATCCATAGATTTTCCCTTGGGCAGCTGCTTTTTCAGCGCCTTCAGCTCCTGCTCCAGTTCCTTCCGCCGTTCAATCTGCGCACGAAAATTCTCCAATTCGTCAGCAGGAATATACTTCTCACGCCGCTTCTTGTTCTCCGTCCAACGGTGGTAGAAGTACTCCTTGCCGTTGACGGTTTTCTTCGTAACAGAACCGGCAGGTAGATTTGAAATCTGCTGCTCCAACTCTGTCACCCGTGCCTGCATATCGGATAATTCCATAGCGCACCTCCTGTGAGATACTATTCTATGCAGAATTATACCCCATTATACCCAGAAAAACAAGGGTATAATTGGGAGAAGTTCTGCTGTCAACATTGTTACAAAATTCTTTATATAGATAATAGATAAAGGTAAATCCTAATTCAATTTTGTTGCATATTCTCTTTATGGGGCTCTCATTCTTCACTAACAACAATATCAATATTCTCGATCAGAGCTCTTAATAATGCGGTATTCCATGTATTATATTGAAATGATTCTTTCGCGGCTAATAATTCTGTCAAATACGTCTTAAATTCTTCTCGCCCCCACTCTTTATATTTTTTCTTCCAAAACGGCAGATTTTCAGCTATTTCTGTAGTCGCCTGTATTGCATATGCTTTATTTAGATGATACAAATCCATATGTCTTTTTAGCCGCTGGTACAAACAAACATCCGACTTTTGTAAATCTTGGCTTACTGAAAATTCAGCCACAATCCCTTCATCCCTTTCGATAAGTTGTGCCTTAAGCCAATTTATGGAATCTACCTCATCGTAATAAGGATGCAATGGCGCACTATCTGGAATCATTATTGAATCACTCTTTGCAAAATTACAATCCTTACAGACCGGGACTAAGTTATACGGTGTAACTGCATATGTCGGATAGATCGTTTTCGCTAAATAATGATCTAAGGTTGATGCTTGTCCGATCCCGCATATGGGACATTTCCCTGTATTTGCAAGTGACATCAGGTGATCGTAGTATTTATTTTTTATCCTCTCAACCTTTACAAATTTTGAGTCATATATATCACACATATCTTCTTTAGAAAGAGTTTTATTTACCATGGTATGTGGCTGAAAGGCAGACCAATTATGTCGTGAAGCTTCTTCGTCATAAATCCGGCTTTCGTCGCAGATTACACTGATAGATACATGCAACCTATTTTTTATTCCATCACGAGTTTCCTTGCGATATGAAGCTACACAATCTTTAAGAATATCTTCTGTCGAAATTTGAGGTTTTTGTAAATGTCTCATTTTTTATCTTCATCTCTAAGTGCTAGTAAGGTCCTCAAAAGCGCTAATGCCTCATCCCCCAATTCATTATGGAACAAGTCTTTAATTTCGCCATAGCCGAGTCCCTTATTTACTTCGTCACAAAGCATTTTATGAAAACCCGATTGTCGCACTTCTAACCCAAATACTTCCCTTGTTAAGGCACCTATTGTTGCACCAAATGATTCTATCTCCAACCTACTCACAGTCACTTCATTACCATTTCGATTAAGCTTCCAAGCACATTTCCTCGGAACCTCCTGTAAAATCACTGGTGAGTGTGTGGCTATCAAGGCAACGCCATTATAGCTAATCAACAGTTCTGACAAAGCCCTTATGAAAGCAGCTAAAAGCGGAGGATGCAGATGGTTCTCCGGCTCATCCAATATCACAAATGTTCGCTCGGTAAGGTACGCTATTAACTGCACGAGTGTGAGCATGATAACTTGGTGACCAGAACTCAATCTTTTAAATACAGCCCTTGTCCTTTCTTGTAAGTCAGATTCTGGTATACTTTTCCCTACATCAATTAAATGTTTTAAATCCGAGCGTGCAAATACTGGGTCTGACTCTAATACGCTAATAGTCTTATTAAGCATTTCGAGTTTTCTTTGAGAATGTATGCAGTTTTTTAGGCTCTTGTAGAAGTCATTGCTTAATATATCTGATAAGGAGATTGACCCAATAGCATCCTTAACCCCTTTTACTCCTGCGTCCGTAATATTATCGGTACTAGGAAAAGTTTGCCTAAGACCTATATAGGTAAACGGCATAGCTTTTTTATTTGATACACGATACAAAATATCAGAATAATCGTCAAATGGACTAAAAGAAACACAAAGCACATTGGCAAACACCTGCTTTCGAGCTCGCACCAATCGCCCTGTAGAATCATTGGTTGCACGCAGTATGCCATGATCAATACCGTCATCGATAGAATAAATCGAAGAAAGAATGTTCTTTATTAGGTATGTTTTTCCGACATTGTTGCGTCCTATCACAACATGAATATTCGTAGGAGGATTTGAATCCGGAACAACGTTGAAATTTAGTTTGGTTTCACACAGTCCTTCCACAACTGGATAAGTATATTCAATTTCATAATTGGTTAATCTTGCGTTTCCTTTGGCTATACGTTGGTACTGGTGTGTAATCATAAAATGTGTAACATCACGCATAAGTGATATGCGAGTTACCTCTTGATTTCGAACTACAGCATATAGGTCTGGATCATACGCTAAATCTCGCATATTTGCTAAAATTTGCTCTCTGATTCCATCGCCCAAATGATTGATATTTTCATAATAAAAATCGCTTTGGCCTAAAGAGAAACAATCCGCAGGAAGCTGGTTAAATTGAACTGGTAGGGCTGGAGAACGCTGGCCCTTCTCCATGTTCTCTTGTCCTATTTTTACAGCTCCGATATCATGAGATTCCCCCATCATATCAACGTATGACATGAAAAACTGAGTTTCATACTTAAACCAATCATCCCAGTGGTCTTTAATCAATAAAACAGAACTCTTGTAATCCGCCGTATTTGGCGGTTGGCGCTCAAAGACAAAAAACACGCTCATCCCTCCCTTGTGTCACAATTGTTTTATCCCACTACCAACTTATTTGTCTTCTTCAAGAACTTCGCCGGGATCGGACGATCCAGCTGCCACGTAATATTCATCGGTCTGCTGCCCTCGTGCTTCACGTAGTTCGCCGTGCCCAGATAGGTGTACGCCTCCGCGCCGCCGGTCATACGGTCCGCCTTAAACTCACGGACAAACAGCAGCACCTTACTGCCGCGTTCCTTGTGGTGGATATAGCGCTG
>OGCQ01003115.1_pt1 | contig 15505 bp, 18 predicted proteins | sample 1570161 | NCBI WGS metagenome assembly OGCQ01 (sample SAMEA4384402, study PRJEB24528) | human gut metagenome
GCAACTGACTCTTAATCAGTGGGTCCTGGGTTCGAGTCCCCGATGGTGCACCAAAAATAGCCTTACGGAAACGTAAGGCTATTTTCATAATGATTGCCGCTTTGTGGAGTGCTTTCATTTGCCGCTGACTTCTGTCTAAGTCAGCGGCTCTTTTTATTTTTTAAGAGAAATTCAAGAACTTTTAGTGTAAGAGAAACGGTGGCATATATGCAGCTGCCAATAAAAGTAAGCAGCAAAATTATTTCCTGAAAACTCAAGCGTTCACCTCCCTCATAATTTGGAGGCGATAATCAAGAGTAAATTATATCAGAAGGGGAGAGGACTGTCAAAATAAGCTCTCCAAATCCTTAATGGCGGTTTGTTGGTACAATACCAATGAACCGCTTTTTTCATGCAAAAATTCCGGAAGCCCCAAAAGGCAACCGTTTATTATAGATTGTAGAATACAAAAAATGGAGGTATTTCCCATGAGCATCATTATCGGTATCGACCACGGCTATTACGCTATCAAGACAGCGCATTGTTCATTCCCGGCAGGGCTTACCAGTTACGGAGAACACGAACCCTACACCCGCCAAGGACTCTTAGAGTTTGGCGGGTGCTTTTTTGTTTGTGGCTCCGGAAGGCAGCCTATCCAGCGGGATAAGACCGTGAATGACAACTACTACCTGCTGACGCTGGCAGCGATTGCAAAAGAAATCCGGCAGCGCGGCTTACCGCCCGAATGTTCGGTGCGCATTGCGGCGGGTCTGCCGCTGATCAGTTTCGGACGCGACAAACCCAAGTTCAGAGATTATCTGCTGCGAAGCAACCAGCCTGTGAACTACAAGTTCGAGGGCGTGGAGTACAGTATCACCATCGAAGAAGTTGCTGTCTTCCCACAGGGCTACGCCGCCCTTATGACCGAAGTGGGGCTTTTGCAGGACGAACCGTCCATGCTCCTCATGGATCTCGGTGGCTGGACAGTGGACCTCATGCGCATCGACAACGCCATCCCTGCGGCTGACACTGCGCACAGTCTGGAACTCGGCATGATCCGCTGCGTGGATGACATCCGTGAGCAGGTGCGCCGGGAAACCGGGCTGTCCCTCACGGATGCCCAAATCGAAAATATGCTGGCAGGTCAGCCCTGCACGGTCAGCGATACGGTGCGCGACATTGTGAACCGGCAGGGGCGCAAGTACACAGAGCATCTGCTTTCTGCCACGATGGAAGCCGGCTTCGACCTGCACGCCATCCCCGCCGTGCTGCTGGGCGGCGGCGCATCGGTGGTGAGCCGCCACCTCAGCCCCAAAGACGGGCTTTGTAAGACGATCTTTCTACTGGACGACAAGGTGAACGCAGTAGGGTTCGAACGCGCGTTGACCGCCGTGTCGCGCCGTAAAAGTGAGGTATGAAACGACCACAATATGTTTTTCGCCCGAACCTCAGCGACCCGCAACACCGCCGCGCATGGGCGTTGCTGCAGCAGGTGCCGTCAGCCCGCCGCAAGGAGTTTCTGGTACAAGCCATCCTTGCGGCAGAACAAACGGATAGGCTGGAAGAAAGCATCCGCAAGGTGGTGCGCGAGGAATTGCAGACGGCCAGCATAGCCACTGCTGTTCCCAGTCTGCCACCGGACGGTGCAATTCCAGATTCCGCGCTAAATTTCTTATCTACACTTTAGAGGGGGTGGTTCTCATGCACTAAGTTTTTGTTGGTTATGGCTGCTTTGATAGCAAAATTCAATGAATTGTCGTTAGTTCTTGTGAATGGCTTTGCTTCTGCCGCTGTGGTATGCTTGCTTTGCAAACACAGAAAGGAGCGCACCCATGAGCAAATTGACCGTAACCATCCCGGATGACCTGCACCAGAAAATCCGTGAAGAACTGGAACGACAGGGCATCACCACATCGCAGTTCATTGAACAGGCCGTATCCACATTTTTTCAGAAACCGAAGGGAGTCAGCAACATGGCAACACGCACGTTAGCATTTCAGGTATCCGAGGAACTTCTCCAGCGCATCAAAACCTTTCTTGCGAGGTACGAGCAAATTTATCACCGCAAACTGAGCCAGAAAGAGTTTCTGGTACATCTCATTGAAAGAGAATTGGATGAAGCGGAAAAGGACTACGAAAGAATTACGACCGAGCAAGCTGCGGAGAAAAACGCTGATGTCGACTCCGGCGAACCAGATGGCACCGAAATGGAGGTAGATGCACAATACTGAAAATCACATACTTAACCAGCAAGGGCAGCCAGCATTGGTTGCCTCTTTTTTCGTTATCGAATCGGTGATTCGATTTATAGATATGTTCTCCGGCATCGGCGGTTTCCGCGAAGGACTGACCCGTGCCGGTGGCTTTGCATGCGTAGGGCACTGCGAAATCGACAAATACGCCAACCGTAGTTACAACGCCCTGTTTGACACGAAGGGAGAGTGGTTCATTGAAGATGCCCGAAAAGCCGACCCCAGCACCATGCCAGATTTTCAACTTATCTGCGGCGGTTTTCCGTGCCAAGCGTTTAGTATCGCGGGAGCACGCCGAGGATTCGGAGATCCGCGCGGCACCCTCTTCTTTGAACTGGCCCGATTGGCTGAAGCCCGGAAGCCTCCGTATTTGCTGTTTGAAAATGTACCCGGCCTGTTATCTCATGACGGAGGGCGGACATTTGCGACGATCCTCAACACGCTGGACCGACTGGGGTATGGTGTGGAATGGCAATGTCTTAACAGCAAAGATTTCGGCGTTCCCCAGTCAAGAAACCGCGTGTACATTATCGGATATCTTGATGAGCGATGTAGAGGAAAAGTATTTCCTTTCACCGAAACAACAGGAGGTTCTCTTATTCAAACCCACGGCGGTCACCAAGGAGAACGTGTCTACTCCCCCGAAGGACTGAGTTGTACGCTGGCTGCCAATCCGGGTGGCTTCGGTGGCAAAACCGGGCTGTATGAGGTAAGCGTACCAATCAAGTGCGCCACAAAAACCGGCTACCAGTTGGCACAGGTCGGTGACAGTATCGACCTGAGCTACGCCACAATCAACAGTCGGCGCGGACGGGTGGGCAAGCGAATTGCCCACACCCTCACCACCGGCTGCCGACAGGGTACTGTTGAAGCTTGCCCGGTCAAAAATCCCGTCAAATCAGACCCCGCGCGAAACGCAGCCCGGACAGGCAAGCCAGGCGCACCCATGCGCACTCTTACCACGAAAGACCGGCACGGCGTTCTGTGCGAGGGACGCATCCGCCGCCTGACACCGCGCGAATGTCTGCGCCTGCAAGGCTGGGCAGATGACCGCATCGACACGTTGCTTGCCATCCAAAGCGATAACCAAGCCTACAAGCAGGCAGGGAACGGCGTGACAGTCCATGTGGTGGAAGCCATCGGACGGCGCATTGCCAAGATGGATGCAGAACTGCGGGGTGAGGCGCTTGCCCCTTGATTTCAAGGACCAGTATTTTGGCTGTGAAATCGAACTGACCGGGATAAACCGCGCCACGGCAGCCCAAACGCTGGCTGACTTATTTGGCACCCGCGCCGAACATTCCGGTGGTGGCTACGATGCCTACCGCGTCAAAGATTTGGACGGCAAAGTGTGGAAAATCGTTCGGGACAGCAGTATCCATCCCGAATGCCGCAGGAGGTCTGTTCTTATCGGGGAAACCTACAAGGTTGAACTGAATTCCCCCAAGCTCGAATACGGCGAGATGGAAAAGCTGCAGGAGGTTGTCCGTTCCTTACGCCGCGCAGGGGGCATCGTAAACGACAGCTGCGGAATGCACGTCCATGAATAAGAGGTGAAATGCGATGAAGTATTCAGAACCTTTGGTTGTCCAGGGTACTAGTGAAGTGACTCCGCGTAGTACATGTACAGAGAAGTTTAACTGCACGACGGGGGCAAAATTCTCTTGCTTGCTGGGAATTTTCTTCCATTGTAGTGGTACGTTTTCTTGCACGGCTTTCTAATATCATAACCAATGGGAGGAAATTGCTATGAAATACTCAGAGCCTGTCGTCGTACAGTTTCAATCTGATATTAGTCTGCGCAACTCTTCGTGCGCAAAATTCAGCTGCGGAGGAGTTTTTACTCCGTATCAGTGTGCCAGAAACTTTTTCAGTTGTGAGAATTTTAGCTGCAGCAATTACAATAATACCTAACGTTCGGTAAGCCATAATTGCGGTCTGTGTAGCGGTAGTGACGGGAGTGTCTTCGTTCTCGAGAGGCACTCCCGATTTTAGTTTAGGAGTGGTGACGTGAAAACGATTTTTAAAATATATATTATGGTTGTGCGCCACTGTGCCTGGCAAATCCTTTCATCGTTAGGAGCAGAATTGCTAGTAGCAATGCTGGGACCAATTGGTTTGCAAGTTTATGAAAAACAAGTGCAAGCGTTAGAAGCCGGAGCTTTAGAGCAATTAGTGCTATTTTTGATAATAATGCTGACAGTAAATATAGTAGCAATAATCATTGAAAACTTAGACGGCCTTTTGACTCAAAAAATGCAACTTGAGATTACACGTAATTTTGGGAAACCAGTATTTGAATATATTCAAAATGTGCCATTATACCATATGAGTGATTCAAATTTCGTCGCAGACAAAGAACGCGCAATAAATGCGGTGGAAAATGATATTTTGTTAGTTGTGCAAAATATTAATGGGAGTATCGCACTGATAGTATCGATTATAGTTCTTAGTGTTATGGTGGCTCAATATGATGTACTTGCTTTAGTGGTTCTGATAATAATGGTTATAGTGCAAAATGTTTTTACGAAAAGAGGAACTTCAGAAGGTGTAGAACTGAATAAATCGTTAGAAATGTTCAAAATAAAAGAAGCGTACTTTAACAAATTGTTCGTTGATAAAAATTCATCAAAGGAAATTCGCCAATGGAGATTGACAGATTATATTGAAGGAAAAAGATACTGGTTAAATGAAGAAATAAAGAGGAAAACTTTAGATTTAGAAAAGAAATGGACGGGTATAAATCTTTTTTGGGCCTGTGTGATGTACTTTTTTGAGTTTATTTATTATATAGTGCTATATATAAGATATACTCGCGGATCGGTGATGCTGGGAACATTAATATATCTTATTCAAGTGTTGTCGACATATTTGGTTAGTTTTACGCAGGTGATTCAACATATAAAAATAATAGCATCAATAAAATATGAGATTGATACATACTTTGAATTCGCAGAGAAAACTAATGGGAAGCCGAACATAGCTAAAAGTAGAAAAAATAAGAGTAAAAAAATCATCTTTGAAAATGTCGACTTTGAGTATAAAAAAAGGAGGCTATTGCAAGAAATATCATTTTCTATTAATCCTGGGGAAAAAATTTTGATTGTTGGGGAAAACGGGAGTGGGAAAAGTACACTTTTAAATCTTATTCTTGGCTTATTGCAGCCCACTCGAGGTAAAGTTGATATCGGTGCAAATAAAATCGCTCTAATGGCGCAAGAAAGTTATAAATTCAACATTACGATAAGGGAAAATATTATATTTTCAAAAGAAAAAAACAGAGATAGTTTAATACTAAACACGATGCAAAAGCTAACAGCATTATCGATTGTAGGACGTCTAGAAAATGGACTCGACACACGAATAGGAGCTTCCCTTTATGATGATGGAATAGACTTATCTGGTGGAGAAACACAAAAGATAGTAGCAACCAGAACTCTATTGGATAATGCTGATATATGGATATTTGATGAGCCAGTAGCGGCAATGGATCCTTCATCAGAATATAGCTTTTTTAATACAGTGCTAGAGGAAGATGATAAATCGAAGACAATGATATTTGTATCTCACAGACTCAAAATTGCATCAAAAATGAATCGAATAATATATTTGGAAAATGGAAAAATTGTGGGGATAGGGACACATCAACAGCTTATGACAGGCTGCGAGAAATATCGTCGATATTATGTATCGTGGCTTCTGATGGAGAATGATTGAGATGTTTGATCAAATTAATAAGTATAAAGCATCATTTGGCAGACTGTTTGAAGCTAAAACATTAAAAGTAATGCTCGAAATTGCTCTTCTGACGATTCTTTTATCTTTTTTGGGACCAATAAAAAATATGATTTATACGGAAGTTGTAAACAAATTGTCGCTAGGGATAACGGTCAAATTGGGGATAATCATGTTTGCATCATATATAGTTGTCCAAGTGATAGAAGAGTGTGTTTCCTACTTTCAGATTTATCTCAATACGGTTTTGCAACTCAAACTAGGACAGAGTGTCTCGCATGAAATTAATAATAAGCTTGCAAAAGTTAAACTGAACAGTCTTGAAATGTATGAAATACATGATTTGGTTTCAAGAGCAAACCAAACAATAAAGTCTAGTATTGTGTCATCACTAAATTTGATTATAGCGTTATACACGCCACTGGCGACAATTGTCTTACAGTTGGCGTCGTTAGTATGGGTGGCATGGTATGTGCCAATTTTGATTGCGGTATTTAATGTTCCATACATCTTTATATTAGTTAAAAGTAACCATAGACGTTATGAACTGGAACGAAAAATTACTAAGGAAAAAAGGGTGGAGAAATATTTTGTCGAATTGCTATCGGATAGATATGCCGCAAAAGACATTAGGACTTACGATTTGGTGAATTTCTTTTTCAGTAAAATGATTGATGTTAAAGAAAAGATTACATTGGAATATAAAAGGCTTTGCCAGAAAAACACCTTTCAAAGGACAATTGCAACAGTTACACAAAGTATGGCGATGGCAATGGCGTTATTGCTTACTGGATATCTTGTCATTAAAAAGAAAACTCCAATCGGTGCCTTTGTCCTTGTATATAATACGGGACGAAATCTTCAATCAGCCGTATCGAGCTTTGTTGGAACGATATCAACTTGGGATCAGTTTGGTATAAATTTTGCTGACTGGAATCGATTGATGAATTTAGAAGAAGAGCCTGAAGGCGATGAAGATTGTATTGACAAAATTCATGAAATCGAAATGAAAAATGTTGAGTTCCGATATCCTCAAAGAAGTGAAAGTGCTGTTAAAAACATTAATCTAAGAATATTGACCGGTGAGAAAATCGCTATTGTGGGAGAGAATGGAAGCGGAAAAACGACACTATTATATTTGCTTTTAGGAATTTATCGCCCAATATCGGGAGAGGCTAGTGTCAATGGAAAAACAATGGAATTAAATCTTGACAACTATCGAAAAAAAACAGCATGTTTGATACAGAATTTTGTCCATTTTCAGATGACGTTGAGAGAAAATTTGGCTCCGAATGATTTCTCGGAACTGAGTGAGGATCCATTAATTGATTTTGCAAACAACTTTCCGGATAGATTAAATACTTTTTTAGGAGCACTTGATTCAAATGGCGTGGAATTATCTGGTGGGCAATGGAAAAGAATTGCACTTTATAGGACCCTTCATAAAAAAGATGTGGATTTAATTGTCCTTGATGAACCAACAGCAAATTTGGATCCGAAAATATCAGAAAACATAATAAATCGATTGCTAAAACCAAATTATAATAAGACGGTGATTGTTATAACACATGACTTTGAATTGGCAAAAAAATTCGATCGCATTATCGGCATGAAAGAGGGAAAAATCATTTGCGATAGCCCCCCGCAAGCATTTGCTTGGGAATTGTTTGAGAAACATAATAGTGACAAAAGAAGCTTGCCCCAAATAGGTTAGAACCTTATGTCTAAAAATTTTAATTTTCATAAACTTATATTTCAACCACCTCGGATCACATTTTGTGCCGGGGTGGTTTCTTTTTGTAGAAGGACAAGCAAAACTTCGTACAATGCCCAATAGCAGAAACTATGAAACAGTGGCGATGAGGAGGTCAATAAAAATTTAGATCGCTGTGCTTTAAGAAATATACATACCAGGCCGTATCTGCTTTTGATTGAAGCAATACAGTGTGGTTTTTTACCTTTGGTGTGATGAGGGGAAACAGGCCCTTTGAATCCAAAGAGAAGTAAGGCAAAGTGCTGCGAACAAGCCCCATTTCAAAAAAGCGAGAATCAAAAGGGCCGTCACTTGTTCCCAGCGCAAAGGCAAGGCCTCCTAAATACTCTCGGTCGGGATCACTTGGATGAAAACCGGTGAGGTTTAGTGTGAGAATAAGTTTTTTCTGGTCCATATCGCTGCTATGAAAGCAGATTGTAAGGGAGCTATTTGTCAGCTCGACAATACCCTCATAGTAGCTGTAGCGTTGTCGGCTTGCAGGAAGATTACGATGGAACTCTCTGAACTTCGGATAAGTGATCCGCTCTTCAGAAAGGAGTGCTCTAAGTCGGGTGCCTTTCATTTCCCGATCTGAGCGAAGCCCCATAATGAGTGTGGCTTTCAGGCGGGCATCTTCCTCAAAGATGATGAGATAAGAGCCGATAACCACATCCTCTGTCACAGAAGGATAATAACCACGGTAGGTGCCGATAAAACGAGGATCAAAAACAGAAGAACTGCGATAACGAATGTTATCGGAATCCTCGAGCCTTTCATGTGTAAATTGGTAAACCTCAACAGGAGGCCGAATCTGTGAATTGTAAAAATCTACAATCTTGGCGATAGTAGCTCTGCTGGGAGCATAACTCTCATCATTGTTGCACTTGGCACAGATAGCGTAGGAAGGAAGTTTCTTTTCATCTATCTTTGCAGAAGGAGGTGTCTTTGAGCGAAGAACTGCAAAATAAGTAGTGCTTATTTTATCCCACATATACTTATAGTTTGCGTGGAACAATATCCGCTCGCTTTCCGAGAGGGGATGACTGATTTTTGGCATACGACCACCCCTTACAAATGTTCAGTGAATATTTTGTTGATAATGCCAGTTTACCACCAAAAAACGTTTATTGTCAATAAAAATATATCAAAAAATAGACTAAAATAAGATTAATAAAAGTAATAAATAGTTCATATCGAACTTACCAAACGAGGGGAGCAGTAATATAATAATGCCATTGAATCGATAAAAAGGCAAAATGCGTATTGAAGCCCAAATGTGTACAGAAGGAGAAACAATACAGAACAAAAAGACATAGGAATAGAGACAGCCAATAAAAAGCCAGGAAATGTAGGAAAACTTTAAGTACGATGGGGTCCAAACCCATCAATGACGGTTTTTAGATCGTTCCCAGGGTGCTTTAACATATTTGTGTATGAAAACAAGCGGATTTCAACAACGAAGTGGATAGAGAAATAGTGCCCTTTTTCGTTACAATGAATTTAGAAAAACGAGGAGGTGAATGGTGATGTCAGAACGCGATGTGCAGGATAGTCTAAAGTTCATGAGGGAAAAACTCCGTAAGGAACGTAAGGCCCAAAATATGTCCCAACTGACTCTTTCTGCAGAAGCGGATCTGGCCTGTAACACCATTTGCCGAATCGAGAAGGGAACAGCAGAGCCAGGAATCGGCAATCTTCTTAGACTTACCGATGCATTACATATTCCAATGTCAGAATTGTTCCCTCAAGGGGAAGGACCAAAAGCGAAAGAAATTGGAATAATTGATGATGCACAATTACAGGAAATAATTTCTCTGTGGCATAAGATACCGGGGGAAGCACGGGGGTCTGCATATGTGATGATAAAAGGGATGTTAATTGCCGCTCAGCAACTCCCGCAAAAGTAAAAAGGAATGGCAAGAATCTGGTTCTGGAGTAAAATCACCATAAATGGTATGAAAGAAATGGCGATCTCAACGTTTGCGTCGTAGAGAAAGGAAAAAGACAAATGTATAATATAGATAAGCCGCAAGAGCGGCGGAAAGCAACCGGAACGGGCGGAATACCGCCCGAAAACATCCGATTGCGCAGAACCTTGACAACCGAATATTTGCAGCTGTCCCTTTGCTATGGTGTAAGGGATAGAATGTCCATAGAAACAGCCGGATTCACCGGCTGGCGGTAAAGCTGCCTGCTTTTTACGGCGGGTGGCGCTCCCGCAAGCAAAGACACGCACGCGCACAGAGAAAGTGTGCGGGGGTCCAGAGGATAGAACCTGGGCCGTGAGTAAGACATAGCCTCGCGCAGCCGAACGGCTGGTGGACGATGTGCGGTGAGATCTTCACCGCCAGAGATAGAAAAACTGCATCAAGGAAGATTTGGTGCGACCGGCGATGCACCAACCGTCACCGGCCGCACGATCTTCCGCGGATGCCGATCAACAAAAAAGGAGAAACATCATGGAAGAAATGGTGGAAGTCCGCAAGGAGGTTTCCGACATGCCTTGCGGCAATGCGATTCCCGCAGAAGATGCCGGTCATCAGACGGAAAAAGATGTTGCTGGCCGTGAAAGTGACCGTGTTCCCGCCCCCGAGATGAACCCCAAGGTTCAATTGGAACTGTTGTCCGGCGAAGGCCGGAAGAAAGCGATCGGGGCTGTTGTGATCTATAATGCGGTCACGATCCGCGGAATTTCCGTCGTGGAGAACAGCAAGAAGAACCCTTTCGTCAAGATGCCCCGGGCTCCCAAGGGCGCCCGGACCAAGCACAGCGACATTGCCTACCCGATCAACAGGGCGGCGCGCGAAATGCTCTATTCCGCCGTGCTGCAGGAGTATGACCGGCTGCGGAGCGAGGAAGAGCTCCGGCGGCAGGAAACCAAGCTGCAAATTTCCTGATCTGAAAACAAGACCCGATGAGTGTAAAAGCTCATCGGGCCTTTTTTGTTGCAGCAGTTCTGGACAGAAAAGAGGAAAAACCATGATTGTAGTGGAATGTCTTTATACCAGCAACGAAATCGAGGAAGAAACCATCCTGCGGGAACAGCAGAAACGGTGCCTGGCGGCAGCCGCAAGCTATGGATGGGCTGTTCGGCGGGAAGTGTTTGAGCCGTTGCAGCTCAGCGCCAGAGGCATGGATGACCGAACCGGCATCCAGACGATTCTGGACGATGTGTGCAACCGCCGCTTCGACCTGCTGATGATCGCCAGCATGGACCGTCTTAGCTACGATAAAGAGGAAGTGAAAGCTTTCCTTGCCGAGATGGACCTGAATGGAATCTCGATTTTTAACGTGGGTTCCAACACGGTCACGCTGGCATCGGGCTGGGACCTCATGGCCTTTATCAGACAGATGATCTCCCCTGAGAATGGAGGTGACGCACAGTGACGGTACAATGCCTTTACCAGAATGACCCCAAGGACGCCGCCGCAGTGCTTGGGCAGCGCAACGCCTGCCGCCGCGCGGCCAACAAGCTGGGCTGGCTGATCCAGCAGGAGCGCATCTGCGACGCGTCGGAGGGAACGCCGCTGCTGCTTCGCCCTGATGTACAGGAACTGCTCCGTGATGTGGAGCAGGGGCGGTTTCAGGTGCTGGTGGTTGCCTCGGCGGAAGTCCTGCAATGCCCGGAGGGCGAATGGGAAAGCCTGCTGGCTGTTCTGCAAAAGGGCCGCGTTCGCACCTTTGCCGCCCAGCGCGGCTGCTGGCTCGAACCCGGCGGCCGCCGCTGGCCGCCCTTGCCAAGGCCGGATTGGACGAGACTGCACAAATCGGCTTGTCCTGCTGCGGTATCTCCGTAAAACGGCAAAAAACAAGTGTATCTATTTTAATATGTGCCGGGCCTTGGAAAAGGTGAAAAGGCCCGGCACTTTTCTTTTGGGAGGAACTTACCATGCAAAAACAACCTCTTCGCGTCTGGCTGTACGCCCGCACGGCGGACGCCAGGCCCGGTGTCCTGGAAGAACAGTTGAACTCTCTATACAGAGAAGCGGAACGCCGCGGGTACACGGTCGTGAACGGCGGGGCAGAGCACCGCTGCGCCGGCGACCTTGACCGGCCCGCGCTGTTTGCCATGCTGGCTGCCGTGCGCGGCGGGCGGGTGGACGCCGTTATGCTCACCCGGCTTTCCCGGTTCAGCTACCACCGGCTGGCGCTCTATCTGATCCTGTGCTTTTTGCAGGATCACGGCGTGGGGCTTATCACCACGGAATACGAGCTTCGCTACATTCTATATCTGCGCGGGTTCGAGCGTACGCTTTTGGATCGGGCGCAGGAAAACGGCTGCAATGCGCTGTGGGCAGAAGGTGAGTAAATATCCCCCTGCCCAAAACAAGTCTTTATATTATAGGAATAAGGAGGAATGCGCGATGGAAACCCTGTCCGTTTTGCCGGACGGAAGAATCGCCTTGTGTAAGATGGTCCACGGTACAGAGATCACACTGGTGTTCCAAGCGAAAGAATGCCCGGAAACGCTGAACAAAGTAACAAGCCAAATCATGGCCGCCTATGCAGAACGCAAAGAAAAATATGGTAAAACGTCAAAAAGTGGCCGGAAATAGAACGGTTCTTTCTCCGTTCTGGTGATAGCTTTCCGGAGCCGTTTACGGTATTGTTAGAGTACAGAGGATGCCCCAACCATCCTCGCTGCGGGCGCACCAACCGCCCGAAAAGAAACGATGCAAGGTGATGAAATGGTATATTGGGATGAACAGGGGAACACCGTTGAGATCTCCAAGGCCGATCAGCTTTGGCTGGACGATGGATACTTCAAGACCCAGCAGGCGCATCTGCCGCCGGACGCGCCGAGGGCGGCGCTGTCCTACCGGGTGTCCACCAAGGGGCAGGTCGACCACAACGACATCCCCATGCAGAAAATCAAGTGCCGCAAGTTCGCCCAGCAGCAGGGCTGGCGGGTGGTGATGGAGAAGGCAGAGAAAGGAATCTCCGGCTCCAAGGTGTCCGCCAGCAAGCGGGATGTGATCCAGGAGCTGCGGCAGGAGGCGGGCAACGGCAGCTTTGACATCCTGCTGGTCTATATGTTTGACCGGCTGGGGCGCATCGAAAGCGAGACCCCCTTTGTGCTGGAATGGTTTGTCCAGCATGGCATCCAGATGTGGAGCGTCCACGAGGGCCAGCAGCGGATCGAGAGCCACGGCGATAAGTTGATGAACTACATCCGCTTTTGGCAGGCGGCAGGAGAAAGCGAGAAAACCTCGATCCGCACCCGCGACCGCATTCGGCAGATCGTGTCCAGCGGGCATTTTGCCGGTGGGTTCGTGCCGTATGGATACCGGGCTGTCGATAAGGGCCGGGTAAACAAGCGCGACCAGCCGGTGAAGGACTTGGAGATCGACCCGGAGGAAGCCGCCTGGGTGCGCGAAGTCTTTGAAAAAGTGGCCAACGAAGGAGCCAGCGGCTACGCGATGGCCCGGATGCTGAACGACCGCGGCCTGTGCACCCGGCAGGGGGCCAGGTTTCAGTCTGTGAACATCAGGCGGATGATCCGCCACGAGGGCTACACCGGGTATCTGATCACCAAGGCGGCCCGATCGGAGTTTATACAAGAGCTGCAAATCGTGGATGAGAAGCTGTTCGCCAGGGCGAACGAGGTCATCGACTGCCGCAGCAAAAAGCTGGCACAGGAGAAAAACATCGCGGCAAAAACGAATAATCCAACCTTACTGGCTGGCATCGTCGTCTGCGCACATTGCGGGGCGAAGATGTCGGCCTTTTTGCACACTGACCGCTACAAGCTGGCGGATGGCACGATCCGGGAAAAGGTGCAGGCCAAATACAACTGCTACCAGCGCGGCCAGAAACTGCGGGCCTGCGACGGGCAGTCGCTGTACCTGGCGGAACGGGTGGATGCCGTTGTGCTGGAAGTCGTACACGACATTTTCCGCAGAATCCAACAGGAGCCGTATGACAGGAGCATTGAGCAGAAGCTGCGTCAGGAAAACGGCGAACAGGAACGGCAAAAACAGGCCGCCGAGAAGAAGATCAAGGCGGCCCAGTATAAGCAGAAGCGCTACGAGGACGAAGTGATCCGCTGCCTGGACGGCCAGAGCCGGTTTTCCGAGGAAATGCTGGCCCGGTTGATTGCCGAAGCGGAAACGGAGGTGCGGCAGGCGAAAGAGGAATACGCAGAGCTGCTCCGCAATGACACCACCCGCGCAACGATCCAACAGATCCGAAGCTACTACGACGAATTCCTGGGCTGGGCGAATGAGTTTGACCTGGCGACGATCCCCCGTAAACGTGCGATCCTGGGCCAGTTGATTGAAAAGGTGGAGGTGGGAAAGGGGTACAAGGTGACAGTGCATCTCAGGATGAGCTATGCGCAGTTTTTGGGGATAGAGGGAAATGGCGAAATACAAGTGCGGAAGGACGTTTGTGCGTGATGCTCTTTCTAGCGATAAGCGAGAGGAAAATCCTTGCAAAAGCATAAATATTTAACAGTATGACCCTTGAAACGCACACAATTTTCCTATACAATATACATAAAAGAAATTTGGTAAGCGTGAGGGTGTGGCGTGGATGACACAAAATGATCTGAGAAAAAAGTATCCTTATTACGATCAAATCCAGAGGTTTCGCCTGATCGATGATACGTTTATGAGCGTGGTTTTTCAGGACATCGGCTGTACGCAGTTCCTGATTCGTATACTTCTGCAGAATGATGGTTTGAATGTTACCGAGGTGGGGACACAAAATTCACTCAAGAATCTGCGCGGCCGGTCGGTGCGCTTGGATATTATCGCATACGATAAGCAGGGCAAGATTTATAATATAGAAGTCCAGCGCAAGGACGCAGGCGCTTTACCGAAGCGGGCGCGTTACAACAGTTCCATGATGGACGCCAATATTACAAGGCCGGGCGAAGGACTGGAAAATCTTCCTGAAACGTATGTGATCTTCATCACGGAAAACGACTATTTCCAGAGTGCATTGCCGCTCTACCATATTGACCGTACGGTTCGGGAATTGTCTGCACCGTTTCAGGACGAGGCACATATCATTTATGTGAACGGACAATATAGAGGCGAAGATCCGATTGGATCGGTTATGCACGATTTCTTCTGTGCAGATCCAAAAAGCATGAACAATGCAATTCTTGCCAATGAGGTGGCAAAATACAAAGATACAGACAAAGGAGTGAGCAGTATGTGCCGCATTATGGAAGAACTGACGAACGAAAGCCGTGAAGAAGGGCGCTTGGCAAACCTGCTTGAAAATGTCAAGAAGTTTATGGCTCGAGGAATGAGCTTTGACGAGGTGGCTGACACGCTGGAACTGAGCAAAGAGGACAGAGAGTTTGTACTGAGTAATCTTTAACGCGAGCTTGAGACTATGTGCAATTACAGCAAAGGTGTCTATAACGATGGTATGGAGAGAGGAAGGAATACAGGCATTGCGGGCGCTGCTGATATTCTCAAACGCATGGGGATGGACGCCGGCAAGATTGTTGAGCAGCTGATGCTCCAGTATGGTCTCGGCAGGGAAGAGGCAGCCGGGTATGTGCAGCGGGCAGAGCCGCAGTAAATCATTTCGTGCTATCAAAATGTAGCCAGGGCGGCGCCTGACGGGGACGCCGCCCTGGCTTTTTTGACATGACATATCGGTTAAAAACCGTTGACACTTCATGCACGCTATGGTAAGCTGCAAACACCCGCCTGGCCGGTTTTTATGTGCCTTGCTCCCTCTGTGAACGACAGCCTTAGTACGAGCCGTTACGGAGAGCAACTGACTCTTAATCAGTGGGTCCTGGGTTCGAGTCCCCGATGGTGCA
>OGCQ01003137.1_pt1 | contig 15424 bp, 10 predicted proteins | sample 1570161 | NCBI WGS metagenome assembly OGCQ01 (sample SAMEA4384402, study PRJEB24528) | human gut metagenome
GGCAAATTCCTGCTGCCACCACGTTTTCTTACGGCACTTTCGGTTCCAAAAGTGCTTACCCGTGAACAATAACCCGGCCACTTTGCAATTCGCCATCCAGCGCCTTGTAGACTTTCACACTTTCTTGCAGATCGTTTCTTTTTTTACTATAATAACTTTAATCATCGTTTTGGTTTACACATTTTGCAGACCGGATCAAATCATTTCCTAAAATAAATTCCGGAGGTTTTATATATGAAGAAAAAAATTGCGCTCATCACCGGCGCGTCCGGCGGCATCGGCGGCGCATGCGCCGAAACACTGGCGCGCGCGGGCTATACGGTGCTGCTCCACGGCTGTCATGGGCTTGAGCACGCCAAAGCGCTGGCGGATCGTCTCTGCGCCGAGGGTTGCGACGCACACGCCGTCTGCTGCGATCTGGCCGACAGCGAAAGCGCGCAGGCCATGTGCCGCGACATTCTCGCTCTGTATCATCGCGTGGACGCGCTGGTGCTGTGCGCGGGCGTTTCGCATACCGGGCTTTTCTGCGACATGACGGATGAACAGTGGCGCACGGTCATGGATGTAAACGTCTCCGGCATGTTTTACCTCATCCGCGCGCTTGCGCCGGGCATGGTTTCCCGAAACGAGGGCGCGATTGTGACGGTTTCCAGCATGTGGGGGCGCGTCGGCGCATCGTGCGAAGTCGCCTATTCCGCCAGCAAAGCCGCCGTCATCGGCCTGACCCGCGCGCTGGCCAAGGAGCTGTGTCCGGAGGGCACGGTATTCTTCCCCGGCTGGCTCGAGGACGTCAACAGCTTCTATCAGGCACTGGATGTCAATGTGCTCACGTCGCTGTCCGAGACCTTCCCCTATGCCCTGACGGAGGGCGCGCGCATGCACTGCGCGACCATCGCCTCGAACGTTGGCGGCGTGCCCTACCTCATCGACGACGGCGAAAACGGCCTGCTGTTCGAGCCGCAGGATGTCTCCGCGCTCACGGCCCACATGCTCACGCTGGCGACAGATGCCGCAAAGCGCCGCGGCATGGGCGAGGCGCTCTATGAAAAGACGAAGCGCGACTTCTCCGTGCAGGCCATGGTCGAAAAGCAGAAGCATTATTACGAGATCATCATCCGCCGCTTCCGCCGCCCGAAGCTCGAGCGCGACGGCGTCGTGATCTGCGGGGCCTACGGCAAGGGAAACGGCGGCGACAACGCCATTCTCGACGCCATCGTTGCCCAGCTGCGCCACATCGACCCTGATCTGCCGATCTGCGCCCTCAGCCGCACGCCGAAGGAGACGCGCGCGGCCGCCTGCGTCGATTCGCTCTATACGTTCCGGCTGCTCGCCATCCGCCGCAGGATGCGCCACGCGAAGCTCTACCTCAGCGGCGGTGGCACCCTCATTCAGGACACCACGAGCACGCGCTCGCTCCTCTATTACCTTTCGAGCATCCGCATGGCCGCCCGCGCGGGCTGCCGCGTCATGCTCTATGGCTGCGGCGTCGGCCCCGTCTCGCGCCCGCGCAACTGCGAACGCACCGCCAAAACGCTCAACCGCTATGCCGAGATCATCTCCCTGCGCGACCGCTACTCCGAGGAGACGCTCCGCGCCCTCGGCGTGACGACGCCGGAGATCCACCTGACGGCGGACCCCGCCCTGCTGATCGATCCGGGCGACACGCCCGCCATCCGCAGCTTCCTGCACCACAGCGGTCTGGCAGACGGCACGCGCTATGCCCTGTTCGCTCTGCGCCCGTGGAAGGACTTCGACCGTCACATCGCCGCCTTTGCGAACGCGGCGGAATACGCCCACCGGGAGTACAGCCTGACGCCGGTGCTCTATGCCATGGAGCCGTGCCGTGACCGCGCCGCGCTGAACGCCGTCGCCGCGCAGCTGCGCTGCCCGTATCTGCTGCTGGAGGCCGGGAGCAACGGCACGGAGATCGTGGCACTCATCCGCCGGATGTCGCTCGTCATCGCCATGCGGCTGCACACGCTGATCTTTGCCGCCGGGCAGGGCGTGCCGATAGTCGGCGTCGTCTACGACCCGAAGGTCAGCGGCTTTCTCGACTACCTCGGACAGGACCTCTACCTCCCGCTGGAGGAGGCAAGCGCCGCCTCGCTGTGCGACCTCATCGACACGGCCATGGCCGAGCAGATGTTCGAGGCCGAGAATATCCGCAGCCTGCGGGAGCTGGCCGCGGAGAATGAAGAGCTGGCCCGTCATCTGCTGACGGAGGAATAATAGGCATAAAATCAGCCGGAGACCCGGCGGAAGCACTTCACAGCAGCTTTCGCCGGGTCTCCGGTTTTTGTGGGAAGGGAGCTATTTCCGCGCCCCTATTTCTCCGCAGGCGATTGATTCCGCGGCTTCTCCGACTCCGCCAGTATCGTTTCGCAGAAGCGCAGAATGCGGCTGCGCACCTGCGCGGCGGCGCCGCCCGCCTCCTCATGGAAGATATCATGCCGCGCGCCCGACAGCAGGACCGTCTGCACGGGGAGTCCCGCCCGTTCCATCGCCGCGCCGAGCTGCCTTACCCCGCTTCCCATCGCGCCGACAGGATCGTCCGCGCCGGACAGCAGCAGGATCGGGCAGCGGTTCCAGCCCGCAAGCGCGCGCTTTCCGCCGGTGCGGCGCATGGCGCTCAGCAGCTCCAGAAACAGCGCCGCTGAGATATCCGGCCGGCACAGCGGGTCGGCGCAGTAGCGGTCGAGCGCTTCTTCGTCGGCGCAGAGCCAGTCCGCCCGGGTGCGGTTCGGCGCAAATTTCCGGTTATAGGCGCCAAAGGAGAGCTTCTGCACCAGCGGCGTCGTACCGCCGGGCTTTGCCCGGCGCAGCTGGCCCCGGACGATCGCCTGTATGACGGCAAGCACCGCGCCCGGCTGCGTGCCCGTTCCCGCAAGGATCACCCCCGCCGGAGCGACCATGCCCCGACAGAGCGCGTCCCGCAGCAGGAAGGAGCCGAGGGAAAAGCCCAGCATTCCCAACGGCACACCGGGGAAGCTCTCCCGCAGTCTCTCACAAAAGCGCTGCAGATCAGAAAGCGACTGCTCCCAGCCGTCCGGCCCCATGTCGGCACAGGTACGGCTGCCCGGATTGCGGCCATGTCCACGTAGGTCAAAAGCCGCGCAGGCAATGCCATGCTCTGCCAGCGCGGCAGCCAGCGTGTCGTAGCGTCCGCTGTGCTCCGTCATACCGTGGCTGATCTGCAGCACGAGGCGTGGCTGCCCGTCCGGCAGCCACAGGCGCGCGGGAAGCTCCGTCCCCTGCGCGCCCGCAAATTGGAATTCCGTTTCCTGCATGGTTCATTCTCTCCTTCCGGTTCAAAAAACAGAAAAAGCACGGGTGCGCCGCTGCTTCCGCGGCGCACCCGGCAGACTGTCGAAAAAGCCTCGCAGAGTTTGCGCCCGCAGGCGCAAAGAAAATGGAAATCATTTTCTCCGGCGGCGTGTACGTCGGAGAAAATACCGCTCGGCTCGCAAACGTGCGAAGGATGCGCCGCAGGCGTGCCCTTCGTGCGATGCAGCGAGCCGCAGCCTTTTCAAACGAGAGCCCAGTGAAACGGGTCTCGTTTGAGAGCTTGTCAAAAATTCTTTTTTGACAAGCTCAGCACGGGTGCGCCGCTGCTGCCGCGGCGCACCCGTTCTGTCTTCGTGTCAGGATGCCGAGACGGAAGCGCTCAGCAGGTCGTAGATCACGACATTATTGAAGTTGAACTCTACAGGGTACTTTGTTTTCAGCTCCGTGATCTTTTCACCGGCTGCGGCGGAAGCCATGTCGTCCTTCGCCGTGTCGAACCAGGCGCGGGTCTCGGTCTGGCCGATGAAATAGATGATGTGGTAGCCATGGGTCGTCTCGACGATCTCACAATCGCCGGGCTGGCGGCTCTCGTCGAAGCACCAGTCGTTGAACTCCGTGACCATCTTGCCGGGCTGGAAGTCCTCATACAGGCCGCCGTTGTCCTTGGAGCCGGGGTCCTGATTGTACTCCAGCGCAAGCGTCTTGAAGTTGTCCTCCGTGGGGTCGGCCTGCCAGAGGGCAAGGATGCGCTCGGCTTCCGCCTTGGCCGCTGCCTTCGCCTCATCGCTGTAGTTGCCGTCGCTGTCCTTCTCGCCCTCGGGCTGGATGAGGATGTGGCGGACGGAGACGTTGTTGACCTTCGTCACGCCCTGATCGATATAGCTCTGGGCGTTCTCGTCATAATAGGCCTCGACCTCGGCATCCGTCAGCGCGTTGGCAGACTCGCCGTACAGCACGTTCTTATAATAGTTCACCGCCGTATAATACGTCAGCAGATAGTCGTGATAGATCTCGGTCGTGACGCCCTTGCCGAAGTTGACCTGCAGATAGGCATCGACATCGTCATAGCCGTTATCCGCCGCGCTCTTGGCAAAGCTGCCCTCCGGGTCCAGCACGTCTTCGATGGACTTGGCCTCCGTCTCCGGCAGCTCATAGCCCGCCTCCTGCGCCGCCAAATACAGGGCGCGGATCTCGGCGAAGTTGTTCGTGGCGCTCGTCAGGAAATACTGCTCCCACGTTCCGCCGCTCGGGGCGTCCTGCAGGGCCAGCGCCTTCGTGTAGTCCAGACCCAGCATGGAGGCATAGGAGCCATAGTTGTTCATGAGCTGGTAGAATTCCATCCAGTAGTAGATCTGCAGGTCGGCGTTCGTCAGGCAGTAGCCCGTCGCGTCGCGCGCAACGACCGTGCGCATCTGCACGTCGCCGGCCTCCGCCGTGCCCGTAGTATAGGCGGCGTTGTCCGTGACGGCGTTCTTGCCGAAATTATCGGCGTCGATCAGATTGGCCGCCTTGCCGTAGGTCGTCGTGACCTCCTCGCCCGCTTCGAGCGTCTTGTCTGCGACGGTCTCGGTCGTGCCGTCCGTTGCCTCAGTCGCCTCCGTCTGCGGAGCCTCCGTCCCGGCCGGGTGATCCTTGCGGCCCGTGATGAGCAGGACGCAGGCCGCGATGGCCGCCGCAAGAGCCAGCGCCGCCAGGAAAATGGCGATCTTTGCGCCCTTGGACATGCCGGGCTTCTTTTCCGCAGGCTTCTCCTCCGGCTTCTCCTCCGGCTCCGCCTCAGGGACCGGCGCGGTTTCCGGTTCGGCCTCCGGGGCCGCCTCCGGCTCTGCCGGGGTCACTTCCAGTTCTTCGTTTTCGTTGTGTTCCAGATCCATAATGTTTCTCGCTTTCCGAATGATGCTCCAATCATATCACACCACACAGGGCTTTTCAACGCATTTTCGCGCCGGGGTGTGAATTTTCTGTCAACTTTCGCCCGGCGCGCCGCCAGACGAGCACGCCCGTGAGATCCGCAAGCGCCCAGCCGATGGGGATGGACCACCAGATGCCCACGACGCCGATGGCCGGGACGGCCGAAAGCGCATAGGCAAGCGCCACGCGCGTGCCGAGCGAGATGACCGTCAGCACGAGCGACATACCCGGCCTGCCGACGGCGCGGTAGAGGCCATAGAGCAGGAACAGCCCGCCGATGCCCACATAGAACGCGCCCGCGATGCGCAGGTAGGTCACGCCGGCCTGCAGGATCTCCGTCTCGCCCGGCTGCAGGAACAGCCCCAGCAGCGGCGCAGCAAGCAGCACGACGCAGGCCGAGACGCACACGGCAAAGACCGACGACAGGAGCACGGCCGTGCGGATGCCGCGGCGGATGCGCTCCGGCTGCTGCGCGCCGTAGTTCTGTGCAATGAACGTGGAGAACGCATTGCCGAAGTCCTGCAGCGGCATATAGGCAAACGAGTCGATCTTCACGGCGGCTGCGAACGCCGCCATGATCACGGGGCCGAAGCTGTTGATGCGTCCCTGCACCATGAGGATGCCGAGGTTCATCACGGACTGCTGCAGGCATGTCAGCACCGAGGCGCTCAGAAGCTCCCGCAGCATGGCGCCCGTGATGCGCCGCTCCTCCCGCCGGGCCCGCAGCTCCGGACAGCGCACGAGGGTATAGACCGCCGTGCCGATGCCGGAGAGCCACTGCGCCAGCACCGTCGCGGCCGCAGCGCCCTCCACGCCCCACCGGCACACGAGCACGAACACGAGGTCGAGCGCAATGTTGAGCACGGCTGCCGCCGCAAGGAAGAGGAGCGGAACGAGCGAATTGCCCACCGCGCGCAGGAGCGAGGCGTAATAATTATAAAGAAACGTCCCGCCGATGCCGAAGAAAATGACGAACAGATACGACCGCATCAGGGGCCAGACCTCCGCCGGGACGGACAGGAACGTTTTCATCGCATCGAGCAGCAGAAAGGCCGCCGCATTGAGCACGACGGTGCACACCGCGATGAGCACGAAGGCCGCATGCGTCTGCCGCCGGAGTCTGGCAAGGTCCCGCTGCCCCCAACAGACGGAGAACAGCGCGCCGCTGCCCATGCACAGGCCGAGCAGGATGGACGTCAGGAACGTCATGAGCGTATAGGACGAGCCGACCGCGCCGAGCGCGTCCGAGCCAAGAAACCGGCCGACGATGAGCGTGTCCGCTACATTATAAAGCTGCTGCAGCAGGTTCCCGCAGATCATGGGGAACGCAAAGCGCAGCAGCGTTTTGGGAATGGAGCCCGTCGTCAGGTCGATCTGTGCCAAAATCACCGTCTCCTTCTCCTATTCAGGTGAATTCCGATTTATCATAGCAGATATCCGGCTGTTTTGCAAGTTGCGCTGCAAATAATTCACATAGTTTGCGTCCGCCGTCAAAAAAGCGATTTTTTTCATGCAAAGAATGCAGGAAACCGATTGACATTCCGCCCGCCGCGCGGTAAGATGAGGGCAAACCGAAAAACTTTTTGGAGGTCACACCATGAAGCCCTATGCAGACTACACCCGTTCGGAGCGCTGCGCGGAATATGCCGCGCTGCAGGAGCAGTACGATGCCTGGAAGGCGAAGAAGCTCTCTCTGAACATGGCCCGCGGCAAGCCGAGCCGCACGCAGCTTGACATGGTCAGCGGCATTCTGACCGTGCTGCAGTCTCCGGAGGACTGCTTCGACGGCGCGCTCGACGTGCGCAACTATGGCGAGCTGACCGGCATTCCCTCGGCCAAGCGCCTGTTTGCCGAGCTGCTGGGCGTGACGCCCTCGCAGGTCCTCGTCGGCGGCAGTGCCAGCCTGAACCTCATGTATGACCTCATCGCCAAGGCCTGGACGCATGGCCTGCTGCACTCGCCGCGCCCGTGGTCGCAGGAGCCCGTCGTCCGCTTCCTGTGCCCCGCGCCGGGCTATGACCGCCATTTCCGCATGTCGCAGTCGTTCGGCATGGAGCTCATCCCCATCGCCATGACGCCGGACGGCCCGGACATGGACGCCGTCGAGGCCGCCGTGCGCGACCCGGCCGTCAAGGGCATCTGGTGCGTGCCGAAATACTCCAACCCGCAGGGTATCGTCTATTCCGACGCCGTCGTCGACCGGCTGGCCGCCCTGCGCCCCGCCGCGCCGGACTTTGCCCTGATGTGGGACAACGCCTACTGCCTGCACGAGGTCTATGGCCAGTTCGTTCCCTTCCGCGACATGCTCACGCTGTGCCGTGAGGCAGGGAACGCCGACATGGTCTATGAATTTGCCTCAACATCCAAGATCACCTTCCCCGGTGCGGGCGTGGCCGTCATGGCGGCGTCCGAGGCGAACCTGAAATACCTCTCCGGTCTGCTCGGTGCGCAGACCATCAGCTATGACAAGGTCAACCAGCTGCGTCATGTCCGCTTCCTGCAGGACAAGGCCCATGTGCTCGAGCTCATGCAGCGCCACGCCGCCATCCTGCGCCCGAAGTTCGAGGCCGTGCTGGCAGCCCTGCGCGGTATCGCCCCGCTCAACATCGCGAGCTGGACGGAGCCGAAGGGCGGCTACTTTGTCTCATGCGACGCCATGCCCGGTACGGCGAAGCGCACGCTCGCTCTGTGCGCCGAGGCCGGTGTGACCATGACGCCCGCCGGAGCAACCTATCCCGGCGGGAACGACCCCGCCGACAGCAACATCCGCATCGCGCCGAGCTTCCCGCCCGTGGAGGAGCTGGAGCAGGCCATGCAGATCTTCTGCCTTGCCCTGCGCATGGCTGCACTGGAAAAGCTGGGGATCTGATTCCGGCAGCACCTGCTTTCCATCTTTTATTATCTTTCATTCTGATGCGGAGGGATTTTCATGCTGGACGCCATTGCACTCGGGGAGCTGCTGATCGATTTTGCCACGGTCGACACGGACCGCGACGGCTACCCCACCCTCGCCGCCCATCCCGGCGGCGCACCGGGGAATTTTCTGGCCGCCCTGCACGCCTACGGCTGCAGCGGCGCCATGCTCGGCAAGGTCGGCGCGGATACGTTCGGCGACCTTCTGTGCGCCACACTGGCGCAGGCCGGGATCCGCACGGAGGGCATCGTGCGCGATCCGTCCGTGTTCACAACGCTGGCCTTCGTCACGTTCGGCCCCGGCGGCGAGCGCGCGTTCAGCTTTGCCCGCAAGCCGGGCGCGGATACGCAGCTCCGCTTTGACGAGCTGGATCTTTCGCTGCTGGATGAGGCGCGTCTGCTCCACTTCGGCAGCCTGAGCCTGACGCAGGAGCCGGTGCGCTCCGCCACGCAGCAGGCCGCCGCCTACGCCGCCGCGCACGGCAAGCTTCTCAGCTTCGACCCGAACCTCCGCCTGCCGCTGTGGCCGGATGCCGATGCGGCGAAAACGCAGATCCTCTGGGGCCTGCGGCAGGCCGATATCGTCAAGATCAGCGATGACGAGGTGCGCTTTCTCTGGGGCTGCAGCCCCGAGGAGGGCGCAGCGCGCCTGCTTGCGGACTTCGGCGTCCGCCTGGCCATGGTCACCTGCGGGCCGAAGGGCTGCTTGCTGCAGAATGCCGGGGCAGCCGTCCTCGTAGGCGCGCCGCGCGTCCTGCCGGTCGACACGACGGGCGCAGGCGATATCTTCGGCGGCAGCGCCGTCAGCCGCCTGCTGCAGCTGGGCCGCGCGCCCGAGGCGCTGACCGAGGACGAGCTGACCGCCATCGGCCGCTTCGCCGCCACGGCCGCCAGCCTGTCCACGCAGTACCCCGGCGGCATCTCCGCCATCGTCCCGGAGGAGACCGTGCTGCGGTGCATGGAGGGCTGAGCAAAAACAGGCACGCATTCTGTGGCGTGAGATTCCCAAAATTGTCATTGCGAGGCCCCAACGGGGCCGTGGCAATCTCGGGAAGGCACTGCCGATTCGTACCGGCCGCCGTTAAAATGCCACGCACCAATTGCGTCTGTAGCGGCGCTCCCTGAGCGCCATGCAGGCTGGGCAGTATGTGCCGTATTGCTTCTATGGCGCAATGCCCCCAAGGTTGTCATTCCGAGGAGCGAAGCGACGTGGGAATCTCCTGCAGGCAGCTGCGATTTTGCCGATAGCTTTCCCACAGTTCAGCTGGGTACTGCGAGATTGCCACGTCGGCCTTTGGCCTCCTCGCAATGACAAATCTGAAAGCTTTTCTCTCTTCACATTCTACTCTCAACCCTCCACACTCCACCGGCCTTGTCACATCATCCTCTGCAGCTTCTTCAGCGCATGCTCAAACTCCTCCGGCAGGGGGCAGGAGAGCGTCATCTCCTCACCGGTGCGGGGGTGCAGGAACGTCAGCTCCTTCGCGTGGAGGCACTGGGAATGCAGGCCGAGCTCCGGCTTGCCGATGCCGTAGACGGGGTCGCCCGCGATGGGGTGGCGGATCCACGCCATATGCACGCGAATCTGGTGCGTGCGGCCGGTCTCGAGGCGGCAGCGCAGGTGCGTATACTGCCCGTAGCGCGCGATGACCTCCCAGTGCGTCACGGCCTCGCGGCTGTTCTTCTCCGTAACGGCCATGCGCTTGCGGTCGCGCGGGTCGCGGCCGATGGGCGCATTGACCGTGCCGCTGTCCTCGCGGAAGCCGCCGCGGACGATGCACTCATAGGTGCGGCGCAGCGTGTGGTCGCTGAGCTGGGCGGCAAGGCGCCGGTGGGCAAAATCGTTCTTCGCCACGATGAGCAGGCCGGTCGTGTCGCGGTCGATGCGGTGGACGATGCCGGGGCGGCGCTCGCCGCCCACGCCGGACAGGCTGTCGCCGCAGTGATAGAGCAGGGCGTTGACGAGCGTACCGTCCTCGTGCCCGGCGGCCGGGTGGACGACGAGGCCCTTCGGCTTATTGATGACGAGCACGTCCCCGTCCTCATAGACAATGTCGAGCGGGATATCCTGCGCGGCGGTCTCGACGGGCCGCGCCTCCGGCAGGGTGACTGCGTAGACGGCCCCGGCCTCCGTGCGCGCGTTTTTCCGCACGGGCGCGCCGCCGCAGGTCACGCCGCCCTCAGCGAGCAGGCGCTGCACGGCGCTGCGGGTCAGCTCCGGCAGGCAGCCCGCCAGAAAGACGTCCACGCGCAGGCCGTCCTGCATTGCTGTGAATTCCATAACAAGCCCCCTCAGAGCCGCAGCGTGTCGCGCACGTCGCCGGGGAGCGTCTTCCAGGTGAACACGCCGTCCTCGAGCGTCATATAGCCATGCCAGCTCCCGGCCTTCGGGATGGAGACGGAGCCGGGATTCAGGACATAGACGCCGTCGCGCAGGGTGCGGCAGGGGATGTGCGTGTGGCCGTGGAGCAGGACGTCGCCCGGATGCAGGGGCGGCAGATGGTCCTCGTTAAAATGGTGGCCGTGCGTGGCATAGATAAGATGCCCCGCCGACTCGAGCAGGCAGTAGTCCGCAAGAACGGGGAAGGGCAGCACCATCTGGTCGACCTCGGCCTCGCAGTTGCCGCGCACGCAGAAAATGTCGGCCTGCCGCTCCTGCAGCAGGGCGATGACCTCCTTCGGCGCATAGCCCTCGGGCAGGTCGTTGCGCGGGCCGTGATACAGCAGATCGCCGAGGAAGAGCATGCGCGGCGCTTCCTCGCGCTTCCAGGCCTCGAGGAGCTGGCGGCAGTAGTGGGCAGAGCCGTGCAGGTCCGAGGCAATGATCCATTTCATGGTTTCTTCGTTCCTTTCCGTTGCAATTCTCCCCCGATCATACCACAAATGCGGCAAAACGGCAAGGAAAAACCTCTGGGGCAACAGCGCACAATTGCATCTTCGGCCTTCGACGGATCTTTTTCGCCGATCTGTCGGCTCGAAAGGCCTGATGTATTGCACAGCCGTTGGCGGCTTTCCCCCCCCCTGCGGATACACAAAGCACTCTGCACGTTTCAAGCCTTGTCTCGGCAAAAAATCTCTCGCCGAACGCTCTCGAGAAATAATGCGGTGCTTCCCGAATTATTTCGGACATCAGGGTTGACAAAGTCACTGTTTTCCCCTATACTGAATATCAGATTTTACGAAAGGAGGCGCGCAGAATGTCCTATCTGTACTTTGCAGCGGGTTCTATTTTGGTTCAGGGGACCGGTCTGTCGGTTTTGCGCGCCCGGAAGCGGGGATAAAAGGCCCTGTTTTGTTCCTTGTTGTGCGCTTCTCCGGCAGGAGAGGCGTTTTTTATTTATTGCGGCAGTGCCGCATGATAGCAGCTTCGGCCTTCGTCGGACCTTTTTCGCCGAATACTCTCGCTGAATCATGCGGTCCTGCCTTTGAGAGAGAAGGCCGTTACAGTCAGCATATCAACATCCCCCGGCAATCAGAAAGGAGAGATTTTTCTATGGAAACGCAATCGATCCCGTGGCGGGAGAAGGTGCAGCTCATCGTGCGCTTTCTGCGCGGCAGCATCCACTATTTTGTCGTGGCCCTGCTGTGCGCCTGCCTCGGGATGGTATTCAATGCCCTCACGCCGCAGGTCATCCGCCTGACGGTGGACTCCATCCTCGGCGCAGAGGAGCCGTCGCTCCCGGCGTTTCTGCAGCCGCTTCTGCCGCTGCTGCAGGCGCAGAAGCTCCACGCGCTGTGGCTCGCGGCCGCGGCCGTGCTGCTGCTGGCCCTGCTGCGCGGCTTCTGCAACTATGGCCAGCGCACGCAGCTTTCGCGCGGGTCGGAGTCGTTCGTCAAGCGCATCCGCGACGGGCTGTATGACCACATCCAGCACCTGAGCTTTTCGTGGCACACGGCCCACTCCACGGGCGAGATCATCCAGCGCTGCACCTCGGACGTCGACGTCATCCGCACGTTCGTGTGCAACCAGCTCGTCGAGGTCGTGCGCACGGTCTTCCTCATCATTTTATATCTCGTCATCATGTTCCGGATGAACGTGCGGCTGTCGTTCGTGGCGCTGGCGTTCATCCCGATCGTCGGCCTGTCGTCCGGTGTGTTCTACCGGCGCATCTCCGGCCGCTTTCAGGCGGCGGACGAGGCCGAGGGCGACCTGACGACCTGTGCGCAGGAGAACCTGACCGGCGTGCGCGTTGTGCGTGCCTTCGGCCGCGAGCGCTTTGAAACGGACCGCTTCTGCGAAAAGAACGAGAAATTTGCCAGCCTGTGGATCCGCCTTGGCCGCCTGCTGTCGGTCTACTGGGCCTCCGGCACGCTGCTGACGTGCCTGCAGGTCATGGTCATCATCGTCTGCGGCATCGTCGAGAGCGTGCACGGCAATATGACGCTCGGCGAATTTCTCGCCTTCATCAGCTATAACGAGGCCCTGTCGTGGCCGGTGCGTTCGCTCGGCCGCGTGCTTTCGGACATGAGCAAGGCGGGCGTGTCGCTCGACCGCGTGGGCTATATCCTGCGCGCGCCGGAGGAGAAGGACGCGCCCGAGGCCGCGCCGCACAGCGCGGAGGGTGACATCGTCTTTGAGCATGTGACGTTCGGCTACGGCGAGACGCCCGTGCTGCAGGACGTCTCGTTCACGATCCCGCAGGGGAGCACGTTTGCCATCCTCGGCGGCACCGGCTCGGGCAAGAGTACGCTCGTGCATCTGCTCGACCGGCTGTACGACCTGCAGGAGGGCCGCATCACCATCGGCGGCGTGGACATCCGCAGCTTTACGCGCGAGAGCCTGCGCAGCCAGATCGGCCTTGTGCTGCAGGAGCCGTTCCTGTTCTCGCAGACCATCCGCGAGAACATCGCCGCCACGCGCCCCGGCGCGCCGCAGGAGGAGCTGCGCAGCGCCGCGGCCATCGCCTGCGTGGACGAGGCCATCTGCGAATTCCCGGAGGGCTATGAGACGCTCGTGGGCGAGCGCGGCGTGACGCTGTCCGGCGGGCAGAAGCAGCGCGTGGCCATTGCGCGCATGCTGATGCAGAGGGCGCCCATCATGGTGTTTGACGATTCGCTCTCGGCCGTGGACGCCGAGACGGACGCAAAGATCCGCGCCGCCCTGCACGAATCGCTCGGCAAGGCGACGGTGCTGCTCATCTCCCACCGCGTAACGACGCTCATGCAGGCCGACTGCATCCTCGTGCTCGACGGCGGCCGCGTCTCGGAGCTGGGTACGCACGCCGAGCTCATCGCCAAGCCCGGCATTTACCGCGATATCTATGACATCCAGATGAGCAGCGACGACCGCCGCCTGCTCGGAAAGGAGGGAGTCTGATGCCTGCCTTTGATGAACAGGACTATACCAAATCGTTCCAATGGGGCATCTGGAAGCGCCTGATGCCCGTCATGCGGCCATACCGCCGCGATTTTGCGGGCATGTTCGCCTTCAACCTGATCACGGCCGCCATCGACGTCGTGCTGCCGCTGTTCCAGCGCTATGCCATCTCAAATTATATCGAGGCCGGGACACTGTCGGGCCTGCTGCCCTACGCGCTGTGCTATTTCGGCGTCATCCTGCTGCAGGCCCTGTCCGTTGTGGCCTTTGCGCGCAACTCCATGAAGATCGAGATGTGCGCCGGGCGCGACATGCGCGCGAACCTCTTCACACACCTGCAGACGCTGTCGTTCTCGTTCTATAACGTCACGCCGGTGGGCTATCTGCTCAGCCGCGTCATGAGCGACACCTCGCGCATCGCCTCCATGGTCGCGTGGAACCTGACGGATATCCTCTGGGCCATGTTCTATGTGCTCGGCACGTTCGCCGCGATGCTGCTGCTCAACTGGAAGCTCGCCCTTGTCGTTATCGTCATCGTGCCGGTCATCGCCGTGCTCACGGGCTATTTCCAGAACCGCATCCTGCACTGGAACCGCCGCGTCCGCAAGCTGAACTCCCGCATCACCGGCGCGTTCAACGAGGGCATCACCGGCGCGAAGACGTCGAAGACCCTCGGCATCGAGGAGCAGAACACGGCCTCGTTCCGCGCGCTGACAAAGGAGATGCACGACTGCGGCATCCGTGCTGCGCGGCTGAACGCCGTGTATATCCCCCTCGTGCTGTTCTGCTCCACGGCGGCCGTGGCCATCGTGCTGCTGCGCGGCGGCTATATGGTGCAGGAGCAGGTGCTGCAGATCGCCACGCTCTCGGCCTTCACGACCTACGCCGTCGGCATTTTCGAGCCGATCCAGATGACGGCCGCGAACATCGCAGAATTCATCTCGCTGCAGGCCTCCATTGAGCGCGTGACGGGCCTGCTGGACGAAAAGCCGCAGATCGCCGACACGCCGGAGGTCATCGCCCGCTACGGCGATGCCTTCCACCCCAAGCGCGAAAACTGGGAGCCGCTGCGCGGCGACATCGAGTTCCGCGACGTCACGTTCCGCTATCCGGACGGCGGTGAGGACGTGCTGTCGCACTTCTCGCTGAAAATCCCCGCCGGGACGACCGTCGCCATCGTCGGGGAGACCGGTGCGGGCAAGAGCACGCTCGTGAATCTCGCCTGCCGCTTTTTTGAGCCGACGTCCGGCCAGATCCTCATCGACGGCCGGGACTACCGTGAGCGCAGCCAGCTGTGGCTGCACTCGAACATCGGCTATGTGCTGCAGAATCCGCATCTGTTCTCCGGCACGATCCGCGAGAACATCCGCTACGGCCGTCTGGACGCCACGGACGCCGAGGTCGAGGCAGCGGCGCGGACCGTTTCGGCCGATCAGGTCGCAGCCAAGCTCGAAAAGGGCTGGGACAGCGACGTCGGCGAGGGCGGCGACCGCCTGTCCACGGGCGAAAAGCAGCTGATCTCCTTTGCGCGCGCCGTGCTGGCCGATCCGCGCATCTTCGTGCTCGACGAGGCGACGTCCTCCATCGACACGCAGACGGAGCAGCTCATCCAGAACGCCATCGACCACCTGCTGCGCGACCGCACGTCGTTCCTGATCGCCCACCGCCTGTCCACCATCCGCAAGGCGGACCTCATCCTCGTCGTGCGCGACGGCCGCATCGTCGAGCAGGGCAGGCACCTGGAGCTGCTGCAGAAGGGCGGCTATTACCACGACCTCTATACCCGCCAGTTTGCCGAGGAAAGCGCCGCAAGAATTTTGAAGTAAGGCAGTGAAATTGTAGGGGCCGGGCTGTCCCCTCCCGGTGCCGCACCAGCGTAATAAACAGGCTGCCGTTAAAATGGTAACGGCCCCCGACTTGTCATTGCGAGGCCCTAACGGGGCCGTGGCAATCTCGGGAAGGCAGTTGCGATTTCGCCGGGAGTACCCTGTTATCCGG
>OGCQ01003140.1_pt1 | contig 15409 bp, 18 predicted proteins | sample 1570161 | NCBI WGS metagenome assembly OGCQ01 (sample SAMEA4384402, study PRJEB24528) | human gut metagenome
AGTATCTTGTTAAGGTTTTAGCTGATGATTATTCAGAAGAGAAATGGAATTGGATTAAAAAGCTTACAGGTATTCATAAGCTGACATATAAATTATCACCGGACATTGAAGCAGAAGGCACATTTTATAAGGCGCTGATTGAAAACAGTATAGAATAAATATTACAAAGTGGGTTGGAGAAGAAGTATGGGAGCAATTGAATTAATAAAAAGCGATTTGTTTCGCTATGCTGGAACAACATCATCTAAGGCATTTATTAAAACATATGTTAAAGAAGCTGGTTTTCGCTTCTCCGTGGCATTTCGGTTGGTAAATGCTGGGGGGTGTTAAAACTGTTTGGAATAATCCTATGGAAATTGAGAAATCACCAGCAGATTCAGATACTTAGAAAAACGAAAATTGGATATGGACTATATATAGGTCATGGTGGACCAGTGATTATAAATCCAACTGCTGTAATAGGAAATAATTGCAATCTATCACAGTTTGTAACAATAGGTGCAATTGATGGAAATGCAGCAGAAATAGGAGACAATGTGTATATAGGTCCTAATTGTTGCTTGATTGAAAATGTTAGAATTGGTAACAATGTTACGATTGGTTCAGGGAGTGTTGTTACTCATGATATTCCAGATAATGCAACAGTTGCTGGAAATTACGCAAAAGTGTTGAATTACGACAGACCAGGAAAGTACGTAGAAAATAGATGGAATGAGACAGGGAATTAGAGCAAACAAAAGAAATCATATGCGGTTGATCTATCCCTTGAAAGGAATATGATATGAAAAGAATATTGTTTGTAATACCCTCAATGAGAATTGGTGGAGCAGAAAAAAGCTTAGCTAATCTTTTAAATTTAATTGATTTAAATGAATATGATATAAATTTATTAATGTTTAAACCTGGAGGAGATTTTTTACAACAAATTCCATCAGGTATCCATATTTTAAAGACAGATCCATCGCTTTTTTATGCTTATAAATGTGATAAAAACGTTTTTTCTTGCAAAGCAGGTATTCGATCAGAGATACTTCGGATATTTAGCACAGTTGTTTGTAAAATTTTATATGGCAATTGTGCAAGACAGAAAAGATGGACTAAATTTTATAAGACCCTATTACCGAAGCTCGATAGTGAGTATGATGTTGCTATAGGGTATTTGGAAGGTGATGTGTCATATTATGTTATTGATAAAGTGAATGCAAAGCGGAAAATTCTTTGGGTGCATAGTAATTTTGACAATATTAAGAAAAATGAAGATGCATCTGTTTATAAGGAATATTTTCGTGAAGCTGATAAGGTAGTTAGCATTTCAGACAAATGCGTGCAAGTATTGCAAGACAATTATCCAGATATGAGAAATAAATTTGTCTTTTTACCCAATTTGACCTCAAGTGTTGTCTTGAAGAATACGGCAAAGGCAGCCATTGACGAAAAATTTTTAAAAGACATTTTTAATATAGTATCAGTTGGACGTCTAACAGAAGCAAAAGGATTTGATATGGCTATAGATGCCTTGAAAATATTAAAGGAACGTAAAGTACCAGTGCATTGGTGGATTGTTGGTGATGGTGAACTAAGGGAATGTTTAGAAAAACAAGTGAGGAATAATGGCGTTGAGCAGTATCTTACTTTTTTAGGCTCCAAATCTAATCCATATCCATATATGAACAATGCTGATCTTATTGTTCAGACGTCTCGTTGGGAAGGAAAATCGGTTGTTTTGGATGAGGCGAAGATTTTAGGTAAGCCGATTCTCGCTACTGCATATGCAACAGTTAAGGATCAAGTCATAAATGGCAAGGAAGGTGTTATAGTTGAGATGAATGCAGAAGCAATCGCATTAGAGATCGAGCACTTAATAAAAGATAAATCCACTTTAAAGAGTATTCAACAATATCTTATGAATCATGATTATGGAAATCAAAATGAAATTATTAAGTACTATGAACTGTTTGAACAATGAAATTGATGAGGAGAAAAATAAATGTCTTCATGTTTACAAAATAGATTTGTGATAAGCAAGTCAAAGCTTATAGGATATATAATTATATATTTTATGCTATTATGTAATCAGTCAAATTTTAGTGAAATCTACATGACACCATATAGAACAATCATAATGCTTATTTTGTTGGGTGTATTTTTGATTAAGGCAAAAGGGAAAATAAAAACATATTGTTTTTTATTTATTTCGTTTTTAGTGGCATATGCTTTGCTACTGAGATTAGGCGTTGGTGGAATCGGAATTCGGATTATTGCGCAGTTTTTTGTTGAGATACTTGTTGTATGGTTGGCTGTTTCAACTAATAAACAGTATTTTTGGGAAAGATATGTGAAAACGGTTGTTTTTTTTGCCTCAATTAGTCTGATATTGTGGTTTTTAAGTGTTTTGCAAATCAATATATGGGATCAAATCACGCCAGAAGTTGATAGCTTGATGTCCTATAGAATATATTCTGACTCGAGCACATATCAAGAGTTTTCATATAAACTGCACGGAATGTTCCTGTATTCACATAGAACCGTTGATATGAGAAATGTTTCGATTTTTACAGAACCGGGAATCTATCAGATGGTACTGAATACTGCCATTTTTGTGCTACTGTTTTTAAGGGATAAATTAGTTTCATTTAGTGATAAAAAAGTTGGACGCGCATTAATGATTTTAAGTTGTGCGTTACTTTCGACTCAATCTACAACTGGATATATATCACTTTGCTTTATAGTATTGTTCTACATGCTTTTTGAAAAAAAAGAGAACACAGAACGAAACTGGAAACAGAAAATTTGCATTGCTTTGTTTGTAATGCTGCTTTTTTTAATGATAGATTATATGGTGCGCGGTAAAGAGAGCTTTATTCAGATTTCTCTTATATCAAAATTGTTTTCAGGAGAGAAGAAACTTTCTTTGGATGAATCAGGAATGGCGCGCGCAGATGTTATTTTCCTTGCAATTCAAAGCATGGTAAGGCATCCATTTGGTATGGGATATTCGAGGTTTGGCACGCTTATGAATGTACAGAGTACAGGAATGGCAGGAGCTGCTATTATGCAGTTTGGAGCTGCATGGGGGATTTTACCGCTTATAGCAGTTATTTGGTGGATCTTTTATCCGGCATTGAAATTTTGCAAAAAAAGATATGTGGCAGTTGTATATATTATTATGTATATTAATACAGTTCTGGCTCAGTCGGATCTCTTCTATCCGACATTGATTATGATACCAATTGGATTGTATAGCTTGTATAGCTTTGATGCAGCATATTTTGCAATAAATAATGATAGAGAGGAGTATGAGAAATTATGAAATTGCTATGGATATGTAATGTCCCTACTAAGCGAATAGAACTAATGCAGAATATGACGCAAGGTACATGTGTTGGTGGATGGCTAGAAGGACTTTCGGAGTCTTTGTTGGTAAATAAAGACATTGAATTATGCTATTGCTATCCTGAGTATAAGAATCAAAAGTTGGGGTATGGCCAAAAGGATAATTTTAAATACTATGCAATACCAATAAGCTATTATCAGGCAACAATGTCTATGCAGGAACGGTGTGAGAGTGGTGAGATTTATAGAAAAATACTTATAGATGAAGAACCAGATGTTATACATTTCTTTGGCACGGAATTTTTGTATACAAGTTATTTTATAAAGATAGCTATGGAGGAGGGATACAAGGATAAAATAGTCACTTCTATTCAAGGGTTGGTATCCGTATACTATAATCATTATTCCGCAGGATTACCGGATTATATTATGAGGCGAAAAACATTAAGTGAAATAAAAGGAAAATGCTCATTAATTAGTAATAAGAAAAATTATCTGCACAGGGGGAAATATGAGCAAGAAGCCTTGGCGAACTCTTCTAATATAATAGGGCGCACAACATGGGATAAAGCATGTGCACATTTTATTGCACCGGAGTCAAGATACTATTTTTGCAATGAGAACCTAAGATCTGTATTTTATGATGGCTCTCAGTGGGAATATGAAAAATGTAATAAGTATCAGATAGCAATCAGTCAGGCAGGATATCCCATAAAGGGATTACATAAGGTGATTGAAACAGTTGCATTGCTGTGCAATGAGTTCCCCGATATCAAAGTTAAAGTGGGAGGGGCAAATATATTTGGAGGAAACTGGATAAAAGGAAATAGCTATGGTATATATATTAGGCAACTATTAAAGAAATATAATCTTCAAGACCAATTTGAATTTGAAGGCTTTTTATCAGCAGAAAAGATGAAGCGACTTCTTTTAGAAAGCAATGTTTTTGTATGTCCATCTTCTATTGAAAATTCACCTAATTCGTTGGGAGAAGCAATGATACTGGGGGTGCCTTGTGTAGCATCAGATGTTGGAGGAATTTCGGACATGCTGACGCACAACGAGGAAGGCTTTCTGTATCCGTTTGATGATTCCTATAAAATGGCCTTTTACATTAGAAAGACTTTTTTGGAAATAAAAGAAACCAAAAGAAGAGCTTTACGTGCAAAAGGTCATGCTGCAATGACACATAATCGCAAGAAAAATGCAGAAACATTAATTGAGATATATCATAAAATATGCGCAGATAATACAATAATTGAAAAAATAGAGGAAAATAAAGAATGCTAGATATAAGTGAAAAGAATGTACGAAAAAACATGGCATTAAGTACAGTCTATAGAGCATTGTCGATGGTTATTAGCTATTTGTATGTTCCGGTAGTTCTTGCTTATCTAGGTGAAGTAAAATATGGTGTATGGACAACAATATTAAATGTTTTGTCATGGATAACATATTTTGATATTGGAATCGGTCATGGATTGAGAAATAAATTGGCTGAAAATCTGGATAAGGAAGGCAATGAAATAAAATGTAGAAAATATGTCTCCAGTGCGTATTTTACATTTGGGATAATCGTTCTCTGTGCAATGTGTGTATTTAGCATTGGAGCAATCTTTGTTAACTGGAATGGTATTTTTGGTGTATCAAAAGACAAAGTGGGAGATGATTTAACATGTCTGATGTGCATTAGTGTTATTTTTATGTGCATCAATTTTCTGTTATCACTTTGCAAGAGTATTTATTATGCCTTGCAAAAAAATAGTACTGTAGGCCTTATGGGAGTTCTGCAGCAATCACTTATGCTGTTTGGAGTGCTATATTTGTCAGTAACAAGCAAAGCTAGTCTGCTTAAGGTTGCAATATTCTATGGTTTGTCTGATTTCATTGTTGAAGTATTGTTTACATTGATTTTAAGACGTAAGAGTGAAATCTTTGTGCCGAGTATTAAATTTGTTTCAAGAGAAGAGACAAAATCGACAACAAATCTGGGCGTTTTATTTTTTATATCTCAAATTTCGGCACTTATTTTATTTACGACTGATAACTTGATTATTTCTCATTTTATTGGGCCGGCTGACGTGACATCCTATAGTATGGTAAATAAACTGTATACAGCGGGCACTGCTGTTTTTGCAATGTTAGTTACACCGTATTGGTCTAGAACATCAGTTGCAAAGTCTCATGATGATTATAATTTGATAAAAAAAGGAATTCGTGAGATGCAATATTTGTGGGGAGTGGGAATTGTTGGCGTATTAGTACTTATGATTGTATTTAAACCACTTGCTAAAGTGTGGCTTCAAAAAGAGCTTTACTATGCACCTGGGTTGATTCCATTAATGGCTATATATTCTATTATATATATGTGGAACGCAATTTATTCTCAGGTTGCTAATGGTCTGTCTCTAATGAAAGTTATTGTTCCAGTTGGAATTATTCAGGGAATCATAAATATTCCACTTTCGTTATTCTTTGCGTTGAAAATGAATATGGGTGTCGTGGGAGTATTAATGGGAACAGTTTTATCATTTATGGTTTCTGCCATTGTGGTTCCTCTATCAGTACGTAATGAAATTAATATCCATATAAAGAAAAGTAGTGAGGGTTGATGAGGAAAAATGATATGAAGAAAATATTATATGTTGGACAGATAGCAATTGAAGGAAGTGCATCATGTACGCATGTTCAAAACCGAGCCAGATTTTTCACTAATATTGGTTATAATGTTTATGGTCTTAGTGAGTGCCCAAAGGATAAGAATGATAAAGCAAATAATACCAATTTTATTAAATATATTTATATGAAACCGTTTCCTGGAAAAGGTAAAATTAGAGGAGCATGTTGGGTGGCAGATCAATTTCTTGGCTTTCATACGTATAATGCGATTATTAAAGCCGTGAAAGATATTTTACCAGATATCATAATTCTTTATGAGCTGAATTCAATTGTTGTGGAAGAACGTATCAGAAGATATTGTGAAAGGCATAACATCAGGTTGATTATAGAAGTAACCGAATGGATGGAGGTGGAGAATAGAAAAGAAATCGCAACAAGAGGAATTGTATGGCAAAAAGATATTCAAAAACGCTATATTGACAAACGATGTGGAAATATTATAGCAATTAGTGAATTTTTGTGTGAACACTATAGAAGACAGGGATGCAATGTAATAAAGTTGCCACCGATAGTTTATAATTTTGCGGAAAATAATCAGGTGCTTCGTGATAAGAATACCGTGAATTTACAACAGGTTAGGCTTGTGTTTGCTGGGACAACCGATTTTAAAGACTATCTGGAACCATTGTTAAAGGCAATAAGAAAAATAAACAATAATGATGTTAAAGTGATTTTTGATGTAATAGGCCCAAGTGCTGATACAATTAAAAACATGATAAAATGTGACAATCCAGTACAGTATGGAATCAACTGCCATGGCCGTTTATCCCATGAAAACACGTTATCAATTGTAAAAAAGGCGGATTTTTCAGTTTTGATGCGTGAAAACAAAAGATACGCAAAAGCAGGTGTTTCTACAAAATTTGTTGAAGCGATGAGTCTGGCGGTTCCAAGTATATGTACAGCTGTTGGGGGAACGGATGCCTTTGTGAGGGATGGTGTCGATGGATTTCTTATAAAGGATAATAGTGTATATGAAATATTGGGTAAGTTGGAGCTGATTGTAAATATGGATTCTTCAGAGATTCTTCAAATGAAGTTAAATGCATTAAATAAAGCAAAACATGTGTTTTCGGAAGACCAGTATTTTGAAGTTACGAAGCTTTTTTTGAAAGGAAAAGTGTTTGATGGTCAACAGTAAAAAGAAACCGAGCTATAAATTGATAAGTACATATAAAACAGAGTTAATGGGAGTGGCGTCAATTAGTGTACTTATAGGGCACGCGGGTACTGCAATTATAGCGGATACGGGTGCTATTTCACTAATACCTAAAATAGCTACATTGATTTGTACGTTAATGTATATGTTTTTCTTTCTTTCTGGATTTGGGTGTTATTATTCATTAAATAAGTCCAACAATACACGTAAATTTTATGCAAACCGTATTAAAAAGGTATTATTGCCGTACTTGGAGATTAGTTTAATTGCATATGCAATTAAATATTTTGTCCTGGAATTTAGTGTTTGTAAATTTATCGAAGCGATGTTCTTCATTTCCTTTTGGGTGAAGAATGAGGGTGCATGGTATATTGCAGTTGTATTAATATTATATGTGATTTATCCACTGCTATACAACATTCAAAAATCCCAAAAAGGTAAGCTAAATATAATAGCACTGCTATTAATTATTCTGTGTATAACTCTTGTATTGGGTTATATAAAGGAACCTTGGAAGTACAATGTGAATTATTCCTATATAGGACATTTTGGAGGTCCGCTTATGGGAGCTTTTTGTTTTATTATTGGAAGCTTGGTTGCAGAAGAATCACTTAATCTAAATGAATACTCATATTTATTAGTAATGGTTATGGCTATGATCTGGCCTCTATCAAAATTGAATCCGACAATAAGATATAGTTCGTCAATATCTTTGATAGCAAGTGTATTTTTGGGTATGTCAGGAGTTTTTATTTTTCCACTCGGATTTCAGCGAATACCACAGAGAGTCAAAGAAAAAAGTTTGTCCTTTCTTAGAATAATGGGGGGGGGAACATTGGAACTATATCTAACAAATATTTATGTTAACGACCTACTAAGTCAGTTGAATTTTAGCTTTCCAAATGATCGATATAGAATAAAATATAGCATCTGTTTCACCGGTTTGGGTGTGTTATTGACAATTATATTGATCAAAGGAAAGAAACGCATTAAACATTTATATGCTAAATGAGAAACATTAAAAAATGAATACGAGGAGTAAAGAATATGAAAAACAAAATTTTTGATAACGCAACACTTATGATCACTGGTGGTACTGGCTCTTTTGGATCTACTGTTCTGAAACACTTCCTTGATTCGGATCTCAAAGAAATTCGTATCTTCTCTCGTGACGAGAAAAAGCAGGATGATATGCGTCATGAGCTTCAGGCTAGGCATCCGGAAGCTGCAAAAAAAGTTAAGTTTTACATTGGTGATGTTCGCAACCCGCAGTCTATCAAGGATGCGATGCCGGGTGTTGACTACATTTTCCATGCGGCGGCTTTGAAACAGGTTCCTTCCTGTGAGTTTTTCCCGATGCAAGCTGTTCAGACTAATATCATCGGTACAGATAACGTTCTACACGCTGCCATTGATGCAGGTGTTAAGCGAGTTGTCTGCCTGTCAACGGATAAGGCAGCTTATCCTATTAATGCAATGGGCATTTCTAAGGCTATGATGGAGCATGTTATTTATGCCAATGCTCGTGTCGCTGCCGAACGTGGTGGTACGACTATCTGCTGCACCCGTTATGGCAATGTTATGTGCAGCCGTGGCAGTGTTATTCCGCTGTTCATCGATCAGATCAAGGCAGGAAATCCTATTACCATCACTGATCCCAACATGACTCGCTTTCTGATGAATTTGGATGAGGCAGTTGATTTGGTTATGTTTGCTTTCCAGCATGGCAATCCGGGTGATTTGTTTATTCAGAAGTCTGATGCTTCGACCATTGGTGATCTGGCAAAGGCTGTTCAGCAGTTGTTTGGTGATACAGGTACAAATATTATCGGTACTCGCCACGGTGAGAAGTTGTTCGAGACATTGATGACCCGTGAAGAGCGTCTGCGCAGCGAGGATATGGGACATTATTTCCGTGTGGCTGCTGATAACCGCGATTTGAACTATGATAAGTTTGTTATCAAGGGTGAAGTACATACCATGGCCGATGAATCTTATACCAGTCACAATACAAACCGACTGGATGTAGAAGGCACGGTCAAGAAGATTATGACTACCGAGTATGTGCAGAATGAGCTGAAAGGCATTCCTAATGTCTAAGGAAAGGCTCCTGCTGGTCGGTGCTGGTGGTTTTGGACGAGTAGTATCAGAGTTGGCCAGACAGAGCTTTGACTGTGCTTTTGTAGATGATGGTGTTGAAGTTGGTACAATAATCTGCGATATTCCTGTAATTGGACAAACCGCAGATTTACATAATCTTTTTGCTGAGTACAAGAATCTTGTGATTGTTATTGGAAATAACTCCGTGCGTGAGCGCATCTATAATATGGCAAAGCGTATCGGATATAATTTTCCGAATCTGATCAGTTCAAGCGCATATATTAGTTCATATGCGAAGTTGGGATGGGGCTGTGTTATTTTGAATAATGCAGTTATTCAGAACGGATCGTGTGTCGGAAATGGTGTACTGCTCAATCCGGGTGTGGAAGTTCACCACGATTGCTCAATAGGAGATTATGATTTAATTTATACAAATAGTGTCGTGCGTACCAATGCGAACGTAGGAAAGTGCGTTCGTATTGGTAGTAACGTGACGATTTGTAATAATGCTGTTGTGCCGGATGGAGCTGATGTTCCGGACTGTACAGCAGTTCATCCGGAGGTGATAGAATGAAGATTCTGGTAACAGGAGCTAAGGGGATGGTAGGAACTGCCCTTGTGAATAACCTGAAGAATATCCGGGACGGAAAAAATAAAACGCGTCCGGATCTCTATATTGATGAAATTTATGAGTATGATTTAAACTCTACTGCGGAAGAACTGGACGAATACAGCCAGAAGGCTGATTTTGTGTTTAATTTGGCAGGCGTGAACCGTCCGGAAAATCCGGAAGACTTCATGAGGGGTAACTTTGGATTTGCATCGGAATTGTTGAATAGCTTGAAAAAACACAATAATAAGGCGACTATTATGTTATCAAGCTCTATTCAGGCAACCTTGTCTGGACGCTTTGGAAACAGTGAGTATGGGCGTAGCAAAAAAGCAGGTGAGGAGTTATTCTTTGACTATGTCAAGGAAACAGGGGCAAAAGTAGCTGTTTACCGTTTTCCAAACTTGATGGGGCATAGTCGTCCAAAATATAACAGTGCAGTCAGTACTTTTTGCTGGGCAGTTGCCAATGATGAGCCATTCACGGTCAACGACCGCAGTACTGAACTGGAACTGCTTTATATTGATGATCTTGTGGAAGGTATGTTTGATCTGTTGGAAAACAAAGAGCAACACTGTGAGTTCAATGGTGTGGAAACAGTTCTGAAGGATGATGGCAGATACTGCTGTGTGCCTGTGACACATAAGGTTACATTAGGCGAGATTGTGGACTTGTTGCAGGAGTTTAAGGCTCAGCCAACAACTCTGATGATGCCGAAAATGCCAGAGGGTTCCTTTGCAAAGAAGTTGTATTCGCTGTATCTAACCTATTTGCCGACTGATAAGTTCAAGTATGCTTTGAAAATGAACATAGACAACCGGGGCTCTTTTACAGAGCTGGTTCACACGGCTGACTGCGGACAGGTATCTATCAACATCAGCCGCCCAGGTATCATAAAGGGGCAACACTGGCACAATTCCAAGTGGGAGTTATTCATTGTGGTGGCTGGTCACGGTTTGATTCAGGAACGTAATATTAATACCGGAGAAATGGTGGAGTTTGAGGTGTCTGGCGATAACATTGAAGCAGTTCATATGATTCCCGGTTGGACGCACAATATCATTAACTTATCTGAAACGGAAAACCTGGTGACAGTTATGACTTGTAATGAGATCTTTAACCCAAAACATCCAGATACTTTTTTTGAACTGGTATGAGAGGAGAAGAAATAATGGCTGATTATAGCAATGTATCATTTAAGAATAATGGAAAGTTGAAATTGCTGATTATTGTTGGAACCCGTCCGGAAATTATCCGACTGGCGGCGGTCATCAACAAGACTCGGAAGTACTTCGATGTGATTTTAGCGCATACCGGTCAAAACTATGACTACAATCTGAACGGTGTGTTTTTTCACGATTTGCAGCTTGCAGATCCTGAAGTTTATATGAATGCTGTTGGTGTAGATCTTGGTGAAACTATGGGAAACATCATCGCAGAGAGCTACAAACTGATGGTAGCAATCCAACCGGATGCAGTGCTGGTGCTGGGTGACACCAATAGTTGCTTAAGCGTTATCGGCGCAAAGCGCTTGCATATCCCAATTTTTCATATGGAAGCAGGTAATCGTTGCAAGGATGAGTGCCTCCCAGAAGAAACCAATCGCCGTATTGTGGATATCATTTCTGATGTAAATATGGCGTACTCCGAGCATGCGCGTCGCTATTTGGCAGATACTGGGTTGCCGAAAGAGCGTACTTATGTAACTGGTTCGCCGATGGCAGAGGTTTTGCATCAAAATTTGAAAAAAATTGAAGCATCTGATATCCATGCTCGTCTGGGGTTGGAGAAAGGTAAATATATCCTACTTTCTGCACACCGCGAGGAAAATATTGATACTGAGAAAAACTTTAATTCGTTGTTTAATGCAATCAATAAAATGGCGGAAAAATATGATATGCCGATTCTGTATTCCTGCCATCCGCGTAGCCGTAAGCGTTTGGAACAGAGTGGATTCCAACTGGATAAGCGTGTGATTCAGCATGAGCCTTTGGGATTCCATGACTATAACTGCTTGCAGATGAATGCATTCTGCGTTGTTTCCGATAGTGGTACACTGCCAGAGGAAAGCAGTTTCTTTACCAGTGTTGGACATCCATTCCCGGCTGTATGCATCCGTACATCCACGGAACGCCCAGAAGCATTGGACAAGGGCGATTTCATCCTTGCCGGTATCGATGGTGATCATTTGCTGCAGGCAGTGGACGTAGCCATTGAGATGAATAAGAATAGAGACCTTGGTATTCCAGTGCCGGATTATGTGGATGAGAATGTGTCCGATAAGGTTGTCAAAATCATCCAGAGTTATACTGGTGTAATTGATAAAATGGTGTGGCGAAAATATTAATGCTACTTGACAATTAGAGGAAAGAGGATATGCTTTTGAGAGCAGAGCAGAGCAGAGCAGAGCAGAGCAGAGCAGAGCAGAGCAGAGCAGAGCAACCTATATTGATATTGCAAAGGCAATTGGAATTATCTGCGTTCTTATAGGTCACAGCTTTACAGCTGACTGCATAGGAATACTTATATATGCTTTCCATATGCCACTTTTTTTTCTTGTAAGCGGATTTTTATCAAAGAAGAAGAGAAGTCTGGCAGACTGGATGAAGAAAAAGACGAGAACTCTTTTGGTACCATATTTTGTGTCTTGCGCTGGAATAGTGATTGCAAGCATATTTTTTGAGAGCTTAGTGACACTACTGAAGGATAACAAGGCAGTATTTATACTGAATATACAAAAATGGGTTAGGGCAGCTTTTATTGGCCTAGGATACCATGCAGAACTATGGCAGACATCATTGCCAGCGATTGGTCCGATATGGTTCTTGCTGGCACTGTTTTGGGCACTGCTACTGTTAGAGCTTTATAAAAGAACAAAGTATCCTATGGCTTGCGCAATAGGGGTCTCTTTTTTGAGTCTAGCGTTACACCATTTTTTCTGGCTTCCGTGGTCAATACAAGAAGGAATGGTGGCTAGCCTTTTTGCAACAGTGGGTTATAGTATTAGCCTTGAAAAAGTCAAGCAGAATAGAATAATAGTTTGTTGTGTGGCGATATTGTACCTGTTGTTTTGCTTGTTTAGCGGTAGCCATCTGGATATGGTGAAATGTGCCTTTCCATATGGGCCGGTAGATTTTGTTGGAGCAGTGTGCAGTGTTATTGTTATCTTAATGGTATCTATACGATTACAAAATCACTTGATGAGCAGATTGCTACCTGTGATAGGAAGGAATTCGATTTGGATTCTCTGCATCCACACGATAGAGTTTGATGTCTTTCCTTGGTGGATTTTAGCACGGATATGTACAATGGCAAAAATAGGTGGCTTATATGAAACGGCTCAAGCTATTCTGCGAATTGTAATGGCTATCTGCATTTCGATGATAGCGGAAAAAATGCGGGATATGGATCATGCTACAACAAATCTGAAGAATAGGAACTCTCGGGGTCAGACCCCATGAAGAAGAAATGATTTTTTTCTAAAGAAACTATAAACGAAAACGAGAGCATAGGCTACTGGCGCTGCTCTAATAATCACATAAAATTTTGTGGAAGGCGCATTGGGGCGCTACAAGGTATGGAAAGGAAAACTATGAAAACAACGTTACTTATCATGGCTGTTGGTATTGGTAGCCGCTTCGGAACAGGGATCAAGCAGTTGGAGCCGGTGGATTATGCTTTCCAGGACATTAACGATATTCCGGGGACTCTGCCGGAATGACGTCCACATTGGGGGTCAGACCCCATGAAGAAGCAGCAAAAAGCAAGGAAGCATTTAAAAATAGTAGAGACAATGTAGATACTCACACAGCATATGCGAATGACTGGCTTCCAGAAGGATTTAATGATAAGAATATCAGCACATTTGGGAAAACAGTATTTCAAAATATCATTAAGGATACTGTTGAGCAGCGCAGAGGATCAATAATTTCTCAGTTAAATAATTTTGATGATTTGGCCAGGAAACTCTCGAGGTCAGACCCCATAAAGATAAAAATGAGAAATAAAAGAAACAGGAACAATTTCATCAAAGTTAATGGCTTCATCCCTGTGTGTTAGGATAGTTGTCGTTGTCAAATTTATTCTGACAATCTTCAAAAATTTTGTCAAAGTGAGCTGTTTATATGTTATCATATAGGTATATCTCCTTTAGATGGATTGGTTAATTAGTTTTGGGGCAATTCTATTTTACCATAAACCTTGAGGAGATATTTTATTTTAACAACAAAAAAATGCCGTATTTATGCGGCTTTGGGCGTTTCGCAAACGCCTATAGGGTGATGGAATTGCAAGGAGAACATTTATGAGTATTCAGGAATTGACAAGACAGATGATAATAGATGAATTATTGATGATTGGCTGTGTTACTGGCCATATGAGGGTTGCTGAATTTGTGCGAAAAGTATATCCTAAGGCTAACAGTTTGCCTACGACGGATTGCAGATTTGGAATGACAACAGCTATAGATGATATTCGGCAACACATGGATCGAAATAATGATTGGAGTTTTGAGGAACTTTTTTATTCATATCTTGATTTTTTGAAAATTAATGATGAAGACTTTAAATATTTTTTGACACAGTATGTGCATCCATCTATTAGAAGATTTCAAATTAATGATGAATTTGAAGAACTTCCCTTTAGCAACTCTGTTTGTGCTGAAGCAATAAACAAATATTTAACTTCAGATGGATATGAACTTAGAGAAACAGACACAATTGCAAATATGCCAATATATAGTGTGGTTCCTTTGAATCCAGGAGTAAATGGGCAGTTGAAAAATATTATTTTTGCTTCTAAATATAAACCAGAAATTGTTTTGTCAGATGCTCTTAATAATGACGTGACTATTGTAAATAATGCAGATCAATGTCTTGTATATGATGAACCAATAGGGGGACATGGAATTACATGGAAAGAACTTCAAGACTGGTATGATAACGGGTTATATGAGTTGGATATGGGAGCAGATATGGTGACATTCATGAAAAATTCATTGAGGGATTCCCCAATGGAACGGTTGTTTTTTGATACATATTTAGAAATGATAGCAGGGAAAGAAGGAAAAATACCAGCATTGTTTCCTCAGGTATGGCTGTATTATGATCCAAAGTTGCAAAAAGATAGAATTAAAAAGATTTTTGAACATCAGCGTATGGATTTCCTTATGCTTTTTTCTGAATCACAAAGAGTGGTTATTGAGATTGACGGAGTGCAACATTATGCAGAATATGTTGAAGGCAATAAAAAACATTATGCATCAGTTGATAAATATGCTGGTATGATGGCAGCACAACGGGAAATGAGTTTGGCTGGCTATGATGTTTATAGATTTGGAGCAAAGGAATTATACAATCCTGCTATTGGAAAAAGAAAAGTGTGTGCATTTTTTGATGGATTATTTTCTAAATATGGTATATCAGTATAGGGATGGAGATGTGAAATGACTTTTCAACAGTGGTTCGATAATAATTGGTATTCTAATTGTTTTACGATTATAACGGTAATAGTATCAGGAATTATTTCAT
>OGCQ01003169.1_pt1 | contig 15297 bp, 9 predicted proteins | sample 1570161 | NCBI WGS metagenome assembly OGCQ01 (sample SAMEA4384402, study PRJEB24528) | human gut metagenome
CGGGAATCATCTGTGATGGAGCGAAAATATCCTGTGCAGCGAAAATCGCCGCCAGTCTTGACGCTGCATTCCTGGCACATCACCTTGCTATGAATGGTCAGTCCTATGCGCCATACACCGGAATCCTCAAGGAAGAAGCTGGCGAAACCATCAGCTGCGTAGGACAGATCGGCAAAGAAGGAATGAAAGAAACAGATAAAGAAATTCTGCGGATTATGTTGGAAAGTGTATAATCTGCTGGAACAGGTAAAATAATTAATGAGCGGAGGAAATATGTGGCTGTTATTTGCGTTTGGTTCTGCTTTGTTTGCTGGCTTGACTGCCATATTGGCAAAATGTGGAATCAGAAATACAGATTCTAATGTTGCGACAGCATTAAGAACCGGCGTAGTGTTAATCTTTTCATGGCTTATGGTATTTGAGGTCGGGGCGCAAAGCAGAATCAGAGATATTTCAGCAAAAGTTCTGATCCTTCTGATTTTGTCTGGACTGTCAACGGGTATATCCTGGCTATGCTATTTCAAAGCACTGCAGATGGGAGATATCAATAAAGTAACGCCAATTGATAAATCGAGTACAGTGATAACGATGCTGCTGGCATTCATTTTTCTCAGGGAAGAAATAACGTGGCTGAAATTTGTTTCAATGATTCTTATCGGCATTGGTACTTATCTGATGATACAGAAAAAGGAAACACAGGAGAAAGCAGAAGATAAGAAATGGCTGCTTTATGCAGTTGGTTCCGCTGTTTTTGCCAGTCTCACATCTATTTTGGGGAAGATTGGAATTCAGGATGTCAATTCAAATCTTGGAACTGCAATCCGAACAGCTGTTGTATTAGTGATGGCGTGGATCGTAGTATTTGTGACCGGAAAGCAGGATACAGTTAAGAATATTGACAGAAAAAGCTGGCTATTCCTTATTCTTTCCGGATTTGCAACAGGCGGTTCCTGGTTATGCTATTACAGAGCACTTCAGACAGGACCGGCCAGTGTGGTAGTTCCCATTGATAAACTGAGTATCCTTGTGACTATTGCATTCTCGTATATTGTATTCCATGAAAAGCTGTCATTGAAATCAGGAGCAGGACTGCTGCTGATTGTTGTTGGAACGCTGGCTTTGTTGATATAAGTAACGCATTGCAACAAGTCAAAATTCTATTGTATTTTTTAATGATTGAAGGCAAGTGGTTTCCCATACAATTTTACATAGATTTTACAGTATCCGAGTCGTAGATTTGATTTAGGGATCGTATAATACACAGGAGAATTGAATTTACGGAGGATACAAAGTAATGGAACAGGAAATCTATATGAATCGGGAACTGTCCTGGCTGAAATTTAATGAAAGAGTGCTGGAAGAGGCAGAAAATGAACATGTTCCTCTTGCAGAACGTTTATCATTTGCGGCAATTTATCAAAGTAATCTTGATGAATTTTTTATGGTAAGAGTGGGATCACTGCTGGATCAGATGATCTTGTCCGGAGATATAAGAGAAAATAAAACCAATATGACACCTAAGGAACAGATTAATCAGATCCTGAAGGTTGTGCGTAAATTAAATAAGCGTAAAGATGCAGTATATGAGGCGCTGATGGATAAAATAGAGGAAATTGGTGTTACAATGGTAAATTTCCAGCGTCTGAGTATAGAAGAAAGCGCATATCTGGAAGTGTATTTTGATTCAGAGATACTGCCTCTTCTTTCTCCAACGATTGTAGGTAAACGGCAGCCGTTCCCATTCCTTAAAAACCGTGATATTTATGCGGTTTGTGTTCTGCAGACAAAGAGCGGAAAAGAAAAGCTTGGAATTGTTCCGTGCAGCAGAAATGTGTTCCCGGAACTGGTAGAGCTTATGACGAAAAACCGTTTTATGCTTACGGAGGAGCTGATCCTTCATTTTCTGCCAAAGGTTTTTGCAGGATATAAAATATTATCAAAATCACTGATGCGTATTACAAGAAATGCAGATATTGATGCGGATGCACTTTATGATGAAGATTTGGATTACCGTGAGTTTATGGTAGAATTGATCAAGAAGAGAAAGAAGCTTGCCCCTCTTCGTCTGGAGCTTTCAAGAGATATGGATGATACCATAGTAAAGACGCTTTGCAATTATCTTGAACTGGATATGAAACAGGTATTTCGTAGCTTTGCACCGCTGGATCTTTCCTTTGTATATCAGCTTCAGGATCGTCTGCGTACCAGACCTGAGCTGTTTTTTGAAAAAAGAATCCCACAGCTTTCACCGGAATTTGATCTGGAACAGCCAATTCTGCCACAGATCAGAAAAAAAGACAAGCTGTTGTCCTATCCCTTTGAAAGTATGAAACCATTTCTTCGTATGCTTCATGAGGCAGCCAATGACAAATCTGTGATCGGGATTAAAATGACGTTGTACCGTCTGTCCCGCCAGAGCAAGGTAATCGAGGCACTGATCGAGGCTGCTGAAAATGGAAAAGAGGTTCTGGTTGTAATTGAGCTGAAAGCACGTTTTGATGAAGAAAACAATATTGAATGGTCACGAAGACTGGAAGAAGCAGGATGTCGTGTGATTTATGGTCTGGATGGATATAAAGTGCATTCAAAATTATGTTTGATCACACGGAAAACAGAGGATGGAATTGAATATTATACACAGATCGGAACAGGCAATTACAATGAAAAAACAAGCAGACTTTATACGGATTTATCCTATTTAACTGCAAGAGTAGAAATCGGACTTGAGGCAGCAGATGTGTTCCAGACACTGGACAAGGGCGAAACTGTGAAGGAGACAAAGCATCTTCTTGTGGCACCTAATTGTCTGCAGAATAAAGTTCTTGCAATGATCGATGAGGAAATCCATCATGCAAAAGCAGGAGAAGAAGCTTATATCGGGCTGAAGATGAATTCACTTACAGATAAGAAAATCATAGATAAATTGATCTATGCATCAGAATCCGGAGTGAAGATCGATATGGTAATTCGTGGTATTAACTGTCTGATCCCTCAGGTAAAGGGAAAAACAGACAATATCCGCGTGATCAGCATTGTGGGACGTTTCCTTGAGCATTCCAGAATTTATATTTTCGGCTGCGGAGAGCGGAAGAAAATATATATTGCATCTGCTGATTTTATGACCAGAAATACAGTGCGGAGAGTTGAAGTTGCTACACCAATTTATGATCCTGAAATTGCACAGAGACTGGAAGAAATGTTTATTACAATGTTAAGCGATAACCAGAAAGCCAGAGTAGAAGATGGAGAGGGTAACTATCATCTGGTGGATGCCCGTGAAGATGCACCATTGAATTCCCAGGAATTTTTCTATGAGACTGCATACAGGAGAGAAAAGTAATCGTTTATTATTGACAGTTTTGGGGTTACATGTTATGATTAAGCAGATTTTGAAAGACGAAGATGCAGAGTAACAGACAGAGTCTTTTCAAAGCAATTGTTTTGGACCACCCGGGAGGGTTAAGGCCATACGGACAGCCGGGTCCACTGCCGATTATGGTAACTTTGGTTACCTTATTGATTGAGTTAGAAGCTCAAATTTTATAAGTAGGTTCCTTTGATAACCGTGATGCGCCGGACGCGCAGACTTGTGAAACGGTCAATAAGAGTAGTAAAAGTATAATTGCTATATAGACTCTGACACGCATGATCCAGAAGTTTTATTTATGATGCTGAAAGAAAGTATTATCTGCTTTTTATGCTTGTTGATAAAACATATAGATACAGATCAAAACGCAGGTTTGTGGCTAAGTGCCCTGCCTGCGTTTTTTGTTTTGTTCAGTCTGTGGAATTGCTGATTGGGGGTTGAAGCAAAGGAAACTGGAAATGGAGGAATGATGAAAGGAAGTCGTTTTAAATTAAACCAGAATCATGCACCCATACATGAAGCTCTGGAGACTTTCCGACGAATGAGAGTGGTGCCATTTGATGTGCCGGGTCATAAACGCGGAAGAGGTAATCCGGAATTGACAGAATTCCTGGGACAAAAATGTGTAGGTGTGGATGTTAACAGCATGAAACCACTGGACAATCTTTGCCATCCTGTATCTGTAATACGGGAAGCGGAAGAGCTGGCAGCAGATGCTTTTGGGGCAGCACATGCATTTCTGATGGTAGGAGGCACAACAAGTTCTGTTCAGACAATGGTATTGACTGCCTGTAAACGGGGAGATGAGATCATACTGCCCCGTAATGTTCACAGGAGCGTTTTAAATGCCCTTGTTTTGTGCGGTGCGATCCCTGTTTATGTAAATCCGGAAGTGGATCAGAGACTTGGAATCTCTCTTGGAATGCGCAGGGAACAGGTTGAGAAGGCCATAAAAGAGCATCCCAAAGCAGTTGCAGTACTGGTAAATAACCCAACCTATTATGGAATATGCAGTGATTTACGTGCGATCGTTAAGATGGCACATGATGCAGGAATGCTGTGTCTGGCAGATGAAGCCCATGGAACTCATTTTTATTTTGGCGGTGGTCTTCCGGTTTCTGCTATGGCAGCAGGTGCAGACATGGCATCTGTATCCATGCACAAGAGCGGTGGAAGTCTTACACAGTCAAGCCTTCTCCTTACAGGACCGGCTGTACACGCAGGATATGTTCGACAGATCATTAATCTGACCCAGACAACATCAGGAAGCTATCTTCTGATGTCCAGCCTTGATATTTCAAGAAGAAATCTTGCACAGCGTGGCCGACAGATTTTTCATCAGGTAGCAGATATGGCAGAATATGCCAGAGAGGAAATTAATGCCATTGGCGGTTACTATGCATTTGGAAAAGAACTGGTCAATGGAAATTCAGTCTTTGATTTTGACATTACGAAATTAAGTGTACATACGCTGGACATCGGACTTGCAGGGATCGAGGTTTATGATATTTTGCGGGATGAATATGATATCCAGATAGAATTCGGTGATATTGGAAATATTCTGGCCTATCTTTCCATTGGTGACCGTGCCCAGGAGGTGGAGCGGCTTGTAAGTGCACTTGCTGAAATCCGCAGACGTTTTCAGACAGATGGCTCCGGGCTTTTGAGCCAGGAATATATTGATCCTCAGGTGGTGACCAGTCCGCAGGAAGCTTTTTATGCAGATAAATGCAGCCTGCCTCTCCGGGAGACTGAAGGGAAGGTCTGTAGTGAATTTGTAATGTGTTATCCGCCTGGGATCCCCATCCTTGCACCTGGAGAGAGGATTACAGCAGAAATCTTGGATTATATTGAATATGCCAAAGCAAAGGGCTGCAATATGACAGGACCTGAGGATCCGGATATTTTGAGACTGAATGTTCTGGCAGGGAGGTAAAGACAATGGAAATGTGGTTTTCAGAATTTCATACACCGGATGTGAAGCACAGTATCCGGGTAAACCGTCAGCTTTATTCTAAGCAGAGTGATTATCAGAGAATTGATATTTTTGAAACACCTGAATTTGGACGTGTGCTGACTCTGGATGGAAATGTAATGCTCACAGAGAGAGATGAATTTATTTATGATGAGATGATCACCCATGTGCCCATGGCAGTCCACAAAGAAGCAAGGGATATTCTTGTGATCGGTGCAGGAGATGGCGGCGTTGTCCGTGAACTGACCAGATATGACAGAGTCAGACATATCGATCTGGTAGAAATGGATCCTCTGGTTGTGGAAGCCTGCCGTGCATATCTTCCGGAAAATGCATGCAGACTGGATGACAGAAGAGTACATCTTCATTACGAAAATGCGCTGAAATTTATCCGGCGGTGTGAGGGAAAATATGATCTTATTATTGTGGATTCTTCGGATCCCTTTGGCCCTTCTGAGGGACTGTTTACCCGTGAATTTTACGGAAACTGTTATAATGCATTAAAAGACGATGGAATTATGGTTAATCAGCAGGGAAGTCCCTTCTATACAGAAGATGCACATGCAATGCAGCGCAGTCATAAGAAAATTGCCAGTACATTCCAGATCAGTCGTGTTTATCAGGCACATATCCCTACATTTGCCGCAGGTTACTGGTTATTTGGATTCGCAAGTAAAAAATATCATCCTGTTGATGATCTGGACCCGGAAGCATGGAATGCATTAAACCTTCGTACACGTTACTATACAACAAGACTCCATAAAGGAGCATTCTATCTTCCGGCATTCCTGGAAGATATGCTGAAGGAAGTGGAGGGATAACTTATGATTCAGTCTAATGTAGAAACCTTTATCGGCTGTGAAAGCAGTTTTGAGGAAGCATCTGTTGTTCTTTATGGTGCTCCCTTTGATTCCACAACAAGCTTTCGTCCAGGTGCCAGGTTTGGCCCATCTGCCATGCGTCATGAGAGCTTCGGACTGGAGACTTACAGTCCGTACCAGGACAGAGACCTTATGGATATCAGAGTATTTGACAGCGGTGATTTGGAGCTTTGTTTCGGCAGCAGTGAAATGGCTCTTTCAGACATTGAAAAGCGGGCAGAGGAAATTTTGAAAGCAGAAAAAATCCCGGTGCTTCTGGGAGGGGAACATCTGGTAACATTAGCAGCTGTACGTGCTGTATTTCATAAATATCCGGATCTTCATATCATTCATTTTGATGCACATGCAGATTTAAGAGACGATTATCTGGGAGCCAGATTAAGTCATGCCTGTGTGCTGCGAAGATGCCATGAGCTTCTGGGAGATAACCGTATCCACCAGTTCTGCATCAGAAGCGGGGAGAGAGCGGAATTTCAGTTTGCTGCGAAGCATACAGATTTTCATCCATTTACTTTTGATGGACTGAAAGAGACAGTCAGAGAACTGAAAGAAAAAAAGGTTCCGGTATATTTTACAATTGATCTGGACTGTCTGGATCCGTCAGCATTTCCGGGAACAGGAACTCCGGAAGCAGGAGGTGTGACCTTCCTGGAACTTCTGGAAGCAATACAGACAGTTTCTCAGACCAATGTGGTAGGTGCAGATGTGAATGAACTGGCACCTATGCTGGATGCAAGTGGTGTTTCCACTGCAACAGCATGTAAGGTACTTCGGGAACTGCTTCTGGCAATTACAAAATAAATCTGAAGGATACAGATAATATAAGCATTATAAAAAACTGTTGAAGAAACGGTTATATATAAGAAAAAAGGAGAAAAAGTTATGAGCAGAGTACTTGTGATCGGCTGCGGAGGAGTAGCCAGTGTAGCAATCCAGAAATGTTGTCAGGCAGATGAGGTATTTACCGAATTATGTATTGCAAGCCGTACAAAGGAAAAATGTGATGCCCTTGCAGAAAAATTAAGGGGAAAGACAAAGACAGTTCTTACTACAGCCAAGGTTGATGCGGATGATGTGGATCAGCTGATCAAACTGATCAATGATTATAAGCCTGATCTGGTAATGAACATTGCACTTCCCTATCAGGATCTGACGATCATGGATGCATGTCTGACCTGTGGTGTAAACTATATGGATACCGCAAACTATGAGCCGGAAGATACGGATGATCCACAGTGGCGTGCTATTTATGAGAAACGTTGTAAAGAAGAGGGCTTTTCCGCTTACTTTGATTACTCCTGGCAGTGGGCATATCGCAAAAAATTTGAGGATGCAGGCCTTACAGCTTTACTTGGCTGTGGATTTGATCCGGGTGTTACACAGGCATACTGTGCCCATGCATTAAAGCATGAATTTGACCAGATTGATACTATTGATATTCTGGACTGCAATGGCGGAGACCATGGATATGCATTTGCCACAAACTTTAATCCGGAAATCAATCTCCGTGAAGTAAGTGCACCGGGAAGCTACTGGGAAAACGGACACTGGGTGGAAATCCCGCCTATGGCCATTAAGAGAGAATATAAGTTTGACCAGGTGGGAGATAAGGATATGTACCTGCTTCACCATGAGGAAATTGAATCTCTTGCAAAAACAATTCCGGGCGTAAAAAGGATTCGTTTCTTTATGACTTTTGGGCAGAGTTATCTGGATCACATGCGTTGTCTTGAGGATGTGGGAATGCTTTCTACAACACCGATCCAGTATAATGGACAGGAAATTGTTCCGATTCAGTTCCTGAAAGCACTGCTTCCGGATCCTGCAAGTCTTGGATCACGTACAAAAGGTAAAACAAACATTGGCTGTATTTTTACAGGTGTAAAGGACGGAAAAGAAAAAACATATTATATTTATAATGTATGCGATCATCAGGAATGCTATCATGAGGTTGGAAGTCAGGCAATCAGTTATACAACAGGTGTTCCGGCAATGTGCGGTGCACTTATGATGCTGACCGGAAAATGGATCAGACCGGGTGTGTATACAGTAGAAGAATTTGATCCGGATCCGTTCCTGGAAGCACTTGACAAGTATGGTCTGCCACGCAGCGAAAGCCATGATCCGAAGCTGGTAGACTGATGGAAAGATTGGATAAAAGAGCCCCATTTGCAGCCACCGGCGGAGTCATTCCGCCGGAATTTAGGAATATAAAAACTCCCTGCTATATCCTGGATGAAAAAGCTCTTATAAAAAACGCAAAGCTTCTCGGTGAAGTGGCAAAACGAACAGGATGTAAGATGCTTCTGGCACAGAAAGCATTTAGTAACTATGACTGTTACGACTTTTTTGAGCCATATCTTGCAGGTACTGAGGCCAGCGGACTGTTTGAGGCAAGGCTGGGCGCAGAAGAAATGCCTGGAAAAGAAGTCCATGTATTCTGTGCCGGTTATCGGGCAGATGAATTTGAAGAACTGCTTCAATATGCAGATCATATTGTGTTTAATTCTCCGTCTCAGCTCCTTCGGTTCGGACTGAGAGCAAAGGAAGCTGGAAAGAGTGTGGGACTTCGGATCAATCCGGAATGTTCTACCCAGGAGGGACATGAGATTTATGATCCCTGTGCACCGGGAAGCCGTATGGGTACAACAAGAGCTCAGTGGGATGAAGCAATTGGGAAAAATCCGGAGCTTCTGGATCTGCTGGATGGTATTCATTTTCACACTCTCTGTGAACAGGATTCTGATGATCTGGAGATAACACTTGTCTCTGTAAAGAAGCATTTCGGTGATCTGGCTTCTAAGGTAAAGTGGATTAATTTTGGCGGTGGTCATCATATTACAAGACCAGGGTATGACATTGAACGACTGGAACGATGTATTCAGATGGCAAAGAATGATTGGAATGTGGAGGTTTATCTGGAACCAGGAGAGGCGTGGGCATTAAATGCTGGATTTTTCCTGACCAGTGTACTGGATGTTCTGAAAAATGGAGAGACACAGATTGTAATTGTAGATGCCAGTGCAGCCTGTCATATGCCGGACGTACTGGAAATGCCTTATCGCCCGCCATTACTTGGTACAGATGAACTGGAAGAAGAGGGAATTACGGTTCGGCTTGGAGGCCCTACCTGTCTGTCAGGAGATGTGATCGGAGATTATAAATTCAGACAGATCCCCCAATATGGAGATCTTCTTATGTTTGGAGATATGGCCATTTATACTACCTGTAAGAATAATACATTTAATGGAATGCCGCTGCCGGATATCTGGCTCAGACGTGCTGATAACACCATGTTACGGCTTACAGATTTTGGCTACGCGGACTTTAAGGGAAGACTTGGAAGATAACAATATTATCCTGGAGATTTTTGAACATTAGCAATGAAAAGATCATTTACTGTAAAAATGTAGATGGTCTTTTTTTATATCCTGGGAGAAAAATGGATTTACTCAAAAAGAAAGTGTCAAAAACACTAACAGTTATTCAGAAATCTATGATACAATGAAATAAGCGAAATGCAGAAATACAAATGAAATTATATTTGATATGTCTCAGAATGTAGACATATTGGAAAAGGAAGAGGCTATGAAAATAGAAAAGAAATTATGGATCACCCTGTTCGTGTTTGGGCTGTTTGCCATCTGTTTTTCAGGTTGGATCTTCAGTCAGAGTACCACCAGGGAAAAATTGTTCTGGGATAATACGATCCAGTGCGAAACAAAAGAACTGGCAGAAGGAGAAATCAAATCAGAGAATATTGCTTTGCCTGAAGACTTCGATATCCCCAGATCCATCTTATTTAAAACCACTCACACCATTGCAGAAGTTTGGCTGGATGGAGAAAAAATATATGAATACGGAAATGAACCGGATGCGCCGGGCTTTATGAAGACCCCTGGAAGCTGCTGGCATATAGTGGATATTCCGGGAGACAGCGCAGGCAAAAGTCTGGAGGTCAGAATTATTCCGGTATATGAGGGATATTATGGAAATGAAGTCAGCCTTGTATACGGAACACAAGGCGATTGTATTCTGAAAATTTTAACGGACAGTCTTGGAACTCTGGTGATCAGCTGTGGAATCCTGTTTGCCGCTGTTATCTGCCTGCTTCTCTATTGTGGCGCAGCGAGAAGAAAAAGAAGAGACAAGATAGAAGCAAAAATTGAGATCTTTTTAAACCTTGGATTTTTCTCATTGCTGGTTGCAGTATGGACACTGATACAATGTGGTTTTCTGCAGTTTTTGATCCCGGATGGAAGAACCTTATATTATGTGGAGTATTTTTCACTCTTTCTTTTTCCGGTGCCATTTAATTTTCTGTTATATGATATCTGTAAAAGCAGGTACCACAAAGGTGCATTAATTTTTTCCATTCTTTATCTTGCAAATATGGCAGTCGATGTTTTACTTCAGTGTACAGGAATTATTGATATGTCCCGGTTACTTTCTGTAACTCATGTTATTATGTTTGCCAATGTGGTTTACACAGTTGCGATCATTCTTTACGAAGCCAGAAAAAAAGGAAATGATGTAGCCAAAAAATTCCAGTATCCTATGTATGTGGCCATGGGATTTGGAATGGCAGAAATGTTTCTTTATTATTTAAGAAGATTTGAACAGAGATCCATTCTGCTTTCCACAGGAACTATGCTGTTTATTATTATGCTGATCTGGATTCAGGTTTCTCAATATTACGATCAATATATCCAGAAACAAAAGGTGATCTATCTGCAGAAAATAGCTAATATGGATATGCTCACAGAAGCCATGAACCGAAATGCTTACGAGAATATGGTGAAGTATCTGGATGAAGGTGAAATAAAACTGCGCACTACAGGTGTAGTACTTTTTGATCTGGATAACCTGAAAGTGATCAACGATAATTTTGGGCATGAAAAAGGAGACGAGGCACTGAAACTGTGTTATCAGTGTATCAGTCAGGCATTTCAAAATGTAAAGAACTGTTTTCGAATCGGAGGCGATGAGTTTGCGTATGTATATCACAGTGATGAGAAGGACAGGATTCCGGAACGACTGAAGGCTCTGGAGCTGATTTTGAAGAAAACAGCGGAAATACATAAGCTGGATTATCCGCTTAGCATATCAGCAGGATATGCCTATTATCAGCCTGATGTAGATTTTGACTTTAAAGATATTGTAAGACGAAGCGATACCATGCTGTACCGTCAGAAGCGCAGGAAGAAAATAGCTCGGTCAACTGATCTGGAACATCTGCTTTCCCGTATGGAAAAGCATTCCACAGAGGAGATTACAGATGAGGTAATCCTGCAGGAGAAAAAATATCAGGGAATGCCATTGGATGAGCTTTGCAGCATGATCGATCTTCTGAGTCCGACTACAGATAATTACCCGTATGTGGTTGATTTTCGGACAGATTTTTATTACATAGCAAACCAGGCCCTTGACCGTTTCTGCATTCCGAAAAATGGTTTTCATAATGTAATTTCAAATCATAAAGAATTTGTATATGAATCTGATTATGAAAAACTGAAAGAGGAATTTGATGATCTTCTTAAAACAGACCGCTGTACCCATAGCATGGAGTATCGATGGCTGGATCTGAAAAAAATGCCGGTCTGGATTCATTGCAAAGGTTATTTGGTCCGGGATGATAACATGAAACCTCTTTATATGATCGGCTGTATCAACGAGATCGGAGAGAGACAGAAGGCCGATAATATAAGCGGATTATTGGGAGAAACAGGATTCCGGCAGTATATGGATCAACAGGATACACCTTTGAAAACAGGATATCTGCTTCGTATAGGAATCGATCATTTTAAGGAAATCAATGATAACTTCGGACAGGAGTACGGTGACTTTGTACTTAGAAAAACAGCAGATTGTATTTCCAGCTGCATATCAGAAGCACAGAAAGTGTACAAGCTTGTGGCAGATGAATTTTTGATCATGGATGTTTCTTCTGACGAGGTAAGGGATGCAGAGAAACTTTATAATAAAATGAGAGAGGAAATTGGCAGATTCATTGAAGCTAATGAGTTTAAGGTTATGTATACGGTTTCAGGAGGTATTGTACCATTTGGGACATTAGGAGGAGACCAGTATTCAGAGGCCCTGAAGCTGACGGATTTTGCTTTGAATGAGGCAAAGAAGTTGGGAAGAAACCGCTGTTATATATATAATGAGGAAACTTACAGACGATTTCTCAGGAAGAGGGAGATCACCCAGGAATTGAGAGATGCTGTGAACAATGGACTCCAGGGGTTTACGGCTTTTTATCAGCCTGTATTTGCGGAAGATAAAAAGGTGCCTTATGGAGCAGAAGCTTTAATGCGTTTTACTTCTGAAAAATTAGGAATGGTTTCACCGGCAGAGTTTATTCCGATTCTGGAAGAAACAGGACTTATTATTCCTGCCGGCCGCTGGATGATGAGAGAAGCTATGGGAAAATGCAGTGAGATCAGGAAAGTACTTCCAGAATTCAGGTTGAGTATTAATATTTCCCAGGTGCAGGCATCCAAGTCTGATGTGATCCAGGATATCAGTGCGGAGATGAAAAGAACAGGGCTGCCACTGAGAGCCTTGATCGTGGAATTGACAGAAAGTGATCTTCTGGAACAAAATATTAATGAGAAACATTTTCTATCAGAACTGCGGCGGATGGGAATCAGTCTTGCACTGGATGATTTTGGAACCGGATATTCGAACTTCCATTATCTCAGCGAGCTGAAACCGGAGATCATTAAGATTGATCGCTCTTTCACTGCCAAAGCAGTTGCAGATGAACAGGAATATTATCTGCTGAATCAGTTCTGTACCATGATCCATAATCTGGATATGAAGATTTGCATTGAAGGCGTGGAAAATGCTCAGGAATGGCTCAAAATCCGAAAGCTGCACCCGGAATTTACCCAGGGATATTTCTGGGGGAAACCTTGTGGGTATGAAGAGTTTATGAGAAAATTTATAGAAAGAAAATGAGATGAAGAAAAAAATTTGTAAGTTGTCAGCAGTAGTGTTGCTTTTTTTCTCAGGGACTATGGAGATTGGCTGGCGCTTTTTTAACATGGTGGTCTGTTGCAAAAGAGAGGGAAGAAAAAAGGAAAGAAAGAAATGGTTTGAATTATCCCATATCCGGGATAATCACCCCAGAAACGGATATGCAAAGGAATATGAGGAGAGCAGGGCATGGTGCGAGGCACAGAAGATGCAGGACTGCTATATCCGGAGCGTGGATGGATTAAAACTCCATGGATTCTATCTGTCTGCAGAGAATGCAAAGCGGTTTGTTATCTTAAGTCATGGCTACCGGGGCAGCAGATTTGGTTCCCTGTCATTTATGGCAAAATATCTCCACGAGCACCAGTGCAATCTTTTATTTATGGAACAGCGTTGCTGCGGAGAAAGTGAAGGAAAATATATCACCTTTGGAGCAAAAGAGAAATGGGATGTGCAGCGTTGGGCAATTTATGTGTCTGAGCGAAATAAGGAAAAGCTGCCAATCTATCTGTATGGACAGTCTATGGGGGCATCCGCTGTACTGATGGCATCAGGATACTGGCTCCCGTCAGAGGTGAAGGGACTAATCGCTGACTGTGGTTTCCAGTCTATGGAAAGACAGATGCAGGATATGGCTGATAACTGGTTCCATTTGCATTATATCCCTTTGCTTTTAAAGGAAATGGACTGTCTGTGTCATTTTGTGGCAGGATTTCGTATGAAAGATGCAGATACCACAGAAGCAATGAAAAGGAATACAAGACCTGTTCTTTTCGTTCATGGAGAGAAGGACACCTATGTATATCCGAACAATTCATTCCAGAACTATATGCTGTGCAAAGCACCAAAGGAGTTGGTCATTGTACCGGGAGCAAGGCATTTGTGCAGTGCCTATGCAGATCCGGAACTGTATCAGCGTACAGTGATGGGATTTTTTGAGAAATATGATGGTAGTAATTCTGAAAAATGATGTGACTGTTTTTCATCGCCAAAGGCGATTACGAATGACAACAATCCCTGACCGGGACTTATCAGATGCGTTTTGTTAAATGCATGATAAGTCCCGGTCAATTTTATGTAAAGTGTTCATTAAGTCCTGAGGGTACTGGTATTTGGGAAAAATCTGTGCTATTTTTTGTCACGTAATAAAAAAGGAATGATGAACAAGTATGTAATGTTTTTGTACCCGGGAAAAGAGAAAAAACGGGTGATGGAGGTTAAATAAAGTATGACAAACTACTATCCTTTAACAGCAGCACAGAAAATGCACCACAACTGGATCATGGATTACGGTACACAGCAGGTATCCGGTGTCAGTGTTGTGGCATCTGTACAGGCTGAACTGGATTTTGGATTATTAAAAAAATGCATTCAGATGGAAACGGAGCGTTCAGGATGTACCAGAATCCGTTTTACAAAGCCTGATAAAGACGGAAATGTACAGCAGTACCTTGTAAAGCAGGATCCAAGAGATATCGGATTTAAGGATCTGTCAGGAATGGGAAGCCTTGCAAAAGCAGATGAGCTGATGCAGCAGTGGGCATACGAAACCTTTGATGGTGATGACATTCCCATGTGCGAGTTTACTATGCTGAAACTGCCGGAAGGATATAATGGTTTCTTTGTACATATGGATCACAGACTGATCGATTCCTGTGGTCTGGTAGTAATGATCGGTGATCTGTTTCAGTTATATACCTATTATAAATATGGAACAGCCTATCCGCAGGAACTGGCAGATTTTGAGACAGTCCTGAAAAAAGACCTGGCAAAAGCAGGCAACGAAAAACGTTTTGCAAAAGATAAGAAATTCTGGGATGACCAGCTGGATACGCTGGGCGAGCCTTTGTATTCTGATATTCAGGGACCGTCCGTACTGGAGGAGGCGAGAAGACGTCATGGAAATCCCAAACTTCGTTCTTCTGATATTGAGATGAAGGATCTGTTTGTGGCAGTTAAGGATTATTATCTGGAGCCGGAACCAACTAAAAATCTGATGGATTTCTGTATGAATCATCAGCTCTCCATGACTAATCTTCTTCTGCTTGGCATCCGTACCTATCTGTCAAAGGTAAATAACGGACAGGAAG
>OGCQ01003170.1_pt1 | contig 15290 bp, 14 predicted proteins | sample 1570161 | NCBI WGS metagenome assembly OGCQ01 (sample SAMEA4384402, study PRJEB24528) | human gut metagenome
GCCCATGCTCTCGTCCAGGTTGATACCGTACATGCCGCAAACCACCTTGCCGCCGCCTGTGCCGAAATGCTCTGCCCAGAACTGGGGAACCTGAGCAGCGGCGTCCTCATACTTGAACGTCTTTGCCCGGCAGAGCACCGTGAACGCCTCTTTTTTCATAATCTTGCAATCCATGTTTTGACCACCTTCCAATGTCAATTTAATCCGAAGCGGAGCAAAGGAACGGACCGTGCCTCCGCTTTTTCGCAGTGCGGCAGGTGTGAGGCCGTGGAATCGGACAAAAGCCTTGGTAAAGCTGTCCGGCGAATCGTAGCCGAACTCCAGCGCGATATCGATGATCTTCCGGTCTGTCGTGAGAACCTCCAGCCCGGCGGCGGAGAGCCGGCGCTGACGGATGTAGTCGCCCGCCGTCATACCGCACAGCATGGCAAAACCCTTCTGAAAGTAAAAAGGGGATAGGGCCGCCTGCTGCGCGATCTCCCGGATGGTCAGCTCCTCCCGGGCAAAGTAGTCCACCAGCTCCACCCCCGCCGCCCGGGCAATGGTCCTCGCACCGTCCGTCACCTTGCCGCCCAGCGCCAGCGCACCGGGCTTTGCCGCGCCCAGCAGCTGCGCCAGCGGCAGACCGGACTGTTCCAGCGGGAGCGGCAGCAGGATGTAGTCCGCCTGCGGCAGCTGCTGCACGCCGCCCACCGTATACCCTGCCCGCGCCAGTGCACGCCCTGCCGCCGCCTGCCGGGCATCGCTGCCCACCACCGCAAACCGCTTTGTCTGTCTCATGCCGTCATCTCCCCTTTTCCGCTGTGCGCCATCCTATGCGAATAGGCAAAAATGCGTGCGGGGAAGCCTTGCGGCACCGCCTGCAAAAACGGGGTACAGAAACGCCCGTAGGCGTTTCTGTACCCCGAAATCCAAACGCTTCTTCCGCTCTCAGCTGCGCTCCCCGGTCAGGTCGGTGCGACGGGTCACCTTGTGGATGGTGCCGTCCGGCTCCTGAATGGACGTGCGCTCCAGCTGGCTGCGCAGGCTGGCCTTGATGTCGGCCAGATACTCCTGCCGCAGCACCTGCTGCTCGGCTTTTTCGGCCTCGGTCAGACCGGTGGTCTTGCTCTTTTTGGCCAGCGCATTGATGCGGGCGATTTTTTCTTCCGTCATGGGGAAACCTCCTGTATTTCATCGTAAAATATGCTATAATGTAGGCAAGACCATTATAGCAAAGGATGATACCAATGGCAACACAACGCAACTATGCCCAGCAGATGGACGCCGTGCTGGCGGGGCTTGGCGATACCCGCCCGCGCCTTTTGCTCCACGCCTGCTGCGGTCCCTGTTCCAGTGCTGTGCTGGAACAGCTGTGCCGGTATTTTGAGATCACGGTGCTGTACTATAACCCCAACACATGGCCAGCGGCAGAGTACTACCGCCGGGGCGAGGAGCTGCAAAAGTTTGTAGCAGCCGCCCACCCGCTGGGGGTGACCGTGGTGGAGGACAGTTACGACCCGCAGCAGTTCTACACCGCCGTAGCCGGGCTGGAAAACGAGCCGGAGCGCGGCAGTCGCTGCACCGTCTGCTACCGGCTGCGGATGCGCCGCGCCGCGCAGTACGCCCGGGACAACGGCTTTGAGTGGTTCACCACCACCCTGTCCATCAGCCCCCACAAGGACGCCGTGCGCATCAACGCCATCGGGCAGGAATTGGAGACAGAGTTCGGAGTAAAGCACCTGCCCTCGGACTTCAAAAAGCACAACGGCTACCTGCGCAGCCTGCAGCTTTCGGAGCAGTACGGCCTGTACCGGCAGGACTACTGCGGCTGCGAGTTCAGCGCCAAAGCAAGAGGCATTGAGGGGTGACGCAAAACGATTTGAAATATCCTCCGCTGCGCTTTGGATATTATCAGCGGAATCATTATTTATAATTTGTCCCCCGGGAAAATCCGCGGATTTTCCCGGGGGACTTTTTCACGGGTGGGGTCGTAAAGGGAAACGGCATTTGCAGCGCCGCTTTCTGCGAAAGCGCGGCGCTGCGGGAAAAGTTTTTTGCAGAATTTCAGCGGGCTCGCCCTCTCAGTCATCTCGCTTTGCTCGATGCCAGCTCTCCCAAAGGGAGAGCCAAGAGCACTGCCGGGAACTTTCTCATTGCACTTAAAACTTCAGCAACGAGCCTTAGACCTTGGCTCTCCCTTTGGGAGAGCTGGCGCGGGAGCGCCTGAGAGGGCTATAAATGGAGAAGCGAAAAAAGCGTTAAAGCGATAGCGCCGACTGGCGCAGCGCTAGCTTTTTTGTGCTTCGACTTCTTCTTTAGGATTGTTAAGGGCGTGCAGCCCTTGACCCGTTGCGGGGTGGGTGGAGTCCAGAGGTAGGGAGGGGGGAGTCGGAACACCCCTCCCTGCCTCTGGCCCAGCGGAGCGTCTTTGCACGCCGAAAGCAAGCTGGAACTTCCCCTGCGGAGCATCTTCTAAATCGTCCCCGCTCCCGGCATTGCCGCGCCAGCGGCACATCATTCCTCCGGCAGCTTTGCCACCAGCAGGGTAAAGACCACCAGCCCCACGCAGGGCACGATGTTGGAAGCCATACCGGCGGCAAGCCCCGCACGCTCGGCCACGATGCCGATGACCCACGGCATCAGGATGGCACCGCTGGAGGCTACCGGCAGCATGATGCCCATGCTGGTCACGCTGGTCATGCGTCCCGCGCTGGCCACGGCGGTGGGGTTCAGCCCGGACATGGAGATGGCAAAGGCGAACAGCAGCAGGATGGCTGCGCCCTGCGTGTGCGCCATGACCAACAATACGTAAAACACGGTGCACAGCACGCTCATGCCCACCATGGCCTTGCGGGGATTTTTCAAGTGGAACACAAAGGCAATGAGCAGACGTCCTACCAGCGTAGCGCCCCACATCACGGTAACGGTATAGGCCGCCAGCGTGCCCGCAATGATGCCGCTGCCTTTGAAGTAGGTCACCATCCAGCCGTTGACGCTCTGCTCGGCGGCGTTCTGGAAAAACAGCAGACCGGTCAGCAACCAGAAGCGGGCAGAGCGCAGAAAGCTCCAGTCGATGGCCTCCTTCTCGGCGCTGCTTTTGCTCTTTCCGCCGCGCAGCGGAGTAAAGACGTACACCAGCCAGAGCACAAGACCCATGGCTGCCAGCAGAAAGACCGCCAGCTCGGTGCTTACCCGGGCTGCTGCCGCAATGAGGAAGGGGCACAATAGTGCGCCGCAGGCGTAGCAGCTGTGCATCAGGTTCATGCCCCGGGTGCGGTCGGCGGAATGATCGCTGACCAGAATGGTACAGGTATTGATGACGCTGCCCTTAGCGATGCCCACCACAAAAAAGGCCGCTGCCAGCAGCGCCACTGCGCCGGTCAGCCCCATGACGGCGTAGCCCACCGCATAGCCGATGGTCAGCAGCAGCACACTGCGTTTCATGCCCAGCGCACTGGGCAGCATGCCCATCAGCAGCCCCGCCAGCAGGTTGCCCACGCTCATCAGGGAGAGCAGTGTACCGGTCATGCCGTAGGCAAAGCCGTAGCGCTCCTGCAGCAGGCTGACCACCACACCTGCGCTGATGGCGCAGATGCCGCTGAAGAAAAAGGTCGCAAAGCCCGCATTGCGCAGGCGCGTGTTCTGTTGTTCCATGGTGTACCTCTCTTTGCGGAAATATCCTTTCTTTATTTAACCATTTTTTCGCATCTTTGCAACCGGATTTTCTTACAAAAAGCAGCAAAAAAGCTGCCGCACAAAACGTGCGGCAACCTTTTGCTTTTATGATAAGTATTTCTCAGTCCAGATCTTCCGCTTCCAGCACCGCAACACCTTCGTTTTCAAAGGTCTTGCGGAGGATATCGGCCAGACCCGGGTTGGGTGCCTTGTTGTGGATGCACAGGATGATCTTTCCGTTCAGGCTGGCGGCTTCCACGCCCACGGATGCGCCATCCGGCGGCACCCAGACACCAAAATCCGTGGTGTACTGTGCCAGCTCCGGAGTGGCGGGCATCAGCGGGTTGCCCAGATAGCTGAGCCAGAAATCCGAAATGATGCCGCCGATGTACTCGCCCATCTGGAACACCCGCTGCTTGATGCGCAGGGGGGCTTTTTGCTGGTCCACCTTGTACACCCAGCCCATCTGCTCGGTCATGCGGCGGCGCTTGGACTGCGGTTGCAGATCCCGCTTGATGTCTGCATCGATGTCAGATACAAGATCCGCAAGACGGGTCTTTGCCTGCAGCTGCACTGTATGCTCAAAGCTGCATACGCAGTTGTACAGCGCGTTCGGCACACCGGCCACATCGCGGGTATCAGAGGAGTAGGAATACTGGATCTTCTCCTTGCCCAGATACTCCCGCATGGCCATGCACAGCAGACTCATCAGGGCGCTTACCGGCTTTGCGTTGTTTGCCAGTGCTTTTTCCACAAGGCTCTGCTTGCTCAGGCACACCCGGGTACGGCGCAGCGCACCCTCGTAGGTCTGCACCACGTCCCGCTGGATGGCATCGCTCCCGGCCTCCACGGGTGGATACTCTGCCAGCATGGCCTGCATATCGTAGGGCGGGTCGCACACGATCTGCTGCACCGCAAAGGCTGTGCCGTAACGCAGGTTGCAGTACTGCTCCAGAATGCTGGTGAACAGGGGCGATACCCCGTGGCCGTCCAGTAGGAAGTGGTGCCAGTCAAAATAGACGGTATCCCCTTCGCAGCTGATGCAGAACAGGTAGCCGTTCGTCTGTTCCGGGATATTGCGCATGGTGCTGCCGTGGTACACAAGGCAGGGCTCGGTGTTGGGCTCCAGCCACATCTCCCGCTTTTCCTGCACCAGACGCTGGGTATAATAAGGCGCACTTGCCAAGGCCGTTGTCAGTGCCCGCTGCAAAAGGGTGATATCCACCGCATCCCGCAGCGAGAACTGATACCGGCACTGGATCTTTTCCCGACGGAAAAAGTACATGATTCCCTGAAAGTTATATTCCGTCGAGCGCTGTTGCGTTTCCATTGGTTTTTACCCCACGTTTGCTGCCAGATAATCCACCAGATCACCCATGGTGACAAAGTTGCGCAGCTCCTTTTCCGGGATGCGCAGACCAAAGGTCTCCTCAAGATCTGCCACAATGGTCAGGATCTCCATAGAGGACAGATCCAGATCGTCCATCAGGACGCTGCTTTCGGTCACATCCTCCGGCGATACCTCTGCGACGTCCTCCAGAATAGCCGTGATCTGAGAAATGATTTCTGCACGTTCCATCGTATTATGCTTCCTTTCTGTTGCGTTTTACTTGCGCACCAGCTTGCCTGCGCCGTTGCGGGGCAGCGGTGTTTCGCTGAACTCCATCACGCCGATGCGCTTGTACAGCGGGACGGTGCGGTTCATCTGGGCAACAAAGTCACGCACGGTCTGCTGGTGCTCCTTTTCACAGTATACCACAACACCTATCTTTTTGCCCAGTTCTTTTACGATACATTCCTGTACGGCGGGACATTTTTCTACCATGCCCTCCAGCTCCTCGGGGCTGATGTTCTCGCCGCTGTCCAGAATGATCAGGTTCTTCTTGCGTCCGGTGATGTAATAGTAACCGTCCTCGTCCACCCGGGCAAGGTCGCCGGTATGTACCCAGCCGTCCTTGTCGATGACCTCTGCGGTGCCCTCCGGGTCCTTATAGTAGCCCATCATCACGCAGTCGCCGCGCATGCACAGCTCGCCGTCCGGCTCGATCTTGTAGTCCATGTACTCGCTGCCCTGACCCACGGCACCAATATGCTTTTCGTCCTGTGCAAAGTTAATGATACCCGCGCCGCAGGTCTCGGTAGCGCCGTAGCACTGGATGACGAACATCCCGTTGTGCACCATATCCAGCAGTACCTGCGGGTCAAACATGGCAGAGGAGCCGATAGGCACCCACAGATCGCCCAGACGGTCGCGGTGGCCGCGCATCACGTCCTTGTGCAGGGCGTTCATGATCATCGGCACCACAGACATGATCTGGCTGGGCATCTTCTGGATATCGCGGTAGAAGTTGCGGATATCGTTGCCCAGGTTCAGCGGCCAGCCCATAACGGTGGTGGAGAACAGGTCGATGAAAGCGCCCAGATGGAACATAGGCAGCACCATGTAGTGGCCGGGCAGGGGCTTTGTCAGATCGATCTTGTCTGCCAGCTGTGCAGAGATGGCCCACAGCACATGACCTGCGCTGAACAGGTTGCGCTCGCTCATCATAACACCCTTGCTCAGGCCGGTGGTGCCGGAGGTGAACATCAGCACCATCAGGTCATCGTGACCGATGGGGTGCAGCTCGGCTGCCGGCTCATAGCTGCGGAAGCCGTCCATGGGACGCAGCAGGCTGCCATAGGCGGCTTCCAGCTGTGCCTTGTTGCCGTAGTCCTCGCCGTCGGTCAGGATGGCGGCGGGTTCTACCAGCTCCAGTTCGTAGGACAGCTCCGCCCAGCTCTTGCGCTGGTTCATCGGCACCAGCACGCAGCCTGCCATGATCGCGCCAAAGGTGTTTACCACATATTCGTAGCTGTTCTTGCTCAGCAGACAGATCTTTTTGCCCTTCACATCCGGGATGGTGCTCTGCAGGCAGGTGACCGTCCGGCGGACATCCTGTGCCAGCTCCTTAAAAAGGACGGTGGTCACCGTGTCGGTCTCCTCGGTGTAGTAACGGAAGGCCACGCGCTCGGGAAATTTCTTTTCCATGCCCTGCGTAATGGCATCGTACATCGTGCTCACGAATTTTTCCATTGTAGGCTCCATCCTGTTTTGTTCTGTTTGTTTTATCCTCAGCGCAGCAGCTTGCCCGTAGCATTGCGGGGCAGCGGAGTTTCGCTGAACTCCACCACACCGATGCGCTTATACAGCGGCAGGGTACGGTTCATCTCGGTGATATGCTCCTGCACAGTCTGCTGCTTGTCCTGCGGGCAGTACACCACAGCGCCGATCTTTTTGCCCATTTCCTTCACGACACATTCCTGCACGGCGGGGCATTTTTCCACAAGACCCTCCAACTCCTCGGGGCTGATGTTCTCGCCGCTGTCCAGAATGATCAGGTTCTTCTTGCGGCCAGTCAGGTACATATAGCTGTCCTCTTCCAGCCGGGCGATGTCGCCGGTGTGGAACCAGTCGTCCTTGTCGATGACCTCAGCCGTGGCCTCGGGGTCCTTATAGTAGCCCAGCATGATGGGGGTGCCGCGCATGCACAGCTCGCCATCGTCCAGCTTATACTCGCAGCTGTTGTCCACATGGCCCACGCTGGTCAGGTGCTTTTCCTCCTGGGAGGAGTTCCAGGCACCATCGCCGCAGGTCTCGGTCATGCCGTACATCTGGGCAATAAAGAAGCCCTTGTCCATCAGGTCCTTGAGCATCTGGGGGTCGAACATGGCTGCGCCGCAGGTCAGGACGCACAGGCCATTCAGGCGGTCGCGGCGGCCCTTCATCACATCCTTATACAGGCTCTTCAGCAGCACCGGCACCACAGCCATCACCTCGCTGTGCATCGCGCCGATATCGCGGTAGAAATACTTGAGGTCGTTGCACAGGTTGATGCAGTGGCCGGTAATGCTCCAGGATACCAGGCTGGTCATGGCCGAGATGTGGAACATGGGCAGCGCGGACAGTGAGCAGAACTTATCGGTGTCCCAGCCGGTCGCCTTGCGCACATCATCAAACGGATTCAGGAAGGCGGGCATGGCCGCAAACAGGTTCTTCTGGCTCAGCATAACGCCCTTGCTGCGGCCGGTGGTGCCGGAGGTAAACATGATAAAGGCCATCGCGGCAAGATCTTCCACTTCCTTTACATCCTGTGCGGGGGCAAAGGCGGTAAAGGCATCCATCGGCTCCAGCTTTGCACTGTAGGCATCCGCCAGGGCAGGCTCCCACTGCAGATACTCACCGTCCTGCAGCACACAGACCGGCTCCACCAGATCCAGCTCGTACTGGATCTCGTCCCAGTTCTTGCCCATATTCAGCGGCACTGCCACACCGCCCGCCAGCACAGTGCCGTACATACAGATGACGTAGTGGTAGCTGTTGCGGGCCAGGATCGCGACCCGCTGCCCCTTGACATCCCCTGCCTTACTGCGCAGGAAGCTGACGAACCTGCGCAGATCCTGAGCATACTGGCGGTAGTACACCTCCGTTACGCCCCGTTTTGCCTCGTCATAATACCGGATTGCCACGCGGTCCGCATAGATCGTTTCCATATTACAAAGTGACTGATACAGCGATGTGACCATAATTTTACCCTCCCGAAGCATTTTGTCCTGCCCAGTGTCCGGCTCCGTCCTTCGGGGCGCAGCCCGGGCGCTCAACTGTGCCCAGTATACAATATCTTCCAGTGCAATGCAATACTTCTGCAACATTTAATTTCCAGCATTGACAATTTTTACTTGCATATCTTTTGGTGCGGTTCGGCCAAATTCTACCTTTCGTTGCAATCTGTCCGTTCCTGTGCTACAATTTTTAGCGCAAAATACCAGTTCCGGTATGATGCGGACTGCAAAACAAAATTGACAGTCTCTATAAAAAGCATTATACTAGCCATATATCATGACAATGCTGTATAAAAATCGATCGTTTGCGCCGTATCCGGCTTTTTTCTTGAGGGGTATTGGTCCGGCGCAGGGAAGGAATCTTTCATGGAAACAACCAAGCCCCGCACTGTCAGCTCCATCGGGATGTTTGATATGCTCAAGGGCGCAGGGATGCTGGCCATCGTGCTGGGGCACACTGCGGAGCTTTATCCGCTTCAGTTGTCGAACGGCCTGTCGCTGACCGCCTTTTTGGTCTTTGTCTACCGCGAAACGCTGATGGCGGCCTTTTTCATCGCCAGCGGCTACGGCTTCCGCAAGCGCTCCATCGGCAAGTGCATCCACCAGCAGCTCAAAAGCCTGCTCAAGCCCTTTTGCTACACCGCGTTCTTCACCACGGTGCTGCATTTTATCATTCATTATAAGACTTTTCACTACCTGCCCGGCTCCCTGAGCGAGAGCATCAAGGTGGCGGGCGGTTTTCTGCTGGGTCTGCCCCATACGGCTACCTACTTCGGGCAGGAGTTCTTTTCCTGCGGGCCCATGTGGTATCTGCTGGCGCTGCTGGTGGGCTGGATTGCGCTGGACGTTATCCTGAACATCTTTCCGGAGCGGTACATCCCGTGGGCGGTGGGTGGCTGCGCCCTGCTGGGCTGGGGTGCCAGCCTTGTATGGGAGCTGCCCTTCTGCCTGATCCAAGGCGCGGTGATCACGCCGTACCTGTACCTTGGTTACCTTGCCAAGCGCCAGCACTGGCTGGATCAGCCCTTGTCCCGCCGGATGTCCTGCATCCTGTGGGCAGCCGTGCTGCTGATCCCGGCGGCTGCCTTTGCCACCGGCATCACCGACTGTGTGTCCATGGCAGAGTGGACCTTAGGCCCCATCAGCATCCTGCTGGACGGCCTTGCCGGCCTGCTGTTCGTCCGGCTGTTTCTGCGGCTGAACCGGCACCGGAACGCGCTGGTAAGCTTTTTTGAAGCCATTGGCCGCCGCTCCCTGTACATCTTCTGCATACATACCGTAGAGCTTACCGCTATTCCGTGGTATCTGTTCGCGGCGAAATACGCCGACCGCCCTGTTTTGGGCATCTGCCTGCAATATGTCCTTTCGCTGGGTTCCATCTGGCTTGTCTGTGCCCTGCTGCAACGGCGGCGGGATCTGGTCATCAAGCTGTTCCCCGCCCGGCGGCACACCCCGCAGGTGCACTACACCCCACGGCACTGATATTCTGAACGTTCCGGCTGCGGCGGCGCAGCCGATCTTAGGATAAGGAAGAGGAGGATCCCGTTATGAACCACGATGCCCCCGTGACCCCTGCTGTCCTGCAGGCGCACATTGCCGAGCTGGAGCAGCAGCTCAAGCTTTCGGACGAGGGTGTTTCCCAGCTGGCGCAGCGGTGTCTGGAGCTGGAACAGCAGCTGCTGGCCTGCCAGACCGAGCTTTCCAGGCACAGCGCCGAGGCCGAAAACATTACCCTTACCCTGCCGCAGCTGTTCTATGACACCGGCAGCGGCTTTTCGCCCCGGGAATGCCTGATTGCCACCGAGGATGTCTACAACGAGCTGACCCATGAGGTGTCGGTCACCTTTATTCTGCCGGAGGACGCCCGCGCCGTCCGGCTGGACCCGGGCGAACTGGCCTGCTGCATCACCGACCTTGCCATCTCGGACGAGTGCATCAGCTTTCAGCCGGTCAACGGCCTTGTATTGCAGGAGGACAGCCTGCTGTTCTTAGATGTAGACCCCAACCTTGCACTGCACTGCACCACCGGCTTTGGTGCCGGCATGAAGTTTGCGGTGAACTATCACTACTACCCGCTGGGACGTTTTCTGCACGAGCAGCCCGGCAAATCTCTGCTGCGGGCGCTGAACGACCTGAAGCTGAAAAACGCCACCGCCGCGCAGGAAGCAGCCGAGGTATTGCAGGCCAGCCGCGCCGAGTGTATGCGGCTGAACCAGCAGCTGCTGACCCTGCAGGGCATCCAGCACGAATATCAGGTCTCGCTGGAAAATATGCGCGCCAGCAGCAGCTGGCGGCTGACCGCCCCGCTGCGCAAGCTGCTGACCCTGCTGCGCGGCCACTGAGCCCGCCCGATATTCTGCCCGGAGGAGTTGGATCATGTACACCAGTTACAGTACCCTGCAACGCAAACAATTGTCCAAGCAGGTCTATACCGATACCCAGAGTACCTATCTTCTGGTCTACGCGCCGGGGCGTCACAAGGCGCTGGAAACGGCGCTGCAAAACCAGCTGCACCGCAAGTTCCGTCTGGTGACCCGGCTGGAGGGCGAGCTGACCCCCGCTGTGGCCGGGGTGCTGCTGGTAAGCGAGGATGTGGAGTGCACCCCCACCGCCCTGACCTATTTTGCCGCCGCCCTGCGGGAGGGCGCAGACCTTGCGGTCTGCGATGCTTCCTTTGGCTTTGACGGCGCTACCGCCCTGTACCTGAGCACCCAGCACCTGCCCGGCAGCCGTTGCGCACTGGTGTCCCGCGCATTGCTGGACGAGGTACGCGCCGCCGCCCGGGGCAGGGACAGCGTTACCGAGCTGCTGCGTCTGGCCCATGCCATGGCGCAGCACAGCTGCCGCATCCCGCAGGCACTGCTGCACTTCCGCCGGGAGCTGTGCGCCGACGATGTGTTCTCCGCCAAGGGACGCCGTGCGCTGATTCTGAGCCACGAGCTGACCATGACCGGCGCGCCCATCGTGCTGGTAAGCGCCGTGCCGGTGCTGCGCAGCCTTGGCTTTGAGGTGGTGGTGCTGGGGCCGGCGGACGAAGGCTCGCTGCCGCTGTTTCTGGATGCCGGGGCCGCTGTGGTCACCCGCCCGGACTGCGTTACTTCCAGCGCCCTGTGGGGGCTGGCCACCAGCGCAGACCTTGTGCTGGCCAACACGGTGGTGGAAGCGCCGGTGGTGAACACCCTGAACGGCTCCTTTGTGCCGGTGCTGTGGTGGCTGCACGATGCCTTTGCAGGCTACCCCTTCATCTCTCACAGCATCCCCAAGGCGCTGGGCAAAAATATCCACGTCTGCGCCGTAGGCTCCCACGCCACCGCCGCCATGCACTCCGTCCGGCCGGATTTTGAAATCGAGCAGCTGATCTACGGTCTGCCGGACTACGCCGCCGAGCAGTTCCCCCGCTACGACATCAGCTTTGCCGGGGGGCGTCCCCTCTTTGTGACGGTAGGCTCGCTGGAGCACCGCAAGGGCCCGGATATCTTCTGCAATGCCATCCGGCTGCTGCCCTCTGCGGTACGGGAAAAAGCCGTTTTCCTCTTTGTGGGCAAAGCCGCCGACAAGGGAATGTACAGCGCCGTGGACAGTCTGGTGCGGGACTACCCCCAGACCGTTTTCTACCGCAAGCGGCTGGAGCGCCCGGAGGTCAAATCCCTGATGGAGCAGTGCAACTGCGTGGTGTGTGCCTCCCGAGATGACCCCATGCCCACCTTCGTCACCGAAGGTCTGATCTTCGGCAAGCCCTCCATCGTATCGGAGCACACCGGCACCGCCGGGCTTGTGACCGAGGGCGTGGACGGCTTCCTCTACAAGGACGACGACCCGCAGCAGCTGGCCGATAAGCTGACTTGGGCCATCGAGCACCCGGAAGCGCTGGCTGCCATGCACGACAGCTGCCGCCGCCTGTACGAGCAGCAGTTCTCCAACGAATCCTATGTCGCCACCCTGACAAGGCTGGTAAAAGAGCTGACGGACGGGGAAGAATAACGAAAAAGCAATGCCGGACAGCCACGCGCTGCCCGGTATTGCTTTTTCACAATCTTTGCATTTTATCAAATCCCCCAAATTGCAAAACAAAGTTCCGCTTCCGTTCACAAAGGGCGGCGGGAGATGTGCTATACTGATTCCAGAATTTCCAGTTATGAAAGGAGTTTTGTTTCCATGAGCCAAGCCGCCGCACAGCAGCCCTCCCGCAAAAAGACTGTGATCTCTCTGCTGGTGCTGCTGGCACTTACCTGCATCATCGTGTTCATTTTTAAGGATCACTGGGCCGAGATCACCACGGCGCTGGCGCAGCTGTCGGTGTGGCAGGTGCTGGCGGTGCTGGCGGTCGGCCTCAGCTACCCCCTGCTGGAAGGGTGCGTGGCGTGGGTCATCGTGCGCAGCCGTCTGCCGCAGTTCAAGCTGCGGCAGGGGCTGGATGTGGGCTGGTGCGGCACCTTTGGCAACGTGGTCACGCTGGGTGCCGGTGCGGTACCGGTGCAGCTGTACTACCTGCACAAGGCCGGGCTGTCACTGGGCCCCGGCGCAGGACTGATGACACTGGAATACGTTTTCCATAAGACCACCGTGCTGCTGTACGCCACCGCGATGCTGCTGTTACAGCATCGCTGGCTTGCCGCCAACACCACCGGTGTCATGCGGTATCTGCCCATGGCATACGCTGTGGTAGCGGTGATTATCGTGGCGCTGGTGCTGCTGTGCGTCTCGCCGCTGGTGCAGAACCTCGCCCGCTGGCTGCTGGGCTTTCTGCCCAAGACCGAAAAGTGGCAGCAGCGCCGCGCCGACTGGCTGGAACAGCTGGAAGTGCTGGGCACCGAGAGCCGCCGCCTGCTGGCAGATAAGCCCCGCTGCCTGAAAATTTTTGCCTTGCAGGCACTCAAGCTGTTCGGGCTGTTCTGCCTGCCCTACCTGTGCATCCGATTCATGGGGCTTTCCCCGCTGGGCTTCTGGCAGGTGCAGCTGCTCACCAGCCTGATGCTCTTCGTTTCCAACGCCCTGCCCAACGTAGCCGGGATGGGCTCGATTGAAACGGCCTTTCTGCTGGTGTTCGGCAGCTTTCTGGAGCAGGGCGAGGTGATGAGCGCGCTGATGCTCTACCGCATCGCCAGCTATTATGTGGTATTTGCCGCCAGCGCCGTGGGCTTTTTCATCGCCCAGCGGCATCTGGCGCAAATGGAGCCGCCAAAGGAGGGGTAAGCGGATGAAAAGCTTCCACATTCCCCGCACCGCTTTATTTTTTATCCTGTTTGCACTGGCAGCTTTTGCGGTGCTGTACCGTCCCATCGACCTGAAAGCACTGGTACGCGCCAGCTCGCAGGGCACGCTCCGCACCGAGGAAGTGGCGCATTTTGGCAGCACAAACGACATGGACTATCACCTCCTCTCCATGGACAGCGAAGAGTTCCAACAAACGGCAGAATTGCTTTCCACCGTCTCCTGCCGCAAAAAGCTGAACCAGAACTATTCTGCCTACACCCACGATACCTTCCCGGTGCAGTCGGTCACCGTCAGCTTTTATGACGATGCCGAAAACCAGAAGTTTCTGCTGACGGTGTACTCTGACGGCGTGTGCATCCTGAACAGCGTCTATGTCAGCGTAAAATACCCCGGCGGCGGCGCAGCGCAGCTGTATGAACAACTGGCGGGGATGGGGAAGTAAAAACAAAAATCGGGGCACTCAGGTGGTCAAGCTGAGTGTCCCGTTTTTGTTTTCTTTGCGTCGGCTGTGGTACCAAACACAGCCGGTGCCGCGCCGGAAGCAGCAGAGCAAACCGTGCTGCCGCTTCCCGTAGAAAAGAGAAAGGAATGGAGGAATGGAGCGGAGCGCTTGCAGACGCTCCTTTTTTCTGGTGCAACGCAGTTAGAATTAGCTAACCATCGCTGCGAGAACAGGATACCACAGACGGTTAGTCTTGTCAACCCTTAATTTGCAAATTTTTTCGCAAAGTTGCCGTGCCGCCGGGGTTTCGGCGTTTTTTCTACATTCTGCCCAAAGAACAGCCTTTCCGCTGGAAGAAAACCCACTTGTTTTCTATTGCTTTTTAAAACGGTTCTTGCTATTATAGTAACGCAAGATTTTGTGGGCAGGTTTTTATTTTTGTCTACACCTTGTAGTAAGGGCTGCCGCAGACGGCAGCGCAAGACCGTTTCGCCCCCAGAAAACCGCCCAGACAGAGCGGTTTTTCAAAGGCTCATTAGTTAGAAAACGCTAACTGCGTAATGGAGCAAGGAGGTTCCAATGATCCAGTTTGAACAGTGGGAAGGCTTTGAAGGCCGCATCTGGAAGGAAGAGGTCAATGTGCGTGACTTCATCCAGAAAAACTACACCCCCTATGACGGCGACGAAAGCTTTCTGGCAGGCCCCACCGAGGCTACCGATAAGCTTTGGGGTGCTTTGCAGCAGCTGCAGAAGGCCGAGCGCGCCAAGGGCGGCGTGCTGGATATGGAGACCGAGGTGGTCAGCAGCCTGACCTCCTACGGCCCCGGCTATATTGACGAAAACCTGAAGGATCTGGAGCAGATCGTGGGTCTGCAGACCGACAAGCCCCTCAAGCGCGCCTTTATGCCCTACGGCGGCATCAAGATGGCAGAGCAGGCCTGCACCACCTACGGCTACCAGCCCTCTGCCGAGCTGCACAAGATCTTTACCGACTACACCCGCACCCACAATCAGGCCGTGTTCGATGCCTACACCCCGGAGATGAAGAAGGCACGCCACACCCACATCATCACCGGTCTGCCGGACACCTACGGCCGCGGCCGCATCGTGGGCGACTACCGCCGCGTTGCCCTGTATGGCATCGATGCCCTGATCCAGTTCAAGCAGGAGGATCTTGCCAACTGCGGCGACGGCACCATGACCGATGACGTCATCCGTCTGCGCGAGGAGATCGCCCGCCAGATCAGCGCCCTGAAGGGCATGAAGAAGATGGCCGAGGCCTACGGCTACGACATCTCCCAGCCCGCCAAGGACGCCAAGGAGGCCTGCCAGTGGCTGTACTTCGGCTATCTGGCCGCCATCAAGACCCAGAACGGCG
>OGCQ01003173.1_pt1 | contig 15277 bp, 10 predicted proteins | sample 1570161 | NCBI WGS metagenome assembly OGCQ01 (sample SAMEA4384402, study PRJEB24528) | human gut metagenome
TGCGGCGACGTAGATCCGCAAGCCGCATCCGCAGCGGCAGCGGCCAGCCCGGTGCCGGGCGGTGTCGGCAGCGTGACCACCGCCGTTCTCATGGATCATGTGGTAACGGCCGCAGCGCGAAGCGCTTTGCAGGAAAAATAAAAGGAATGGAAAAAGGTAAAGTGTCTGCGGGCACTTGCCTTTTTTTTGCATTGCGTGTAAAATTGATATATTATGCAGTTACTATAAAATTGCATGGAGTATGAGTAAAAGAGGGATGATGGATTGAGGAATCTTTTGATCATTCTCTGGCTGATCCTGATCGGGGTCATTGCGGTTCCCGTCTGCCTGGATTATATGAACGGCACGCCGAAGGACGATGTGCTTTCTGTGATCCAGAGGGAGACGGAGACGGATGATATCCGGGTCACGCTGGAGGAGGAAATCGGAAACAAGGCGATGTACTGTTTTCAGACGGGCAGTGATTTTGGGGCGGCAGTGTTTTCCCGGATGGGAGAGCGGTACTGCTACCAGGAGAGCACCATTGGAAACGGAGAGAAATACATTGATGTGCGGCTGGACACGGGCTGGGATGTGTACCAGTATTACGTAACGGCGGATGGAGCGCAGCAGAAGAAGATCGAGACGTACCAGGGGGTATACCGGATCTATCTGGCGGCGTTTCTGATTTTGCTGGGAGCGAGTCTGCTGTATGGTCTTTGGAATATGAGACGAAGGAATAAGAATAAAAACCAGTAAGGAGAGATATAAATCATGGAGAAGAATTTAGCAAAGACTTACGATCCGAAGGATTTTGAGGATCGCATTTATGAGATGTGGGAGTCGAACGGTGCATTTCACGCGGAAGTGGATCCCGATAAAAAGCCGTTCACCATTGTGATGCCGCCTCCTAATATCACAGGTCAGCTTCACATGGGGCATGCGCTGGATCAGACTTTGCAGGATGTTTTGACGCGGTTTAAACGTCTGCAGGGCTACAGTGCTTTGTGGCTGCCGGGAAGCGATCATGCCAGCATCGCGACAGAGGTAAAGGTAGTAGACCGGATCCGCAAGGAAGAGGGCCTGGAGAAAGAAGATCTGGGAAGAGAGGAATTCTTAAAGAGAGCCTGGGACTGGAAGAAAGAGTTCGGCGGCAAGATCACCAGGCAGTGCCGCAAACTGGGCGATTCCTGCGACTGGAGCAGAGAGCGCTTCACCATGGACGAGGGCTGCAACAAAGCGGTCAATCACTTCTTCGTGAAGCTGTACCGCAAGGGCCTGATCTATAAAGGCAACCGTCTCATCAACTGGTGTCCGGAATGTGGGACTTCCCTTTCGGATGCCGAGGTAGAGCACGAAGATAAGAACGGCATGTACTGGTATTTCCGCTATCCGGCTGCTGACGGAGGCGAAGGTGTTGTAGTGGCTACTTCCCGTCCGGAAACCATGTTCGGCGATGTGGCTATCGCAGTACATCCGGATGATGAAAGATACAAGGATCTGGTAGGCAGGAACGTGATCCTTCCACTGGTAGGCCGGGAGATCCCGGTGATCGCCGACCCGTATCCGGATCCGGAAAAGGGGACAGGTGCTGTTAAGATCACGCCGGCTCACGATCCTAACGATTTTGAAGTAGGACAGCGTCACGATCTTGAGAATCTTTCCTGCATCGACTTTGACGCCAGGATGAATGGTCTTGCCGGCAAGTACGAGGGAATGGACCGCTACGAGTGCCGAAAGGCGTGGGTCAAGGATCTGGATGAAGCCGGATACCTGATCAAAACAGAGGAAAAAGTCATTCCGGTAGGGGAATGTTACAGATGCCATACGGTCGTTGAGCCGATGCTTTCCGAGCAGTGGTACATGGCGATGAGCAAGCCCGCGGGCGAAGGCTCCACCCATCCGGGCAAGAGCCTCGCTGATATCGGTCTTGAAGCGATGGAATCGGGTGATGTGAACATCTTCCCGGAACAGTGGCAGGGCGTTTACCGCCACTGGCTCACGAACATCCAGGACTGGTGCCTCTCGCGTCAGCTCCTCTGGGGCCACCAGATTCCGGCCTGGTACGACGAAGCGGGCAACTGCTATGTCGCTGAGACCGAAGCCGAGGCTCAGAAACAGGCGGGAGAAGGCGTGAAGCTGCGCCAGGACCCCGACGTGCTCGATACCTGGTTCTCGTCCGCCATGGTGCCGTTCTCCACCCTTGGCTGGCCTGACCCGCAGGGTGACGACAAGATCGCCTACGATCTCTACCTCCCCTCCTCCGTTCTCGTGACCGGCTACGACATCATCTTCTTCTGGGTCGCCCGCATGGTGATGATGACGAAACACTTCACGGGCCGCGTGCCGTTCCATGACGTGTACATGCACGGTCTCGTCCGTGACGCCGAAGGTCACAAGATGAGCAAGAGCGAAGGCAACACGATTGACCCGCTCGACCTGATTCAGGGTATCGATATTGAAGGTCTCATCAAGAAGAACACGATGGGGCTGCGCCGTCCTGAAAAGGCTCCGAAGATCGCCGCGAAGCTCCGCAAGCAGTTCCCTGAAGGCCTCCAGGCCTACGGCGCTGACGCACTCCGCTTCACGATGGCCGCCTACGCGACCCTCGGCCAGAATGTGAACTTCGACACGAAGCGCTGCGAAGGTTACCGGAACTTCTGCAACAAGCTCTGGAACGCCACCCGCTTCGTGCTGATGAACGTTGAAGGCAAGGACTGCGGCTTCCAGGGCGGCGAAATGTCGCTCAACTATATTGATCAGTGGATCATGAGCGAACTCTCGCGCACGATCGAAGCCGTGACGAAGGGCTTTGAGACCTATCGTCTCGACCTCGCCGCGAACGCGATCTACTCCTTCATCTGGGATGAGTTCTGCGACTGGTACCTCGAGGCCGCCAAGGTCCGTCTGAACAACGGCACCGAGGCTGAGCAGCGCGCCACGCGCCACACGCTCGCCTCCGTGCTTGAGGCGACGCTGCGTCTCGCCCACCCGATCATTCCGTTCATCACGGAAGAGCTCTGGCAGAAGGTGTCGCTCATCACCGGCAGCCGCAAGGCTGAGGATGAAGCTTCCATCATGGTCGCTCCGTACCCGAAGGCTGAAGACTTTGCCCGCAGCGACGACGCTGACCGCGCCGTGGCTGTGACGAAGAAGATGATTGAAGCCGTGCGTTCGCTCCGCAGCCAGATGATGCTGCCGCCCTCTCAGAAGGTGCCGCTTGCGATCCAGGGCCCGAAGGAGATCGCGGCCGCTGTCGCTCCGTTCCTGCAGGGTCTTGCCCGTCTTGAGTCTGTGGATCTCGTGGACAACATCGATACGCTGAATCAGGACGCTATCGCTCCGGTCTCAATCGTTGACGACTGGCGCCTGATGCTCGTCGTGAAGATCGATGTGGCAGCTGAGCGCGCCCGACTCGAGAAGGAAATCGAGCGTCTTCAGAACGAAGTCCGCAAGTGCGAGGCAAAGCTCGGCAACGAGCGCTTCGTCTCCAAGGCTCCGGAAGCGATCGTCAATCAGGAGAAGGCACGTCTCGCCGACTTCCTGAAAGCGCTTCAGAACAACACGGAGCAGCTCGCGAAGCTTCCCGCCGCCTGATCGCGGTGAGTGTCTGAGGGCATGATCCTTCAGGCCGACATTCCCGGGTGAGGACTCTCTTCCCCCGGGAATTTTTTTGTCCCCCTTCAATCCGCTATGATTCAGAGCACCGGAAAAATGGATTGCGAGGTAATGACAGCATGCAGGTGAATACTCTTCTGAAGCCGACCTGGATCATCCCGATTGTCCCCGAAGGCGTTGTGCTTACAAAGCACGTGATCGCGATCGCGGATGGAAAGATCGCGGCAATCGTTCCTGAATCCGAAGCCTCTCAGTTTGAGGCGAAGGAAGTCGTGGAGCTGCTTGGCGAAATCGTGATGCCGGGTTTCGTTAACCTGCATTCGCACGCCGCCATGAATCTGCTTCGCGGCGTCGGCCCTGACCTCAGTCTGATGGACTGGCTGCAGAAAAAGGTGTGGCCGCTTGAAGGCCGCCTGATGAGCCCGGAATTCGTGTACGAAGGCAGCCGCCTCGCCGGAGAGGAAATGGTGCAGAGCGGTGTCACCTGCACGAACGACCATTACTTCTTCCCGGTGGACGCCGCGGCGGGGCTTCGCGAGAGCGGCATGAAGTGCGCGGTATCCGCGTTCCGCCTGGGCGAAAACTGTCGACGAATATCTGAAGAAGGCGGGGGAAGTGATTGAGCACTTCCGGGGTGACCCGATGGTGCATGTCACGGTGAGTCCGCATGCGCCTTATACCGTGTCTGACGACGCGATGAAGAAGCTCGCCGCCCTGAGTGAACGGAATAACCTCCCGATCCATATTCATGTGCAGGAAACTGAGAGCGAAGTGAGCGACTCCCTGAAGCAGTATGGGATGCGTCCTATTGAGCGGCTGAAAAAACTCGGAATCGTGAATGAGCGTCTGATCTCAGTTCACTCCGTGCATCTTTCTGACAGCGATATCGATACGCTCGCGAAAGCGGGTTCGAGCGTCTGCCACTGCCCGAGCTCCAACCTCAAGCTGGCAAGCGGTTTTGCGCCTGTTGCTAAAATCATGGATGCCGGAATCAATCTCGGCATCGGCACTGACGGAGTGGCGAGCAACGACAAACTCGATATGCTTGGTGAGACACGTCTCGCCGCCCTCCTCGCCAAAGCTGTTGCCAAAGACCCCACGGCGGCCCCGGTACACAAAATGCTGTACGCTGCGACCATGGGGGGCGCCAAAGCCTTGGGATGGGACCGGGAAATCGGCTCTCTGGAAGCAGGAAAATCCGCCGATCTCTTCAGCTGTCTCCTCGAGGAAATTACCAGTATTCCAGTACTTGAACCTGCGGCTCAGTTGCTTTACAGTGCAGGTAGGGAAAGTATCACCCACGTCTGGATCAACGGTCAGCTTGTTGTAAAAAAACAACAAAAAGCCGAGTCCTTTAGGGGGATGTCCCGTACGAAAGCACTCGACATCGCTCACACGTGGCAGAATAAGTGTTAAGTTGTAGCCTGTGCAGTACACCTTTTTTCATAGAAGGCGCTTATACTTGCACAGCGTGCACGCAGTTATCAGCAGAGGGGGCGAAACCCTGCGTACTGCATTAGATAATGGTCTTCCGTAAGGGAGATCAAAAAAAAGGAAAGAGGAAAAAATGAACACTTCCGCGAAGATTGGTGGCCTGCTTGCTGCCATCATGCTAGCCGCTTCTGGCTCCGCCATGGCTGCTGAACCGGTCAATCCCTATGTCACCTCCAGCGATGGCAAGGTTGTGATGGATCCGTTCGGCCTTTGCTGGCGCACTGGCTTCTGGACTCCGGCTCTGGCCGAAGCCCTGGGCTACAACGGTGCTGGCTGCCAGTGTGATAAGGAAATCCTGAGCAAGGCCGCCTGCACGGCTCCGGCTGCTCCGGCTCCGGCTCCTGCTGCTGCTCCGGCTCCGGCCCCGGCTCCCGCTCCGGCCCCTGTCGCTGTTGCTCCGACCAAGGAGAAGGTGACCCTCTCCGCTGACACCCTGTTCGATTTCGACAAGGCCACGCTGAAGGCCGAAGGCCGCAAGACCCTGGATGATCTCGTCTCCCGTATGGCTGGCGTGGATCTCGAGGTTGTCACCTCCACCGGCTACACCGACCGCATCGGTAAGGACGCTTACAACATGAAGCTGTCCCAGCGCCGTGCTGACGCCGTCAAGACCTACCTGGTCAACAAGGGCGTCAACGCCAACGTCATTACCGCCACCGGTAAGGGCAAGGCTGACCCGGTCGTGAACTGCCCGAATCCTTCCAAGAAGGGAAAGATCAAGAACTTCAAGCAGCTGATCAAGTGCCTGCAGCCGAACCGTCGTGCCGTCATCGAAGTGACCGGTACCCGTGTCGCCAAGTAATTGAAAGCTGACTCTTAAGTCTTCGGACTAAAGAGCTGAACCTCGTCCGGTTTCCGGGCGAGGTTTATTTTTTGTGTCTTTTCTGTGAAGCCTGCCGTGTCTCAGAAATCCCTCACCTCTTTCCTCTTTGATATGGACGGAACACTGGTAGATTCCGCCGCGGGGCTTGCCGGAGCCGTGAATGATGTTCGCGCTTCCTTCGGATTTCCTCCTCTCCCTGCCGCGGATTTCCGCGAAGCGGCCTCAGAAGGATCCGCGACTCTCCTTCGCGTCGGTTTCGGTGTGGCGCCTGAGAATCCTCGCTACCCGTCGCTCCGGGAATCGTTCTTCACGGCTTACGAGGCACGCTGCCGGAAGCCGACTCTCTTTCCGGGTGTCACGGAGCTCCTTGCCGCGCTCGACCGCAAAGGGCTTGTCTGGGGCATTGTCACCAATAAGCCTCAGGAATTCGCCGAAGCGATTGCCGCTTCCACCCCCGCCATGGCGCGCTGCGCGATCGTCGTCGGCTCCCGCCCCGGCGTTCCTCTGAAGCCGGCCCCTGACGGGATCCTCCGCGCCCTGAAGGACCTCACCCTGAAGCCTGAGCAGACGCTCTACACCGGGGACGACAGACGGGATATCGAGGCCGGCAAAGCGGCCGGCACATCCACCCTTCTCGCCCTCTGGGGTTATCGCCCGAAGGACGCGGACACGTCACTCTGGGATCCGGACTTTACGGCCTCGTCTCCTGAGGACATCATCCGGCTCCTTCCCTGAGTGCGGCTGGAAGACCGTCCCCCAGCCTGCCTCATAAAAAAAGTAACGCATTGATATAATGCCCGTTCCCCTGGAAGCCCCTCCTACAGAGGGGTCGGATGGCGCTCTCCCGCCCCGGCGGCCCCTTCCTGTCTTCTTTCCTTTCTGCCATCGAACGATCGCGGCCTCCGCCGCGGGAAAACTCATGAAACCACAGAATCCCCCAATGACACTCTCCTACAAACTGATCCTTTCCCTTTTCTCGGCCGCTTTTGCCGCATCCCTGATCGCCTGCTTCTTCAGCTTTCCGGCTACGGCCGGCGGCATTGCCGGAGTCGCGGTCTGGCTGCTTTATCTTCTCTACATGGTGATCGCGGTCGCCCGCCAGGCAAATCGCCTGATCATCCGCACGCTGCTCGTTCTGATGACCGCGAACGTGGCGCTGGCATCGGTGCTTCTCATCTATCTCGCGCTCCGTCCCGCCGCCAACCCCTGCCCGCTCGTGCTGGGACCACTCGGCCTCCTCACGCTCGCCGCGGACTTCACCTTCCATATCTGCCTCTATAAATTCTTCAGTTTCCACGAGGCGCTTCGGAACGGCAAACGCGAAATCTGACACGGAAATCATTTCCTCACATATCGTTACTTCGTACGCTATTCAATAGCTTCTGATTTCCGGTTAGCTCTTTAAAAAACCCCTCCTCTGACAGGATGAAGGGCTTTTTTTCATGGTGTGATCCAGTGCCTGGATAAGAGCACCAGAAAGACTTTTTGCCTACTAACCCGAACTGACTCTTCACCCTTTATCTCCTTCTATTTCTTTCTTTTCAGCTCTCACAATGGGTTATTTTGGTTTAAATCTATTAGACTGATCTCAGTCATAGTTGGAGAGTTCTGACCCACGCGCTGTCACGAGCCTGCGCGCCGACAGAAAAAGAAGGATCAAATGATGAAGCTCAACCGTCTTTCCAAGGTTGCAATCGGCGTCGCCGCGGCCTGCGGCGTTTATTCTGCGATCGGTTTCTGGGGTGTTCCCGCGGGACTCAAATGGGCGGCTTCTAGTCCGGTGTCCGACATTCTTGGGCGCAAGGTTTCGATCCAGGAAGTGAAGTTCAACCCGTGGACTCTGGAGCTCTCGGCTAAGGGAGTGGAGATGGCGAGGCGTGACGCCTCGGATCAGCCCGTCTCAATCGGAAGTCTCTACACGAATATGGCAGGCTTCTCTTCACTCACACGCTTCGGTGTTGTGCTCGATGAGCTGAAGGTTGATCACGTGAGCGGGCTGCTCTCGATTGATGAAAACGGAAAGACGAATTTCCAGGACATCATCGATAACATCAACCGCCGCTTCCCGCCGACGGAAGAAAAAAGCAAGGAACCCTTCCGCTTCAGCCTCAACAATATTTCTCTCACGAATTCAGACTTCCACATCGTGGTTCCGTCGCATCACGTGGATGAGAAACTGACTGAAATCAATCTCGGTCTTCCCTTCATCGGGTCTATCGGCACCGACCGTGATATCTACGTGAAGCCTGAACTCACGCTGAAAGACAATGGGGCGCCGTTTGAGCTGCATGGCGAATCGCTTCCCTTCAAGAACACGAAGGCGACCCGGGTGCATCTCGCGCTCGACGGCTACGATCTGCCGCACCTCGGTGCCATGCTGCCGCTGGATATGGATGTCACCTCCGGCACTCTGAAACTGAATGCCGACATTACGTTTGCCCAGGGTGTGGATGGAGGAAAGAACACAATCCTCGTCGACTTCACGGGGAACGCGGATGACTTCGCGGCCGCTATGCGGGGATCTGAAGCCAAGACGAACGCGATCGCCTTCAAGAGCCTCAAGATCGATCAGGGATCGGTTGATGTGATCGGCCGCGCGGCAACCGTAAACGGCATCACGCTTGAAAGCCCGACGATCGCGCTTGAGCGGCTCGCAGACGGATCAATCGCCTGGGCGAAGGTAGCGGGAACGTCAGATAAAGCGGAGCCGCCCAAGACGGATGACGCTAAGGCGGATGAAAAGAAGCCTGAGGACACCACGCCCGCTTTCGCCTGGACCGTGAAGAACGCCGCCATCACTGACGGTACGCTCCGATTCATTGACCACGCGGCGCATGACGCCCGGATCGACGCCTCAGCTCTCAATGCCACCGCTGAAAATGTCACGATGATCCCGGGGCAGACCACGAACTTTGATCTCTCAGCAAAGATTCTCGACGGCAGCCTGAAGACGAACGGCAGCCTCGATATCAGCGCTCTGAAGGGAAAGGCCTCTGTTGACGCCCAGAACCTGAATCTCGACCGGATCTCGGGCTACGCGGAACTCGCCGGTCTCACGATCGCGAGCCGGGCAACCGCGAAGGTCGACGCCGAGTATTCGCTGATGGAAGAAAAGCCCTCAGTGAGTGCCGGCGGTACGCTGAATCTGAAGAATTTCGCGCTGACGAAGAAGGGGGAGAGCCCGCTCTCCGTCAAGGCGGCTAACGCCCGGGCTGAGAGCTTCAAGGCGCTCTACGACGGCGATGTATCGCTTGACCTAGGGAAGCTCGCACTCGCGAAGCCCGCAGTAGAACTCCCGAAGAGCTCCTTCAGCGCGGGGTTCGGCGGAATCGACGCGCAGAATTTCTCGCTTGGCTGGAAGGGCAAGACTGAGGCGCTCCGCCTCGGCGCCCGGTCGCTCGCGCTCGCGGCTCCGGAAATTCACGCCGGCAGCTTCTTCGGCAAGGCCGGCCGCCTCTCCGGGAACACGGTAAAGGTTGGCTGGAACGGCAAACAGGATACGGTGACGTTTGACGGCGGCAAGGTCCGCGCGGAGAACACTGACCTCACGGCCGACAACTTCAAGAGCACCATCACGGATTCGAACGCTGCGAAACTCGCGGTCGACTGGAACGGAAAGAAAGAACTGCTTGGCGTGACCTCTCAGACCACCGGGCTCGCGGGACTCGACTTCAAGGTTGATCCGGTGACAGGCGGCTCCACCGCCGTGAACGCCCAGGCACTGTCACTCAGCGTTGCTACGCGTGAGGACGGCGGCGTCTCCGTCAAAGCGGCGGACGTGAATTCCAAGGGCACCCGGCTTCAGGTTACCGGCGGCACTCCTGTGAAACTCGCGGTCGGCACGCTTGACGTCAAGAAGAGCGCGCTGGATATCAAGAAAGCGCTTGCCTTCACGGGATCCAGCGTTTCCGCGGGTGACATTCAAAGCACGGTCGACCTTCTTAACTTCAATACGGGCCACGCTGATATCAACTCCATCAGCTTCACGCGTGACTCCGACATGAGCCTCAAGGTCGCGAGCGCGAATCTCAGCAAGGCTCAGGTTATTTCGCCTGTGAACGCCGCGAAGGTGTCGACGCTTTCAGACACCGTCTCCGCGTCGAACTTCGACTGGAAGAGCGGCTCGTCCGGCCACGCCAATCTCGCCTCCCTCAATATCAACTCCACCGCCTTTGAAATCTCGGGCGGCAAGTCAAAGTTCGGCCGCGTGGACCGTACGACGGTAACGGGCGTCGAAGCGCCGGCCGCCGGCACCATACGGGTATCCGCGGTTGAAATCGCGAAGCCCCGCATGATGCTCTCGCGTGACGCGAAGGGGAACCTGGATATTGATCCGCTGCTCGGAAAGCGGAAGGCTGCCACTGAAGCGAAGAAAGTGCAGGCTGTGGTAAAGCAAAAGGTGGAGGAAGCGAAGAAAAAGGCCGGCGTTACCGGCTCGCAGCCGATCCGTATCGGTGAATTCCGGATCACGGACGGCGGCTTCTCCTTCGTCGATAATTCGATCAAACCTGCCGGTCAGTTCCGGTTCGCCGATCTCAATACCACAGTGAAACCGGTCGCGATCGGAGGCGAAAACACGCCTTCGTCACTCACGATGACCGGCGTCGTGAATGGGGTTTCCAAGATCAACGTCACGGGCAGCGGCTCGCCTTTCGTAGATAAGGGGAAACTCACCGCCAAGGGAACGATCTCCGCGGTCTCGATGCCGTTCTTCTCGCCCTACACCGTTCACTATGTGTCCTACCCGATTCAGAAGGGCAACCTCACGATCAAATCGGATATCTCGCTGAAGGACAAGACCTACCTCAGCGTCGATAACCACATCCTGATTGAGCAGCTCGCCTGGGGCAACTACATCCCGAACGACACGTCGACCAGCCTCCCTGTGACGCTCGCCACCGCGCTCCTCACAGACGGTCAGGGGAATATCGAATTTGATCTGCCGATCTCGGGCAACCTCGCGGATCCTGAGTTCTCGTTCTCGAGCCTCATTCTCACAGGGCTTGAAAACCTGATCATCAAGGTCGTGGCAGCGCCTGTGAATCTGCTTGCCTCGATCGGAAACCTCGTGCTTGGCGGCTCTTCCTCCAGCGCTGCGGCTTTTGTCCCGTACATGTCCGGCAGCGGCCACATGACGGCTGATCAGCAGAAGAGCACGCTCGCCCAGATCACGAAGGCGCTGAAAGATAACCCCAAGATGAAGGTTGAAATCACGCCGGTGGTCAGTGTGAAGGGGGATGACAACGCGCTCCATCAGAACACGTACCGCGGCCTTCTGAAGATCGTTCAGTCGACGCTTCCTGAAGCTGAACGGAGCCGTGAGAAGGCAGTCGACGCGCTCTATGCCCTCCAGTTCCCCACCGACAAGGCAAGCCATACGCTTGAAGAGAAGGAGGCGAAGCTCTACACCGCTGTGCAGCCTGATGCGAGCAACCTGCATAACCTCGCTGACTGGCGCTCGAGGAATCTCTCGAAAGCACTTGCCGACGCGGGTATCGCGGATAAGCGGATCTTCATCACCGCGCCTGAAATGGATAAGAAGGGGAACCTCGGCGGCGTGAAGATCAAGTTCATCAAGTAACCGGCTTAACAAAAAAGGATCCCCGTGAAGGGGATCCTTCTTCAGTCTGCAGGCCCGGCAGCAGTGCCGGGCCGCTCTTTTTTATCAGAGCGTATCCTTCTTCGACGTGAAGGAGTCGCTGTAGGTGCAGTCCTTATCGAGACCGGCTGCCGTCAGCGCGTTCACGGCATCCGTCACGAGACGCGGCGTACCGCAGATGTAGGCGTCATACTGGGACGCATCCGGATGATCCGCGAGGAACTGATCCTGCACGTGACCCACGCGGCCAGTCCAGCCTTCGGACTCGTCCGGGCGGCTGAGCACCGGGCAGTAGTGGAACCACTCGTGCTCGGCGTCCCACTTGCGGCAGAGCTCATCCATGTAGAGGTCGACCTTATGGCGGCCGCCCCAGTAGAGATAAACCTGGTGAGGCTTGGCGCTCGGGAGCTTGATGAAGTTTTCAATCATCGCCTTCGCCGGAGCGAAGCCCGTGCCCGTCACGAGGATCAGGATATCGTGCGGGGTGCGCTTATGCAGGTGGAAGTCGCCCGCGGGAGCGGCGATTTCAAGCTTCGTGCCAACCTGGATCGGCTCACCCTTGACGCCAAAGAGACGGTCCGTGAAGAGACCGCCCGGGACGTGGCGGATGTGAAGCTCAAGGCCATTTTCAGCCGGCGTATCGCAGGCGATCGAATAGCTGCGGCGTTCCTTGTTTTCCAGAAGAATGTCGACAAACTGTCCGGGGATGAATTCGATCGGCTTGCCGGAATCGGCCTTCAGCACGAGGCGGATCGCATCGGGGGCCACACGGTCCATCGCGGCAACCGTAACGGGGATGTTGCGCACGAGCTTCTTGATCTGCACGGCGATTTCCACGTCACTCGCGGCTTCCGTGCTGCAGGTCAGAATCTTCGGGCCGTGGGACGGCACACCTTCCTTGCTGCCCGGGGCATACGTGATGAAGTCGCCAGAGACAACGTTAGCGGAGCAGGAGCCGCAGAAACCGCTGCGACAGGCGTGAGGGATGTCATAGCCAGCGCGCTCGGCGGCATCCAGAATCCGCTCGCCCTTCTCAGCCGGAAAAGACACATCGGTTCCGGAAATTTTCACCAGAAAAGCCATTCTTTGATTTTCCTTATCGTTTTTCCCGCGGGGGGGGCGTTCCCGAAGGAAAGGTATCCATGTAATTCTGAAAAGAATACCAGTACTCCACTGAATCAGCACGGCTTATTCCGGTGACACTATCCCACTTTCGGGGTAAAGTGCGATACACAGTAAATGCTCTTTCCAAAAACTTTTTTCGGAGACGAAATGACGGATTCATCTATTGAGGCGATTTCCCCAAAGGCAGTGGCGGCGGCCCTCTCGCGGGTCCGCACCCAGAGACCGCTCGTGCAGTGCATCACAAATGACGTCGTACAGGAAATCACGGCCAATGTGCTTCTGGCAGCCGGAATGTCCCCGGCCATGGTGCCGGCTCCGGAAGAAGCCGCGGCCTTCGCTCAGTTCGCTGCGGACGCTCTACTCTGCAATGTCGGAACACCTTCTGAAGAAAACAGCCGGGGCATGAAGCTCGCCGCGGCGACGATGTCTGAAGCCGGAAAGCCCTGGACACTCGACCCCGTGGGAGCGGGCGGCACCGCCTGGAGAGACGATCTGATTTCCGATCTGATTGACCTCAGGCCCACCGTGATCCGGGGAAATGGTTCTGAAATTCTTGCCTGCGCCGGGTTTGCCCATCAGTACAAGGGCGTCGACTCACTCGACTCCAGCCGCTCGGCGCTCGACGCCGCCAAGGCGCTTGCCCAAAGGTCAGGCGGCATCGTCTGCGTGTCAGGCGAAACGGACTACGCGACTGATGGTACCCGCGTGCTCGCGGCGGTGGGCGGCAACGTCATGGCGACGCTCGTGGTGGGCACCGGATGCTCGCTCTCCGCTCTGACCGCGGGTTTCGCCGCGAAGGCGGAGGATCCGCTCGTCGCCACCATCGCCTGCTGTCAGTTCGTGAAACGGGCCGCGGAAATCGCGGGGAAAGCCTCCCGGGGCCCGGGTTCCTTCCACGACGCTTACCTCGACGCGCTCTACACTCTGCAGCCCGAAAACTTTCTTGAAGAGGCCGTCTGATGGCGCTCCCTGATCTGTCGCTTTACCTGGTGCTCGACCCCGTACTCTGCGGAGGCGCGGACGGCATGGTGTCCACCGCGGTCGCTGCTGCCCAGGGAGGGGCCGGCATTATCCAGCTCCGGGCTCCGGACTGGAAGAAGCGGGAGCTCGCGGCCTGCGGACGAGCTCTGATCCGCGCCCTTGCGCCCTACGGCGTGCCGCTCGTCGTAGATGATCAGGTGGATGTCGCGATGGCAATCGGCGCGGCCGGCGCTCATGTCGGGCAGAAGGACCTCCCGGCAGAAGACGCGCGGCGCCTCATGGGACCGGAAGCGATCATCGGGCTCTCGGTCTCAAACGCGGCGGAGCTTGAGGCAAGCCGCAGCCTCGCCGCGGCCGGCGTGGTCGACTATCTCGGTATCGGTCCGATCGAAAGCACCTCCACGAAACCAGACGCGGCCGCGCCTCTCGGGCTCCCGGGGTTTGCTGCGCTCGCTGCCGTGAAACCCTGCCCGGTTGTCGCGATCGGCTCCGTGAAGATCCATAACGCCGCGGCTCTCGCCGCGGCCGGAGCGGACGGCATCGCTGTCGTTTCGGCAATCTGCGGCACCGCGGATCCCCGCGCCGCGTCAGAAGCGCTTCTCGCGGCTTTCCGTTCAGGATTGAAAAAATAACCTTAGGTGTCAGGAAGGGCCCCGTTTCCCTGAATTGATTCCGCCGCCAAAAGAAGGCGGAGCCGCGGGGCAATCCTGATAAAATCGAGCTGCTGACCATACGGTCTGAGGCTCACGCCCGGACCGTACGGAACCTTATTTCTTTTGAGGCATCCGAAGAATGGCTTTGTTCTCTGAAAGCAAACTGAAAAAACTCCGCTATCCCTACAACACAGCAAGGATGGTGAGTCTCGTGAAGGCAATCGAAACCTCGGACGCAGGCGGCAAATACTGGTCCAAAACCGAGGCTGAAGAGATCACCGCGGAGCTGATCCGGGAAACCACCCCGGGCTCCAAGGCGTCGGACTTCATCCAGAAGCGCGCCGCGCTCGCCTTCTCCCGGATGTCGAAGCGTTCCCCGACGCTTCTCACGATGAAACTGAACTACGGCTCCCGATCGCTTGTCGCGCTCTGCCTCATTCTCGGTTCCTACCTGCTCGGCGCATTCGGTGAGCGGTTCCTGTCGACCGGCGCGGAAATCAATCTCTTTTCTCCGATCTACCTCTTTATCTTCGGGTGGAGCCTCTTCCTCTACGCGGCGCTCATCATTCTGGGGCTTGTGAGCATTGTCCGGCGCCGTCATATCGAATTCCCGCTCCGCACGACGCTCGCGAAACTTTCCGATGGACTTTTCGCCCCGAAGATCATCACCTCCGGTATCCGCCAGGAGTTCCTGAAAATCTGGACTCCGACCGTTCTGAGGCTCTCCCAGTTCCGCATTGCCCGCATTCTGCACTGGGCGTTCCTCGCCTTCACGGCCGGCGTGATTTCCAGCATCATCGTCCGGGGACTCGGCCACACCTATCTGATCGGCTGGGATATCGTCGGGCTGCATAATTCGCCGGATAACGTCTGCGATATCTTCAATACCCTCTTTGGCTGGATCCCCGCGGCACTGAATCTCGGCCCGCTGCCGGACGTGAACACGGTGGCCGCGATGCGTCTCGACCGTCTGCAGGACGCCGCTACAACCTCAGCCGCCGCGGC
>OGCQ01003180.1_pt1 | contig 15256 bp, 10 predicted proteins | sample 1570161 | NCBI WGS metagenome assembly OGCQ01 (sample SAMEA4384402, study PRJEB24528) | human gut metagenome
CGAAGCTGGGTGGAACGGAACTGCATGAAAAATCTGATTTGTCCTTTTTGTTTTCTTTTTTGCCCCACATTCCGATAAAGTTCAATTTGTGGCTGCCGGACGAAGAATTCCCTGCTTCCGGAAAAATCCTTTTCGATGCTTCCGCAGAAAACGATCTGCAAATAGAAGCCGCCGGAACGGTAGCGGCAATTTGCCTTTCACTTTTGGAAAGAGTCATAGAATAAAAGAATTGAGACATTAAGCTGGCCTTGACGCGCCTTCCATTTGTAATGGCTGGAACGGTTGATCCCCATGACTCTGCATAGAAAATCTACTGGATATTTTACTTTGAGTTCTTCGAGAACTTCGTAGTCTTTCCGCTGCCAGTAACGTATTCCCTGTTTGCACCAGCTCCTTCCACCCAGTACCCTTTTTTAGCCTCGCAATTTTTACTTCCTGCTTTGCTACCATAAGTCGCAGACGCTCCACTTCTGTCAGTGACTTGCTCCTATGCAGTGCTGCATATGGATCGCCATTGTGCGGTTCCAGAGCATCCTCGCCTTCCTTCAGATATTTCTTGACCCATGCTTCCACAAGAGCATACGCCCGCAGGCAGCGGCAACTACCGCTTCCTGTTTAAGCTCAGCGGCTGCAACGGCACGGCCTATCTGGACGACCTTCAATTAGAGCAGGCGGAAGCCGCCTCGACCTATAATCTGCTGCAAAACGGAAGCTTTGAGAACACGCTGTCCGGCAACTGGTCAATCAACGGCATGAGCAAGTCGTCTCTCACTACCACATTAAAGCCCTTTGGTACATCCGGCGTGAAAGTGACTGGAAGTCAGAATGCCATCCGGCGTGCAAGTCAGACTATTACATTGAATTGTTCTTCCGACACGACCTTCCTGCTTTCCGGCTGGGCATTGGCGGAGTATGCTGCGCCGAATTCTGTGCGGGAATATGAGTGGGGAAAACGCTATTTCGGCCTAATCGCAGAGATTATTTACACAGACACAAGCACCGCTGAAACGCAAAGTGTTCCTTTTGAGTGGTCGAGTACGGACTGGCAGTGTTCTGTCGGAACCATCGTGCCAAAGCGAAGCGGCAAAACGGTGAAAAACATCCATATTTACTGCGCCTACGACTACAACTCTGGTACGGCTTGGTTTGATAACATTTCCCTGCGGCAGGAGCCGGTGCAGACCTATCGCTATGACGAGAAGGGCAACGTGACCGCCGCGACGCAGACCGGAACGGGCACGGAGAACGCGCAGTATGATTCCAACGGCGTCGACCTGCTGCAATACACCGCCGCCAACGGCACGAAGTACAGCTATGAGTACAACAATGCCCACGACGTGACCAAGACCACCGTCGGCTCACTGACGGCCACGACGTCCTATAACAAATCCGGCAACACGACCGGCGCGCGGCTGGTCGGCAAGGATTCCAATGGAAATGCCTCCCTTGCCCTGCAAAGCAGCGCGACCCCGACGGCCGACCGCAACCACACGTCCTCCGTCACGGACGCCAACGGCAGCACGACGTCCTATACCTATAACGGTCAGACGGAGCTGCTCGCGACGTCGACGAACGCGGCCGGGCGGCAGACGACCTATGAATACTACCTCAGCAGCGGCCGCGCCAAGAGCACCTACCAGTCCGGCGTTGCGGCGATCGGCTACACCTATTCCGGCGGGCGCCTGTCGCAGCTCGACCGCAAGACCTACCGCAGCGGCGCGGCGCAGCACCAGTATTATAACTTTGCCTATAATGTCTGGGGGCAGACCACCGCGACCAAGGTCGGCAGCCGCACGCTCTCGACCAATACCTATTATAATTATGTCAACGACGACACCGCGCGCGGCGGCAACCTGAAATCCACGACCTACGCCAACGGCGATTCCGTCAGCTATACCTATGACCGGTTTGACAGATTGGTCAGGAAGTCGTATAATAGCGGCAGCTACGTTGCCTATACTTATAACGCGGAAGGCTCTCTTGCACGCTTGAGCTACGGCGATTCGACGGGCGAGCTTGCGAGCTACCGCTTCGAGTACGACTCCCTTGGCCGCCTGATCCGCAGCGCGGAGCTGGACGCCGACGGCGGCACGGTGCAGCGCACGGAGCACATCTACGACGGCTATAACCGCCTGTCGCGGCAGTCGTGGACGCTCGGCGGCAAGACCTACACGGAATATTATTCCTACGACGATGCCACCGACGGCAGCATGACCTCCTTCCGAACAACGGCGGAGCAGACGCTGCATTTCACCTATGATGCGCTGCGGCGGCTGCAAAAGACCACCGTCACGGACGGCAGCGGCACGTTGTTCACCGTCGCGAGGTCTTATTACACGACCGGCGGAAAGGCCACCACCCGGACGGAGTATTTTAACTACCGTATGCCGAACGGCAGCCTGATCGCGGGCGACCGCTACGTCTATGACGCGCTTGGCAACATCACGGAGCTTCAGGAAGCCGAACTGGCCTCCGGCAGCTCGGCGCGCCGCACAAAGGTTCGCTATACCTATGACGGGCAGAACCAGCTCAGGACGGAGACGCGCTATACGTACAGCAGCAATACCGATACGACCGGTACGTCTGTCACGTATACATATAACTACGACACAGCCGGGAACCTCCAAAGCGTGCAGAAAAACGGCGCGACCGTTCAGACCTACACCTATGGCGACTCCCAGTGGCGCGACCTGCTGACCAAGGTCGGCGGCACGACGATCTCCTACGACGCAAGCGGCAACCCCAAAAACTGGTATAACGGGACGACCTACACCGGCCTGACGTGGAAAAACGGGCGGCAGCTCGCGCAGATCACGACCGGCGGCAGGACGTCGGCCTACCGATACGACGCCGACGGCATTCGCACCTATAAAAAGGTGGGCAGCGTCGCGCACGAGTACCGCACGCTGAACGGCAAGGTCGTTTATGAGAAGATCGGCAGCGGCAGCACGGCTAAGATCATGATCTTCTCCTACGATGCACAAGGCCGCCCCTTTGCAGTCAAGTATTCCACCAATAATGGCGGCAGTTACATAACATACTTCTATGCGCTGAACCAGCAGGGCGACGTGGTTAAGATTTTCCGCTCCCTGCCGTCGAGGGACTCCAACGGGAATCTCAATGGCCTGACGGAAGCAGTCTACGCTACTTATACCTACGACGCATGGGGCAATATTCTCTCGCAATCCGGCAGCATGGCCAGCACCAACCCTCTGCGTTATCGCGGCTACTACTACGATTCCGAAACCGGCTTCTATTATTTGCAGTCCCGTTACTACGACCCCGCAACCAGACGGTTTATCAATGCGGATGTCTACAGCAGTACCGATTCCAGCGACGCTGTTTCCTGCAATATGTTCGCGTATTGTGGGAATAACCCCACAAGTCGCAGTGATGAAACCGGCGATTTTTGGAACTTTATTGTTGGCGCCGTTGTCGGTGCTGTTGTAAACGCCGTTTCAACTGCGGTAGATGCTGTAAAAGAAGGCGGATTAGACGCACTTTCAGATGGAAAAACATGGGCGAAGATTGGCGTCTCAGCAGCTGGTGGTTTAGTAAGCGGTGCACTCGCTGCTTCAGGCGTTGGGTTGGGCGCATCAATTCTTGGAAATACTGCAATTTCAATGGCTCAAAATGCCGCGAATCAAGCAATAGATAACGGGGGACTTAAAAGCTTTGATGTTGGCGACATGGTTATTGACGGATTCATAGGCGGTATTTCGGCAATCCCCGGAGGAAAGGGAATGAAAAATACAGTAAAACTTGATACATTGAATAAGAGACTAACTAAAAAGTTATTTTCAGGTTCGGCGCAAGTTGCTAAACAAGGAATAAAATACTATTATTCACAAACTAAAACTTTATATAAAGAGTATCTGATAAAGCCAATTTTGAAGTCTGCGGCTACCGCAAAAATTCTTTCATCCATAACTTAATCGTGAGAGGGCTATTTATGCACATATTTCCATTTGTTGCCTTTTCAGTGCTCTTTTTTGTATTTTACTGCCTTAATTACTGCGTGTTCTCGGTTGCCTTACAGGACGATGTGGAGTTCTGCAAGGGGAAGAAACGCGTAAAAAGCCGAAAGAAACAGAAAGGATTCTGGAAAAAGTTTTTGTTTTTGGACATCAGAAAAGAAGTGATTTTGTGGCATTATCTGCTGTTTTGGGTGAATCTGGGCGCATTTGTAACGGCCTATGCGGCAATGCTCGCCTTTTTCATACATGAGAGCACAATTGTCACGAGCGTATTCTTGACTGCGTGCGCCGTTGTATTCCTGACGCTCGGAGTAGCGTGTTATATAAGATGGCCACTCTATGCCGGAAACATGGTCAGAAATCGGGAAAAATACAAGAGAAAAAGGAAATGACACGTGCTATGAAAGTCAGCGCAAAGAAATGGGCCGGCGCAATTGCCGAAGAGGGGCTGTCAAGCATTACATCTGGTGTTGGCCGTTTCACTGTTAGAGTGATTAAAAGGATGGTTACAAGCATAAAATGAAGAAAAAATTCAAGCCGGATAACCAGATACGATTTTATGCTCGCCCGGGTTGGTATATCCTTTTCATTTCCGATATATGTTTGGCCATATGGGCGGCTCATGGATGCGCAACTGAGGGAGCGTGGCTCGAGGCCGTTATCAGTGCATTCTTCATTCTACTCGGCGTTTGGGGGCTATGGCAAGGCTATCGTGAGTTTTGGGAGCTTTTCTGGGCATCTATTACGATCAGTGAAACGGAGATCGTTTGGAGTTGTCCTCTGCGTCCGACCCGTGTGATACAAGTTGACGACTGCATAATCGGCATGGAAAATGAAATTTCGGGATGTAACATGACATACCAGCATATTTACTTCTCGAAGCAGCCATACCCGAGAGAGTTCTCCAACAAAATTCAAAAGATTCCCAATTCGGATAACTTTATTAAGTTCCGGTATCGCGCAGATCTGGCAGATTATCTGGTAGAGCATCTGCCAAAGCAAAAGACGTTTCAGGTTGCTTATTATCGGTAGTGTGAAAAACGGGAGGCAAAAAAGAGACAGCGGAAAAAGAGAAAGTGATTTTGCACACGCCGATTGCAGTGCGATGCTTGCCGGCAAACCGGCATAATCTGCCCCATACTTGATTAACTGCAATATCGTGGCATAAAAAGTTGCTCCCGCGCCGGGTGTGGAGGCGAGGCAGTGCGGCGGATCGCGGCATTTCCGCCGTACCCCTTCCGCACCCGGTTTTCCCAAAGAATAGTCAAAAGGCCAAGGGCTAGCGCCAGCGAACCCCTATTCCGTGCTAGACTGCCTTTGATGCTGCACCATTGCGCTAAATCGTTAAATCGTTAGCGCGTAAAAGTGGCGGCCTCTTTGACGATTGTTGCAGTCTCCAACAATCAACACGCTAAAGCGCTTGCGTGTTGAAGCGCCGACGGCTTTTGTGCGGACAGCTTGCGGCTTCCCCAAGCGACACAGTGCCGTCCCCCGACAGCCAAACACTAGGCTGCTTATGCCAACAAATCAGCACGCTAAATCGCTAAATCATTAAAGATTTGAAGCGGCATTACGATTCCGACAAGGCCGTCCGGCGAGATCATGTCCGTGGACGAGGTCGAGCCGATTGAGGCTGAGGCGGCGGATGAGAACGCTGTCGCGCCGCGAGGCACGCACTTGGCCTCGACGCAGACGGTCACGCACGAGTACCTGACGCAGAGCGGCAAGGTCATGCGCGAGACGGTCAAAACGGACGGCACGGTCACGTTGGTGCTCGATTTCATCTATGACGAGTCGGGCAAGCCGTTCGCCATGATCGACCAACTGGGTGCATCGCCGAAAACGTATTATTACGTCCTGAACCTCCAAGGCGACGTGGTCAAGCTTGTGACGGAATCCGGTGCAGTTGCAGCCTCGTATGAGTATGACGCATGGGGCAAAATCCTTTCAAGCTCCGGCTCCAAGGCAGAAATCAACCCTCTGCGCTACCGTGGGTACTACTACGACACCGAGACAGGGTTCTATTACCTCCAAAGCAGATATTACGACCCGGTAACACATCGGTTCATCAACGCCGACAGCTACTCCAGCACAGGCCAAGGAATTATTGGCTATAATATGTTTGCATATTGCAATAATAGCCCAGTTATTCAAGCCGATCATACCGGGGAGTTTGGCCTATTAACACTGGTCAGCGCTGTGGTAAGTGCAGCTGTTAATGTTGCTACAACATATATTGCAGCCAAAGCAACAGGCCAAGAATATACTCTTACCGATGCACTTGTATCGGCTGCAATAGGAGCAGTAAATGCAATTCCGGGCGCTGGGCCTTTTATTGCAGGTGGAATTTCGGGCGCATACTCTGCATATACGGCGGTTAAAAATGGAGCTACTGCTGGTGAGGCTGCGCTATGCTTCGCAGTATCCGCTACTGCAACCACGGCAAGCATTGGAAATTTGGCAAATCTCGGGACTGAGTCTGCTTTACGCATTGCAGCAACTGCAAGTGCAGACTTAGTATTCGGAACAGGGTATAATTGCATAGCTGCAACAACAAACAAGGCCGTATCTGTGAAGGCTGAAGAAAGGAAAGCATCAGGCACACAAACAACCAGTACGACTCGTTCTCGTAACACGCAAAAACGCGGAAACAAACGTACAGGGTATACCATGTGCTTGTACTGACGGTGAATACATGATAATAAAATCCGACAAAGGGAATATAGTTTTTATTATATTTTCCTATATACTGTTATCACTCATCGGGGGACTTTTTGTTTCTGAGAACAATGGCCTAACCAGCGCAGTCTGCATGGGGCTGCTTGTTTGGATTATAGGATCCATCTTCTGCATAAGGTGGTATATTGCTGTTTTTCGTAAAATTGCAATAGGTTCAAGCGGTGTAACTATCTCATTATTTCACAAAATCAAATTTTATCCCTGGGATTCCATGTCAATATATTACGAATCATATCAAAATCAGCTGGGCCTGCGCCTACAGTATAAGGGCACCGTAATACTTTCTCCACGCAGGTTTAAAAAACCGAAGCATATTTCGCCTCTTATGTACTGCATTGTATTCCATCCGTATTCATTTACATTTATTAACTTTTATGAGGAGTCAATAATGAAAGATGCTCCAAATGTATATCCTGTTAAAGAGCAAGAGTTTCTTTCAAAAATGGCTGCCCTAGGTATTATTGACTCCAACTCTTTCCTACCTGCCTAGCAGAAAATTAAACAATATTTATTTAACATTGGCCGGCTGCAAGGCATCTGCGACACAATCGCTGCCTTATCATTTTACAAAAGATGCAGTGTGCGGTATAATGCCTTGCAGCCATGCTTTGCTTGCATTCACAACTAATAGCTCAAAATCTTTTGGAACTTCCTCACTTGGTGGCAAGTGTGCTGTCAGCTACCGAATAAAAAGTGGAAAGAGCAAAATCAAGGAGGTATCAACTCAAATGAAAGACGTAATCAAAACATTTGTTCAAATCGTACACATTTTGTCGTTTGGGGGTCTGTTGCTTTGTGGGGCGCTTGGAGTTGTATATGAAATCATTGGACCTGCCAAATATGAACAATTACTGTCTTCGTTTGGTATCTCTAATGGATTTGAACGCACTTGGCTTTGGGCTGTGATGATGTTGATTTTGTTACTCTCTACCCACTTTATTAAAGCAAAATTATTATCTAAATAACAACCGGAAGCTGGAAAGGCGCCGGGCAGGCTGCACTGGAGGGCATGGGCGACGGCGCTCTTACCAGCGCAATCACCGGTGCAATACAAGGCGGCATGAGCGGCTATTCCGGTTATTTGAAAAATGGCGCATGCTTTGTCGCCGGAACGCTGGTTGCTACAGCAACAGGGTATGTTGCAATTGAGAAAATCAAAGCGGGAGATCTTGTTTGGGCGTGGGATGAAGAAACCGGAGACGTTGCGCTCAAGCCGGTCGTCGAAACCTATATCAACGAGACGACCGAGTTGACGCACATATTCGTGGGCGGCGAGGAAATCGTTGCCACGCCGACGCACCCGTTCTATTGCCCGGTCAAGGGCTGGACGGATGCAGCGCACCTCCGTGCGGGGGACATTCTTGTCCTGGTCAACGGCGAATATGTCGTCGTCGAAAAAATCCAGCACGAGCTGCTCGAAAGCCCCATCAAGGTCTATAACTTTCAGGTCGAGGACTATCATACCTATTATGTATCCGATAATGGGGTATTGGTGCATAACACTTGCTTTAATCCAAAAGCAAATGCAACAAGAGCAGCAAAACTAAGTAACGGCTCTACAGCATATCTACAGAACAGTGGAGAGCATGCGGGTAAACTCATAGCGAAGGACTTTGCACGACACGGGAACTCGGCGTATAAACTATTCAAGTTGACAGGAAATAAATCAGCGCAACTGATAGGAGATTTAGCTGCTGATGGGGCAATGATTCTATCTAAGCACTCCAGCAATGCGGGAAAGGTATATGAGATTGTCAAATGGTTTACAATAAAATGATAACAAAGTTGGTGCATTTACTTCAGGAAGAACTGAACGTGGACGTTCCCGCTTTCTACCATAATCAGCCCAATGCAGCACGGTTAGATTTTGAAGAAGCAGACGATCCAAAAGCTCGTAATGTTGTAAAGTCTGCACTACAGTATTTGTTCGAAAAGCAAAAATTCTGGTTATGTGCATACGGGCATGATTCCGGAGAGTTTTTCAAAGAAAACCATTTTTTCCACCGTCAGCCGGATACCATTGTGATACCATATCTCACGTCTGTTAATCGCGACTGGTTCGAATACGATCACGATACAATCACCGTTGCGGTAGCCCCATTTGAAGAATTTGCGGTTGACCGATATTTAGATTATGTCTTTCGGCTTGCATTTCTATCAAACACCTTGGTCTTGGCCAGTGTGGAAAGAAAAGTAGCGGTTTATGTATATGACCGGCGTGGAATGGATGTCATTACAACAGATGCTCTACTGATACATGAGTTTAGGCAACACTTTCAGCAGTATTTATATCGAAGCTGACACACATATTCAACTTCAACAATGGCGAGGAAATTGTCTATAGTTTGGTATTCAAACTTTTTAATTCCCAGCCCTTGGGCTTCGCACAATTAGAGTGTCCACTTTATGGGGTACATTTTAGCGAAAAAGGCAATGATTTAACGAATACCCTAAAAATTCAACGAATACCCATAAATTTAACGCTTGCTTTGGCCAAAGTCACCACAAAAACCGTAAAACGCACGAATCCCCGCTGCAGAATTGCTCTGCAGCGGGGTTCACTTATGCGCTGAAACAGCCGAAAAGCCTGATTCCAAGCGGTTTTCGGACACAGAAAAAGTCCACCGTAATTCTATCAAAATTACGGTGGACTTATGGCAAATGACTCTAATTTTGACAGAAACCGTGTAAAGGGGTGCAACTTCGGTTCGGAGGGGGCAGTTCTCGATTTGAGGGGGGCATTGATTTTCCTTTTAGGCGGCGCATTTTCCTACTCTGTTACACCCCTTTGAATTTGAAATTAAGACAGATAGCCCTCTCTTGCCTTCACGCCAAAGTGGGCCTCCAACTGGTGCATCTGCTCGTCGGTGATGGTATTGACCAGCGGCAGGTGGGCGATCTTCATGTAAATTTCTGCCGCCTTTTCGGCGGTCTCGATGAGGCCGAACGTCTCGTCGAGGTCTTTTCCCGCGCCGTAGATGCCATGCTGCGCCCAGACGACAAGGCGGGCGGTGCGCATCTTCTCAGCGGTCGCTTCGCCGATCTCATTGGTGCCGCAGAGCATCCACGGCAGTACATTCACGCCGTCGGGGAACACCACGATGCATTCGGTACACATCTGCCAAAGGGTGCGGGTAAAGGCCTTTTCGTCCAGGCTGTGGACATAGGTCATGGCCAGCAGATTCGCCGGGTGACAGTGCATGACCACACGGTTCTGTGGATCCACCTTCAAACGCTCGGCGTGGCTCATCATGTGGGCGGGGAACTCAGAGGTGAACTTGCCGCCGTCGGCATAGCCCCAGAGAAGCTGCGCCGTCTCGCCGCCGTCCGTCAGACGCACGAGGCCGAGATTGATCTCCGGCGCATACTGGACATTCTTGAAATACTTGCCTGTGCCGGTGACGAGGAAGTATTTGCCCTCCAGCGCCGGGCAGGAAAAGCCCGTGGGGATCTCCCGCAGAACCGCGCCGTCCACATAGTTGGCTACTTCGCCTTCCTCCAGCAGCAGGCTCACGTTGCCGCCGTTGCGCTCGTCCCAGCCGTGATCGTACATATTCGTCACGGTGCGGATCATCTCCGCCATCCACGGCGCTGTCAGAATGTCTCTCATGCTCTCGCCTCCAAAACGGTTTTCTCATATCTGTGGACTTCCGGCAGCCACGCGCCGTCCTCCGGCACGCCGCAGCGGCGGCAGTATTCCGCCCAGATCTCTCCGAAGGGCATGGTCTTCAGTTCCTCCTGCCGGACAAGCAGGCTGGTAAAATCGCCTGCGTTCTGCTCGCTGGTCATATCCGGTGTCAAAAGTGCGTTCAGCAGCGCCTTCTGCACATTGCGGAAGCCTGTGACCCACGCGGCGATGCGGTTGACAGAGGCGTCGAAATAGTCCAGTGCCAGATACACCCGGCCGTCCAAGCCGCCGCAGCGGACGATCTCCTTGCAGAGCTCCTTCGTCTCATCGTCAAACAGCACCACATGGTCACTGTCCCAGCGCACCGGGCGGGTGATGTGCAGGGCGATCTCCGGGAAGAAGGTCAGCAGTGCCGGGATTTTGTCGCTGACCACCTCGGTGGGGTGATAGTGGCCGTTGTCCATCAGGGGGATGCACTTATCCCTGTTCATGGCGGCGTAGCTCAGGGCGAACTCTGCACTGCCCACGGTGTAGCTCTCCACGCCGATGCCGAACACCTTGCTCTCCACGCAGGGCTTGACCTTGGTAAAGTCAAATGGCTCCGAGAGAATTTCGTCGATGGATTCCTTATAACGCATGCGCGGCCCGAGGCGGTCAGTGGGAATGTCCTTGAAGCCGTCGCCCGTCCAGATGTTCATGGTACAGATCTGCCCCAACTCCTCCGCCAGATACTGCGAGATGCGCACGCAGGCCCTGCCGTGCTCGATCCAGAAGCGGCGGGTTTCCTCGTTGGGGGAACTGAGCGTCAGCGGGTCGCACTTGGGATGGGAGAAAAATGTGGGGTTAAAATCCGCGCCGAGGCCGTGCTTTTTGCAGAACTCCACCCATGGTGCAAAATGCTTTGGTTCTAACTTTTCCCGATTCACCCACTCACCAGGGGCGAAAACGGCATAGCTCGCGTGGAGGTTCAGCTTCTTTGTGCCGGGACACAGCTTCAGCACCTCCTCGATGTCTGCCATCAGCTCCCGGGGTGTTCTCGCACGGCCGGGATAGCTGCCGGTGGTCTGGATACCGCCGGAGTTGTCCTTCTGGGTGGTGATGGTTGAGTCAGAGAGGTTCACCGTGGTGCCCTTGCCATAGATGAACACGCCGTTGCCGCCCTGGGCGTTGGAGGTGATGGTGGCGTCCTGGATGATGACGGTGGCGCCATCCGTGGCCAGGAGGGCGGCGTTGGTGCCGTAGAAGTCGCCGTTGCCAGGGTTGGAGGACGCGCCGCCGGACTTGTTGACGGTGACGCCGTTCAAGGTGGCCGTGGCGCCCGTGACCCGCAGGGCATTTTCGTCATCGCCGTCCGAGGTATAGGTGGTGCTGGACGCCTCGGTGTCTTTGTCGATGGTATTGGCGCTGGTGCCCTGATCCACTTCGCCGGAGTCAGAGCCGCCCGGTGCGCCGCCGGGTGCGCCGCCGAGGGACTTGATGACCACGGCGGTGGCGGTGTTGTCATCGCCCATGGTCACTTCGATCACGTCGCCTACCGCCAGGTCAGACAGGCTGGCGTCGGTGGTGCCGTCCTGGCTCTCCTTGGTGACGGTGGCGCTGGACAGGTCTACTGTGGTGGTCTCTTCGCCTGCAGTGAAGGTGCTGCCGGGGACGGGGCCTTGGCCGTCAGAGGGAGGGGCGTTCTGGCCGGAGGGCGGCGTGCTGCTGCCGCTCTGAGTATCGGTGCTGGATGAGCTGTCCCCTGTGCCCTGGGTGTCCCCCTCCGGCTTTTCCGGCGGAGTCTGAGTGCCGCTGGCACTGCTGTCCCCATTGGCGTTGTCCCCGCCGGACTGTGTGCTGTCCTGGCTGGGCGGATCACTGGGCTGGTTTTTCGTCAGCTCCCCCAGCTGGAGGGTGGCGGTGGTGCCGTCCAGGGCGGTGATCTTGCCCACCACGGAGCTGGTCACCTGGGGGGTGGAGGTGCTGGAGGCTGCGTTTTGACTGCCACAGGCGGCCAGGGAGAACGCCATCAGACCTGCGCAGCAAAGGGAGATCATGCGTTTCATGGAAATGGCTCCTTTCTGGTTGATGGGACTATTGTGCCCCAAGTTCCTAAAAGGGAGCTGAAAAAAGTGCGAGAAAATTGTGAACGGAACCGATGTGTTTTCTTTCGACCGATTTTCAATACAAAAAGGCTCCAGCAACTCTGGAGCCTTTTGTAGTTCCATATTCCGTTTACACTTCCATGATGACCGGCAGGATCATGGGACTGCGCTTGGTCTTTTTATACAGGAAGCTGGAGATCTCCCCTTTGACTGCGCCCTTGATGGCCGCCCAGTCGGTGATGTGCCGGGCTTCGCAGTCGTTGATGACGTCGGTGGCCAGCTCTTTCAGGGCTTCCATCAGCTCTTCCGACTCCTTTACGTAGACAAAGCCGCGAGTAACGATGTCCGGGCCGGTGATGAGGCTGCCGTCCGCGCCGGACAGGGTGAGCACCACCACGATGACGCCGTCCTCGGCCAGCCGCTTCCGGTCCCGGAGCACCACGCTGCCCACGTCGCCTACGCCGTAGCCGTCCACCAGCACCCGGCCAGAGGGGACGCTGCCTGCCAGCTTGATGCGGTCCCGGGTGACTTCCACCACTCGGCCGGTCTCGCTGATGACGATGTTCTTCGGGTTCATCCCCATCCGCTGTGCCAGCTGAGCGTGGACCTTCAGGTGACGCTGTTCGCCGTGGACGGGCATAAAGAACTTGGGCTTGACCAGGGCGTGCATGATCATCAGCTCCTGCTGACAGGCGTGGCCGGAGACATGGAGCGCACCCAGGCGCTCGTTGACCACCTCTGCCCCCTTCCGGTACAGCTCGTTGATGACCATGCCAATGGCGTGCTCGTTGCCGGGGATGGCCGAGGCGGAGAGGATGATGCGGTCACCAGGCTGGATCTCGATCTGCCGGTGGGTGGAGAAGGCAATGCGGGTGAGGGCGGACATGGTCTCGCCCTGGCTGCCAGTGGTGACGATACAGACTTTATTGCTGGGCAGGCTTTTGATCTGGTTCAAGTCCGCCAGAGTGCCTTCCGGCACCTTCATGTACCCCAACTTGGTGGACACTTTCAGCGCATTTTCCATGCTGCGGCCGCAGACGGCCACCTTCCGGCCATACCGTGCCGCCACATTCACCACCTGCTGGATGCGATCTACGTTGGAGGAGAAGGTGGTGACGATGATGCGCTGGTCGCAGCCGTTGAAGAGGGCGTCGAAGCTGTCCCCCACGCTGCGCTCGCTCTTGGTGAAGCCGGAGCGCTCCACGTTGGTGGAATCACAGAGCATCAACAGGACGCCCTCCTTGCCCAGCTGCCCCAGCCGCGCCAGGTCGGCCATGCCGCCGGAGATGGGGGTGGGGTCGATCTTAAAGTCGCCGGTGTGGACACAGACCCCCACAGGGGTGTGGATGGCGAAGGCCACGGCGTCGGCGATGGAATGGTTGATGTGGATGAACTCCACAGTGAAGGGTCCCGCTTTGATCTTGTCCCCGGCGGCACAGGTGTGGATCTTGGTCTGTTTCAGCAGGCCGTGCTCCTCCAGCTTCAGCTCCACCAGACCGGCGGTCATGCGGGTGGCGTAGATGGGCGCCTGGATGTCCCGAAGGACATAGGGCAGTGCGCCGATGTGGTCCTCGTGGCCGTGGGTGAGGAAAATACCTCGGATTTTTTCCCGGTTCTTCATCAGGTAGCTGATGTCCGGGATGACCACGTCGATGCCATACATATCGTCGTCCGGGAAGCCCATGCCGCAGTCCACTACGATCAGGTCATTGCCGTACTCAAACACGGTCATGTTTTTCCCGATCTCGTCCAAACCGCCCAGGGCGATGATCTTCAGTTTTTCTGCCATATCAGTTTCTTTCACTCCTTTGCGTCGTTCCGTACGTTATGTAGCGGGAGGAGACACAATGGAACCGGAACCTCCGGTCTGCGGCAGGCAAGCCCTGCTCCTCTTGCCTGGATCGCAGACCCCTTCCGGTGTCCCAACTGACGGCCACAGCCTTCCGGATGTGGCCGCCAGCGGCGTCCCTCCTCTGTTCTATGGGTGTTTGCTTTGTCTGGACACCACCCATGTCCGAGACATTCGTACGAGTATTATATCACATTTCAGTTCCAGAGTATACCAGACAAATTCATAAGGCGTCCCATTTTCCCGCCTCATTTGTGATGAAATCGCACAATTCCAGCGCAGTTTCCGCCCGTGCGCCCTCTGTGACCACCCGCAGTGCCTCTCGGTCATTGGCCGGAGCGATCCACACGGAGCCGTCCTCCAGATCCAGCCGCATCCCCTGTTTCATCCGCTGGGCGTCCGGGTACTGCCGCGCGATAGCGCCCATGACGGCGCTGCGATTCGTGCGCAAAGGCACCACTCTTCGCTGCACCTGACAGCCGGGCAGGTGCTGGAAGAGCTGGGACAGGGTCTCGCCGGTGCGCTGGACATAGCGGACGATCTGGCAGGCGGCAAACAGGCCATCCCGCAGGCTGCGCTGGCAGCCGGTGGGCGCGCCGGACTCCATCCGCTGCACCGTCCCACCTCTGTCACGAGCCAATCGTTCAATGGCGGCAGGCGCTTCCGGTGGCAGGTACAGGTTGCGCTGACCGCTGTCCAACAATGCCGCACAGGCCAGCAGCAGCACTTCCTCTCTGGAACGGCGTTCGCTGTCCTCGGTCCAGATGTGCAGCTCCCGTCCCCCGGAGGCCAAGGCCATGGCAGGTGTTCCCACCATGTCCCGTTCCGCCAGCTGGCAGCCCAGCCAGCGCAAGCCCTGTTTCAAGAGGGTCTGCCCCGGCTCCACTGCCAGGGTGCAGGGGTAGCTGCCCGCCGCACCGGCGCCCTGAACGGCAGCAGCCAGATAGCTCTCCATGATACTGGCCAGTTGACTCTCGCC
>OGCQ01003181.1_pt1 | contig 15241 bp, 10 predicted proteins | sample 1570161 | NCBI WGS metagenome assembly OGCQ01 (sample SAMEA4384402, study PRJEB24528) | human gut metagenome
TCTGCTGGAAGAAATCTTTTACTGTTTTGATCGCAATCTGTGTGTCATGGAGGTTGAGGTCTGCATGATAGGTTGCGGGGATTGTGATTGTGTTCATTATCGGCTCCTCCTGATGATTTTTGGGCTTATTGCTCTGTGGGGTATTATAGCAGAAAATGGCCAGGGTGGCAATATAAGGAGATGTGAAGTCCGGTCCCGGACCAGGGAAAAATACTGGGTATTGAGAGCGTGATATGATATACTGAATGTAAATTGTGAAGCGATCGCATTCAGGGACATACAGCAGGAAAGAATGCGAATGTCCGATTGATAAAAAGAAATGTGAATGTCCGTTTTAACGGACAGAATGGAGGGAGTTTATGGCAGGTGAGAAGTGTCAGGTTTGTGGCGGCAGGGTTGTAAATGGCAGGTGTTCGCTGTGCGGGATGCCTTACAGAAATGATGAAATACTCTACCATCTTAATGAACCCCGGGATGTACATTACAGGCATGCTTCCGCAAAAGTGCGGGATATGATGCGACAGTATGGACAAACTGTGGACAAAACAGCACAGTGCGGCGGCAGAGTGAACCGGAGTACAAATATGGGCCGGAATACGAATGCAGGCCAGAATATGAATACGGGCCGGAATATGAATACAGGCCGGAATGCAGGTGCGAACCGGAATCCAAACGGAAATCGAAATACAGGAAATGCAGCTGCAACTGTAAGGAAGACCGTACCGGCAGGTAACACCATGAATAAAACAACGGCAGACAGGAACCGTACAGAAGTTCCAAACCAGGGGAAAAAGCAGCAGAACGAAGGACGGAAAAGAAACAGTATAAGCTGGATCATATGGCTTATAGTGGCACTGGTTGCTTTGTTTCCCCAGTTATGGGATTTTATCGTAGAATGGATCAGAATGAATTTGTAAGAATATTTCCGCAGTGAGATCATGCGGTGCTAAGAGTCTGTATTTTCTTGTATACAGAAATACCCCTTTTCTTTTCCTCCCAGCTGTGGTATACTCATGCCTAGCACAATATATAGAAAAAAACCAAGATATAGAGAATAACAATACTATATATAGTATTCGGGAGAGATGAGTCATGTTATATGTGATTAAGAAAGACGGAACAAGAGAGGAGTTTAATCCTCAGAAAATCGTGGCTGCCGTAAATAAATCAGCAGAGCGTATCCTTTATACTTTTTCCGATGAGGAGAAGGATTTTATCTGCCGTTTTGCTCAGGAGCATGCGGATTCCCTTGGGAAAAATGAGATCGAGATCCAGGAGATGCACAACATCGTGGAGGGTGCACTGGAGCGGGTGAATCCTGCAGTTGCCAAGAGCTACCGCGATTACCGGAATTACAAGCTGGATTTCATCCACATGATGGATGACGTTTACACCAAGAGCCAGGCCATCCGCTACATCGGTGATAAGAGCAATGCCAATACAGACAGTGCGCTTGTTGCAACCAAGAGAAGCCTGATCTTTAATGAGCTGAACAAGGAGCTTTACCGGAAGTTCTTTATGAACCGTAATGAGCTTCAGGCATGTAAGGACGGTTATATTTATATTCATGATCAGTCTGCACGTCTGGATACTATGAACTGCTGTCTGTTTGATGTGGCAGCTGTTTTAAGCGGCGGTTTTGAGATGGGTAATGTCTGGTATAATGAGCCGAAGACTCTGGACACAGCCTTTGATGTTATGGGCGATATCATCCTCAGCACAGCGGCGCAGCAGTACGGTGGTTTTACCGTTCCGGAAGTTGATAAGATCCTGGCACCGTATGCGAAGAAGAGCTATGATAAATATATTTCCGAATTTCTGAAATACTCCGATGAGAGCTGGAGCGGCCGCGAGGAACGTGCGATCGAGTATGCTCTTGACAAAGTCCGCAGGGATTATGACCAGGGATGGCAGGGAATTGAGTATAAGCTGAATACGGTTGGTTCTTCCAGAGGCGATTATCCGTTTGTTACAGTAACACTTGGTCTTGGAACTGAGCAGTTTGAGAAGATGTGTACGGTTTCTCTCCTTGAAGTTCATCAGGGAGGCCAGGGAAAAGCCGGACATAAGAAACCGGTACTGTTTCCGAAGATCGTATTCCTCTATGACAAAGAGATCCACGGTCCTGGAAAGTGCTGTGAGGATATTTTTGAGGCTGGTGTGGAGTGCTCCTCCAAGACCATGTATCCGGACTGGCTGTCCATGTCCGGAGCAGGCTATATCTCCAGCATGTATAAGAAATACAAAAAAGTCATCAGCCCGATGGGATGCCGTGCTTTCTTAAGTCCGTGGTATGAGCGTGGCGGTATGGAACCGGCAGATGAGAATGATACGCCTGTTTTTGTGGGCCGTTTTAACATCGGTGCGGTAAGCCTTCATCTTCCGATGATCCTTGCCAAGGCCAGGGCGGAGAGCAGAGATTTCTATGAAGTTCTGGATTTCTATCTGGAAATGATCCGTAATCTGCATATCCGTACGTATGAGTATCTGGGACAGATGCGTGCGTCTACCAATCCTCTTGCCTACTGTGAGGGTGGTTTCTACGGTGGACATCTGAAACCGAATGAAAAAATCGGCAAGATCCTGAAGCCGATGACAGCTTCCTTTGGTATCACAGCACTCAACGAGCTGCAGGAGCTTTACAATGGAAAATCCATTGCAGAGGATGGTGCGTTTGCCCTGGAAGTCCTGAAATATATCAATGACAAGGTAAATCAGTACAAGAAGGAAGATGGCTATCTTTACGCAATCTACGGAACACCGGCAGAGAGTCTCTGCGGCCTTCAGGTAGAACAGTTCCGTAAGATGTACGGAATCATTGAGGGTGTTTCTGACAGACCATATGTGAGCAACAGTTTCCACTGCCATGTAACCGAGGATGTAACCCCGATCGAGAAACAGGATCTGGAGGGTCGTTTCTGGGAGCTTTGCAATGGCGGTAAGATCCAGTATGTACGTTATCCGATCGGCTACAATAAAGAAGCCATCCGTACATTGATCCGTAGAGCCATGGATCTGGGGTATTATGAGGGCGTGAACCTTTCTCTCGCATACTGTGATGATTGTGGTCACGAGGAGCTGGAGATGGATGTGTGTCCGGTCTGCGGTTCCAGAAACCTGACGAAGATCGACCGTATGAACGGATATCTTTCCTACAGCCGTGTCCATGGAGATACCCGCCTGAATGAGGCGAAGATGGCTGAGATCGCTGAGCGAAAATCTATGTAAATATTGGCTGTCCGATCAACTGTGGAACAGTGATCGGACAGCCAGACAATATAAAAATATCCCGCAGAGCTGCCGGTAAGACCAGCAGCCGTCTGCGGGATATTTTTATGTAAAGTGAAGTTTTATAGTTCACTTTGTATTCTGAGTCCGTAAAATGATCATTTAATGATAGTTCCGGTCTTCTCACGGTAGCCGTCTTTTGCATGGGCCATGTCTGTGATGATGGTACGGCGTCCGGTTCCCTTCTCCACGAAGGAAACACCTGCTTCGATCTTAGGAAGCATGGAGCCTGCCGCAAACTGTTTGCCGGCAATATATTTCTTGGCATCTTCTGTGGAAATAGTATCCAGATAAGATTCGTGATCCGTATTATGGTCAAGGCTTACTTTCTCGACGCTTGTAAGGATCATCAGAGTGTCAGCGTTCAGTTCTTCTGCAAGAAGTCCTGCTGCCAGGTCTTTCTCGATGATGGCGCTGGCACCATTCAGCTGAGTTCCCTGCTCAAGAACCGGGATTCCGCCGCCGCCTGCAGCAATGACGATCTGCTCTGCTGCAGAGAGGACCTTTACGGTTTCAATCTCTACGATCTTCTGTGGCTTCGGTGCTGCAAGGATACGTCTGTACTGACCCTCGCCCACCTTTGTGACAAAGTTTCCTTTTTCTTCTTCAGCCTCGGCCTCTTCTGCGTTAAGAACACGTCCAATGATCTTCTCTGGCTCTGCAAATGCTTCATCGTATGGATCGATGACAACCTGTGTCAGAACTGTGCTGACCGGTTTGTAGATCCCTCTGGAGATAAGCTCAGCACGGATGGCGTTCTGAAGGTCATAGCCGATATAACCCTGGCTCATGGCGGAACATACGGACATTGGTGCAAATGTATAATCAGGATGTGCCTTACCGAATTCATTCATTGCGGTGTGGATCATCCCTACCTGCGGACCGTTGCTGTGGGAGATCACTACGCGGGTTCCCTCCTCTACCAGATCTGCGATTACCTTCGCTGCGAGTTTTGTAGCTGTTTTTTGCTCTGGAAGTGTGGTGCCAAGTGCCCGGTGGCCTAATGCAACTACTACGGTTTTTTCGCTCATAGGAAATACCTCGTTTCTCTTAAAAATTGGAATGAAATCAGTTACTGTATTCAGTAACGAGTACATCGAAAACGATGCACGAATATTATATTTTATTATAAAAGACCTATGTGGGAAATGCAATAGAAAATCGAGTGTTTTCCGAGACAGGAAAAACCGCCTGATCCAGTCAGACGGTTTGATTCCTACTATTTTTTGAGGGGGGAGATAGAGAGTGGTTTTTCATCTATCCAACACCTATTATATAGAGAAAATATGTTTAAAATATGTCGTTAATCTAAAAGAAATGGAAAATTTATAAAGAAAGTTTAAACAAACTTTATAATTTTTATATCCGGTTGCGCATGGTCTGAAAATGTGATACATTGAAAAAGTCTTGATCCTGCATTCTGCGGGATCTGTTCACGCATCGTTTCGATGCAGAAATCCATTTTATTTTATCGAAAAAAATATTGATCATGCATCATTTGCCGGGGAGGGATGCCTTTGTCTGTGGAAAAGTAAGTTTCTGTAAAAAAAACATGTGTATAAGAAATGCCAGATCAGGCAGAAATGAGGAAAAGCCATGAAAAACAGAATATGGAAACAGATGAAGAAAGCCGGAATTGTGACAGTGCTGGCAGGAGCCATGCTGGGGGGAACAATAGAACCGAAGCTGACTCTGGGAGCAGATTTTTTGCCGGGACAGGCACCGTTTATCGATCAGAGTGTGTTCTGGAAAGACATAGAATCCGGACAGGCGGAGCTTGGGATCCGGATTCGTGGCCTGAATGAATGGCTGTCCGGGAGAAGGTTTTCGGAGGATAAGAAGAAAAATGAGAAGTGGGACGATGAACTTCAGAAGATTGAAGATTCATCGGTGGAGCAGGAAGAAGAGATAGAGCAGGAGCTGCCAGAGGATGATTGGCAGCAGGAAAAGGAGCCAGAGCAGGAGCTGCCGGAGGATGATTGGCAGCAGGAAAAGGAGCCAGAGCAGGAGCTGCCGGAGGATGACTTGCAGCAGGAAGAAGAGCCAGAACAGGAACTTTCAAAGGTTGAGGATGACTTGCAGCAGGAAGAGAAGGCAGAACAGGAATTGCCGGTGGATAAGGTTGGGGAAGGAATCGGAATAGAAATGGAGGAAGGATATGAGCACGTGGAGCAGCTGGCATCCGGGGAAACAGTACAGCCGGAGGATGAAGAGCAGGAGAAAACGGGTCCGCTCACACCGGAAGGAACGTCGACCGGAGGGGAAAATGTAGGGAATGAAGAGGAAGGTGAGTTTGAGGAGACGCAAAAGCTGACGCTGGTCACGTATATTTCGGAGTATTTTGTTCCGGAAACGGATTCTGTCCCGAAAAATATGGCTGCACAGCAGATTTCTGTAAGGAGCCAGAGCGGTGAAGATACAGAGATCACAAAGCTGGAAAGCGTGCTGAACGTGGAGCAGAACGGGCAGGATGAGATCTTTTTCCGGATTCCGCTGATCCTGCGTCAGGAATACCGTTTTCCGGCAGAGAAAAGCAGTTATCCTGTGACTCAGGAGGAACCGCTTCAGAAGGACTGTACCGGTGCGGGAACCTTTCTCATGACAGAAGAAAACGGGGAAGAGCTGGTGATCGCAGAGGGAATCTCGCCTATGCTGGACGTGGAGGCTGCTGAGGCTGATATGGAATTGTCGGTAATTGCACAGAATGAAAAAATGAAAGCAGGGCAGACCATCCGTTATCAGGTGGAGATCGCTAATACCGGAAAGCTGGATCTTGCAGATATCCGTCTGACCAGCAGCCTTTCCTGCCCTAAGATCCGGCAGCTGTGGGAAGATGCAGAAGGCCTTCTGACAGAAGGAGCTGTGGCGGAATTTGCAGAATTAAAAGCCGGAGAGAGCAGGAACTTTTATGTACAGGCGCCCCTTCTGGATGAACAGGAAAAAGATCTGGAGCACCAGGTGGAAGCAGAGGCCAGGGTGAAGGACAGACCGGATGAGGTGATCAGGAAGAACGCCTCCACTATAAATGGTCTGGAGGCACTGAAGGCGGATCTTTCTGTAAAGAAAACTGCAGACAAAGAAACCGCTGCACCGGGTGAGACTGTGACCTATCAGATCTGTATCGTGAATACCGGTGAAAAAACGCTTCATTCGGTTGTGGGAACGGAGCGCTTTCAGGCAGCAGGGATCCATGCACAGTTTCTGGAGCAGGAAGGTGTAACGCTCAACAGCAGCCGTACAAAGGCAATGATCCAACAGATCCCGCCGGGAGAGGCAGTTTCTCTTCAGGCTGTGGTGAAGATCCCGGGAAAAACAGCGGATCAGAAGCTTTTTAACCAGGTGACGGTCACAAGCAAGGAAACCGGAGAGCGATTGATGGAGGCCTCCGCTTCTGTCATGGTAAAAGGAGAGGTGGCTATTACGCCGGAAGAAGGGCTGCCTTTGCAGGGAGATGACCAGGGTCCGGCTTCCGGTCAGATACAGATGGCAAGAACTGCGTCCACACATCCGAAGACCGGAGATGATACCAGGAGGGATTTGTGGACGCTTCTGGCAGTGACAGCTTTGGTGACTGTGCTGGGCAGCATCTGGCTCCGGAAAAAATATGCGGATATTTATGGAAAAAGCTGATGTTACTGAGAACGGAGTGAACAGTAACAAGCTGATATTTTACAAGGCGGCCGTACCTCAAAGAAACGTTGAAAACAGGGGGGAGGTGTGCTATTCTATATGGTATGTACAGAAAATAAGAACAGTATATTTCCCGCCTCCGGTGTGCTGCCCGTCAGACCGGAAAAAGGGAAGATGGAGGAGAAAAATGAATCTTTTATCCTTATTGGAACATCTTGAATACAAATGCCTTCAGGGAAGTACAGAGCAGGAGGTTTCTTCTGTTGTATATGATTCCCGCAAAGTAGAAGAAGGGAGCCTTTTTATCTGCATCAGAGGTGCGGTCGTGGATGGACATAAATTTATACCTGATGTTGTGGCAAAGGGTGCGAAGACACTCATCGTGGAAGAAGCGGTGGAGGCACCGGAGGATGTGACAGTGATCCAGGTAGAGGATACCCGTTACGCCATGGCTTTTATTTCAGCAGCATGGTTCGGACATCCGGCAGAAAAGCTCAAAACCATCGGTATCACCGGAACCAAAGGAAAAACAACTACAACCTATATGGTGAAATCAATCCTTGAGAATGCCGGATATAAGGTTGGTCTGATCGGAACCATCGAGGCTGTTATCGGGGAGAAGCATATCCCGGCAGCCAACACGACACCGGAATCCTATATGGTACAGAAATATTTTCATGATATGGTAGAAGCAGGCTGCGATGCGGTCGTTATGGAGGTTTCCTCACAGGGACTGATGCTTCACAGAACCCAGGGATTTGTGTTTGATTTTGGAATTTTCACAAATATTGAACCAGATCATATCGGACCGAATGAGCACAAGGACTTTGATGATTATCTGCACTGCAAATCCATGCTTCTCAGACAGTGTAAGGTTGGTATCGTAAATCGTGACGATGAACACTTTGACCGCATTATCGAAGGCCACACCTGTAAACTTGAAACCTATGGATTTTCCGAAAAAGCAGATCTCCGTGCAGAGGGCGCCAGACTCGTTGGAAGAAAGGGCTATCTGGGAATTTCCTATCATGTTAAGGGACTTATGGATTTTCCTGTGGAGATCGATATTCCAGGTAAGTTCAGCATTTACAATTCTCTGACTGCCATTGCCATCTGCCGCCATTTTAAGGTATCCGAGGAGAATATCATCAAAGCTCTGAAGGTGGCCAGGGTCAAAGGCCGTATTGAGATGATCAAGGTATCTGACGAATTCACACTGATGATCGATTACGCACATAATGCCATGGCGCTGGAGAGCCTTCTCGGAACACTGAAGGAATATGATCCGCACAGACTGGTATGCCTGTTTGGCTGTGGCGGAAACCGTTCCAAGCTGCGCCGTTATGAGATGGGTGAGGTTTCAGGAAAGATGGCAGATCTGACCATCATTACTTCAGATAATCCGCGAGATGAGGATCCACAGGCCATCATCGATGATATCAAGATCGGAATGGCAAAAACAGATGGAAAATATGTAGAGATCCCGGATCGTAAAGAGGCGATCGCCTACGCGATCCATCATGGTGAGCCGGGAGATATCATCGTCCTTGCCGGAAAGGGCCATGAGGATTATCAGGAGATCAAGGGTAAGAAATATCCCATGGATGAGCGTGTACTGATCCGGGAGATCCTGGAAGAAGATCAGAAAGCGTAAATGGATGATCTATGCAGATGTGATCATTGATATTTCTCATGAAAAGCTGGACCGGGATTTTCAGTATCGTGTACCTGAGGAGCTGGTGCAGGCAATAAAACCCGGAGTTGTGGTCACAGTGCCCTTCGGAAAGGGAAATACCCTTCGGAAAGGCTATGTGACCGGGATCTCCGGAACGGCAAAATATGATGCGTCAAAGCTCAAGGAGATCCGGGGAGTGTCCACAGACAGTGAGACAACAGAATCCCGGCTGATCGCACTTGCGGCCTGGATGAAGGAGACCTATGGCTCCACCATGATCCAGGCACTGAAAACAGTTCTGCCTGTAAAAGACAAGGTCCGTGCAAAAGAGAAAAGACTGATCCTTTTTACAGGGAAAAAGGAAGAGGGGCAGGCACTTCTTGGCAAGCTGGAAGGCAGCCGCTTTAAAGCACGTGAGCGGTTCCTTCGGGCAATCCTGGAGGCCGGGAGCCTGGATTATACCTATGCCTCCAAAGAGCTTGGAGCCGGCATTTCCGTTCTTGATTTTTTTGAGAAAAAAGGTCTGATAACTATTGAAAGTCAGGAAATGTATCGTATTCCCGATGGGTTCGGCCTGGTGAAGGAGAACATGGAGCTGAGTCTGAACCAGGAACAGCTTTTGGCGGCAGAGCAGATCTTTCGGGAATGGCAGGAGCCGGACCCAAGGCCTGCACTTCTTTTCGGAGTGACCGGAAGCGGAAAGACCCAGGTTTATATGCGCCTGATCCAGAAGGTACTGGAGGAGGGAAAACAGGCGATCGTGCTGATCCCTGAGATCGCGCTTACTTATCAGACAGTTAGGCGCTTTTATGCCATGTTCGGAGATAAGGTTTCGGTTCTGAATTCCAGACTTTCCCAGGGAGAACGTTATGATCAGTTCAAAAGAGCAAAACGTGGTGAGATCCAGGTGATGGTAGGACCCAGATCCGCACTGTTCACACCGTTTTCAGATCTGGGACTGATCGTTATCGACGAAGAGCATGAACCCACCTACAAAAGTGAGAATACGCCAAGGTACCATGCACGTGAGACTGCCATTGAGAGGGCACGAATGGAACATGCCCGTGTGGTCATGGGATCAGCCACTCCGTCATTAGAAGCCTACAGTCATGCCTGTGACGGAGAATATCTTCTGGTAAAGTTAAACGCACGTTATGAGGAAAGGCCTCTTCCACAGGTATCAATCGTGGATCTTCGGGAAGAATTAAAGAAAGGAAACCGCTCGGTACTGAGTCTGGAGCTGAAGAGGGATCTGGAGCAGGTCCTTGAAAGAGGAGAACAGGCCATGCTGTTTCTGAACCGGAGAGGATATGCGGGCTTTGTTTCCTGCAGAGCCTGCGGTCATGTTATGAAATGTCCCCACTGTGATGTATCTCTAAGTGAACACAATGGCAATCGTCTGATCTGTCATTATTGCGGCTATGAGACTGTGAAACCGGAAATCTGTCCGTCCTGTGGTTCACCGCACATTGGCGGATTTAAGGCAGGAACCCAGCAGATCGAGAAGGTCATTGAAAAAGAATTCCCGAAAGCCAGGGTACTTCGAATGGATTTTGATACCACAAGGACCAAGGACAGCTATGAGAAGATCCTGGCTTCTTTTGCAAAGCATGAGGCAGATATTCTGGTGGGGACCCAGATGATCGTCAAGGGACATGATTTTCCGAATGTGACTCTGGTAGGAGTGATTGCAGCAGATCTTTCGCTGAATATGGATGACTATCACTGCGGGGAGCGTACATTCCAGCTTCTGACTCAGGCAGTTGGACGTTCCGGCAGAGGGAATCGGCCGGGGCAGGCGGTGATCCAGACATATCAGCCGGAGCATTACAGTATCCAGGCTGCGGCTATTCAGGATTATAAGAAATTTTATAAAGAAGAAATGGGGTATCGGATGCTTCTGGACTATCCGCCGGCAGCCCATATGATGACTGTTTTTGGCGCCTGCCAGGATGAAGAACTTCTGAAAAATGCCATGTATTATATAGAAGTTTTTATCCGCAGGGTAAGTCCGAAGGAAGAGCTTCACATGATCGGACCTGCAGCTGCATCGGTAGGTAAGGTAAAGGATGTTTATCGTCAGGTGATCCATCTGAAGCACAGGGATATCTGCTTTCTCACAGCAGTCAGAGAGAAGCTGGAGAAATATATAGAGATAAATTCCGGATTCCGGAAAATATACATTCAATTTGATATGAATTAAAGGAGAAGAAAAATGGCACTTAGAACAATCCGTGTACAGGGGGATTCTGTACTGACAAAAAAATCCCGGCCAGTAGACAAAATGACACCGAGGATCGGGGAACTGATCACAGATATGCTGGATACCATGTATGATGCAATGGGTGTTGGCCTCGCTGCACCACAGGTAGGAATTCTGAAACGTATCGTTGTCATCGATGTAGGTGAGGGCCCGATCGTGCTGATCAATCCGGAGATCCTTGAGACAAGCGGCGAGCAGACCGGTGACGAGGGATGCCTGAGCGTTCCGGGAATGGCAGGACAGGTAACACGTCCGAACTATGTGAAGGTAAAAGCACTTGATGTAAATATGAACGAACAGATCTACGAGGGAGAGGGCCTTCTGGCAAGAGCGTTCTGTCATGAGATTGACCATCTGGATGGAAAAATGTATACAGAACTTGTGGAGGGAGAACTTCACAAGGTAACTTATGATGAAGAAGACTAAAGGCGGGATACTATGAAGATTATTTATATGGGAACTCCGGACTTTGCGGTGGCGCCTCTTGTAGCACTGGCAGAGAACGGATATGAAGTGGAGGCTGTGATCACACAGCCGGACAAACCGAAGGGCAGAGGCAAAACTATGATGCCTACTCCTGTAAAAGAAGAAGCACTGAAACACGGGATCCCGGTACTGCAGCCGGTGAAGGTAAGAGATCCTGAATTTGTGGAAGAACTGAAAAATCTTGCACCGGACATCATCATTGTTGCGGCATTCGGGCAGATCATTCCAAAGAGCATCCTGGATATGCCGAGATTCGGATGTATCAATATCCATGCGTCTCTGCTTCCTAAATATCGTGGAGCTGCACCGATCCAGCAGGCGGTGATCGACGGTGAAAAAGAATCCGGCGTTACCATTATGCAGATGGGAACCGGTCTGGATACCGGTGATATGATTTCCAGGATCGTGGTTCCGCTTGCCAAAGATGAGACAGGTGGAAGCTTGTTTGATAAGCTCGCACAGGCAGGTGCAGAGCTTCTGGTACAGACTTTACCGTCCATTTTTGACGGAACTGCAACCCGCGAGAAACAGCCGGAGGAGAGTCCAACACCATATGCTGCCATGATCTCCAAAAAAATGGGGCTTCTGGATTTCAGCAAAAATGCGGAAGAACTGGAGCGTCTGGTAAGAGGCCTTGATCCATGGCCAAGCGCTTTTACCTTTATCAATGGAAAAACATTGAAGGTCTGGAAGAGCTCTGTTCTGGAAAAACAGGCACAGGAAGCACCGGGAACTGTGATAGCCGCTGACAAAGGAGGAATCCAGGTAGCATGCGGTCAGAAGGTACTCGTGCTCCATGAAGTGCAGCTGGAAGGCAAAAAACGCATGGAAGCGGATGCGTTCCTTCGGGGATATCAGTTGAAACCAGGAGACATGTTCAGAGATTCCAGGGAGTGATGAGTTATGTACGGATATGGTTATTACGGATGGGGAATGGACCCCACGATTCTTTTGCTCGTGATCGGAATGCTTCTTTCTCTTGCGGCATCTGCGAAGCTGCGCAGTACCTTTGCAGTCTATAAAAAGGTCCGGAGTCATTCAGGTATCACCGGTGCGGAAGCTGCACAGCGGATCCTGAGAGCGGCTGGGATCACAGACGTACAGGTGGTTCCGATCCGCGGAAGTCTTACGGATCACTATGATCCGAGAACGAAAACGGTTTCCCTTTCAGAAGATATTTATGGAAGAAATTCTCTGGCGGCTGTGGGGGTGGCAGCACATGAATGTGGCCATGCGATCCAGGATGCGATCAATTATGCACCACTGAATATCCGTTCAGCCATTGTACCTGCCGCAAATATTGGTTCCCAGCTTTCATGGCCGCTGTTTATCGCAGGACTGATCTTTTCCATTGATCCGCTGGTAACTCTGGGAATTGTTTTGTTTTCACTGGCAGTACTGTTTCAGCTGGTGACACTTCCGGTTGAGATCAATGCGTCTTCCAGAGCGCTTAAAATGCTGGAAAGTACAGGTATCTTAGGTGCAGATGAAAAAAAGGGTGCAAGAAAAGTACTTACAGCGGCAGCGCTTACCTATGTAGCAGCTCTGGCGGCATCTATTCTGCAGCTTCTGAGACTGATTATCCTTGCAGGAGGTAGAGATCGTGATTAGCAGCGGAGTAAATACCAGAGAACTGATCCTTGAGATCCTGTTACAGATCGAGGAGGAGGGTGAGCACAGCCATATTGCGATCCGGAATGCGCTTTCCAAATATCAGTTTCTTCCGAAACAGGAACGTAGCTTTATTACAAGAGTATGTGAGGGAACCCTGGAATACAGGATCTATATTGATTATGTCATCGATTCTTTTTCCAAGGTTTCTGTAAACAAGATGAAACCGCAGATCCGTGAGATCCTGAGAAGTGCGGTATATCAGCTGAAATTTATGGACAGTGTTCCGGACAGTGCAGTATGCAATGAAGCGGTAAAGCTGGCACAGCGAAAAGGCTTTTATAATCTAAAGCCCTTTGTCAACGGGGTGCTCCGTACGATCGCAAGAGAGATCGGTGATCTGGAGCTTCCTTCCAGGGAAGAAAACGAAGTCCGTTATCTTTCTGTGAAATATTCCATGCCGGAATATCTGGTAGAAAAATGGAAAGCAGCCTACGGAGTGAAGACTACGGAGAAGATCCTGGAGGATTTTCTGACAGAAAGACCGATCACAGTACGGTGCCGTACTCATAAGGCGTCTCTGAGAGAGATCGTCACCAGTTTGAAGTCTCAGGGAGTGACAGTAGAACAGGCTCCTTATCTTCCCTATGCACTGAAGATTTCCGATTACAATCATATTTTGACACTTGAGACCTTCCTTCAGGGAAAGATCCTGGTGCAGGATGTAAGCTCTATGCTTGTAGCGGAAGCTGCAAGTCCGAAAAAAGGTGACCATATCATCGACATGTGCGCTGCACCAGGTGGAAAAAGCATCCATGCGGCAGACAAAATGGGGGATTACGGAAATGTGGATGCCAGAGATGTAAGTCAGTATAAGGCAGATCTTATCAAAGAAAACATCCACAGGACCGGAGTGATCAATGTGGAAGCCAGAGTTCAGGATGCAACGGTATATGATCCGGATTCCGAACAGGCTGCGGATATTGTGATCGCGGATGTACCGTGCTCCGGTTATGGAGTTATCGGCAAGAAACCGGAAATCAAATACCGGGCAACTCCGCAGAAACAGGAAGAGATCGTAATGCTCCAGAGAATGATCCTGGATAAGGCTGCAAAGTATGTGAAACCGGATGGAACGCTGATCTTCAGCACATGTACCATTGCCCGGGAAGAAAACGAAGAAAATGTATTATGGTTTTTAAAGAATTATCCGTACCGGCTGGAAAGCCTGGATCCGTATATTCCGGAGGAACTGCACTGTAAATCCACGAAGCTTGGCTATCTGCAGCTTCTGCCGGGAATACATAAGACAGATGGATTCTTTATTGCCAGATTCAGAAGGAAATAGCAGAAAATGACAGATGTAAAATCCATGACCATGGAGGAATTGAAGGAATTCATGACAAAGATCGGTGAAAAGCCTTTCCGGGCGAAACAGATCTATGCATGGCTTCACCAGCAGCTGGTTACCTCCTGGGATGAAATGACAAATCTTTCCAAAAGCCTCAGGGAAAAGCTTTCGGCTTATCCGATCACAGCACTGACCCAGGCAGATGTAAGGATCTCAAAAATTGACGGAACCAGAAAATATCTGTTCCAGCTGGAAGATGGAAATGTGATCGAGAGTGTTCTCATGCGGTATCACCACGGAAATTCTGTGTGCATTTCTTCTCAGGTGGGCTGCCGTATGGGATGCAGATTCTGTGCATCTACCATCGGAGGACTGACCAGATGCCTGAAACCGTCCGAGATGCTGGATCAGATTTACCGTATCCAGGCAGATACCGGTGAACGTGTGGCCAATGTAGTTGTGATGGGAACCGGTGAGCCGATGGATAATTATGACAATCTTGTCCGTTTTGTCCGGATCCTTACCGACGAAAACGGTCTTGGGATCAGTCAGAGAAATGTGACGGTTTCTACCTGTGGGATCGTGCCGAAGATGTATGATCTGGCTGAAGAAAAGCTTCAGATCACTCTGGCACTTTCCCTTCATGCTCCAAATGATGAAAAACGACAGGAACTGATGCCGATCGCGAATAAGTATTCCATGGATGAGGTTCTGGATGCCTGCAGAAATTATTTTGACAAAACAGGCCGAAGGATCACCTTTGAGTACAGTCTTGTAGCTGGCGTCAACGACAGTGAAGAAGATGCGAGACAGCTGGCAGGCCGTATAAAAGGCATCAATTGCCATGTAAATCTGATTCCGGTCAATCCCATCAAGGAACGCTCCTATGTGAGGTCTACTCGACAGGCTGTGGAGAATTTCAAAATAAAACTTGAAA
>OGCQ01003189.1_pt1 | contig 15219 bp, 17 predicted proteins | sample 1570161 | NCBI WGS metagenome assembly OGCQ01 (sample SAMEA4384402, study PRJEB24528) | human gut metagenome
GGGCTGAATGGCCATCTGGAATCCTACATCTATACCGTGTCAGTTCCATATGAGGTATATGAATCCTATGAGGTGGAAGTAGAGTATGAGTATAAGATACTGAATACGACACTTACCAATAATGGCATATCCGCAGCGGTCGGGGCATCAGGTCTCACGCAGGAACAGATGGAGAAATATAACCTTCTTCTGGAAACGAGAGGTAATAAACCGGATATCTTCGGAGATAATGTGTATGCCAATCCGGGAGTATCAGAGGAATATGAAAGATATGCTGTGCCGGGAGAATATCTGACGGATCAGCAGTTTTCCAATATGATCCATGAAGCAGAGAAATATCTGGGATATCCTTATGTATGGGGAGGTTCCTCAACGAGCACAAGTTTTGACTGTTCGGGATTTGTAAGCTATGTCATCAATAACAGTGGCAACGGCTGGAATTATGGCAGACTTACAGCAAATGGCTGGAAGAACGAAACCGCGAGGGTGGCAGCTTCTGATGTAAAGCCGGGGAATCTGGTATTTTTCCAGGAAACCTATAACACAGCTGGAGCTTCATATGTGGGTATCGTGGTAGATCCGGTCAATAAGATCATGATTCATTGTGGTAATCCAGTATGCATCCTATGATACAGCATACTGGCGGGCACATGCCTGTTGCCATGGAAGAATACAGGAAAAATGCAGTGAGGGAGCAGTCAAGGGAAGCACGCTTTTATCGTGGCAACCCATGTGGATCGGGCACATATTCATAATCATATCATTTTCAATTCCACTAATCTGGATTGTGATCGGAAGTTTCGTGACTTCTGGTTTTCAGAAATTGTATTGCAGCGACTCAGCGACATTATCTGTCTGGAGCATGGACTTTCCATCATTCCGAAGGTAAAACTGAGTGAGAGACAGAAGAGAACAAAGTACCCGGAACGGACCAGTATGAGGGATGTCATCAGGGAAGATATTCTGAAATGCCTGGAGCAGAGAACGACGGATTTTGAAGAACTTCTGAAATTATTACAGCAGGAAGGGTATGAGATTAAACGTGGAAAGCATACTGCAATATGCGGGAAAGAGCAGAAGCGTTTTATCAGATTCCGTTCTCTTGGAGAAGATTATACAGAAGAAAATCTGAAAAAAATAATTGCAGGAGAGAAAGAATTACCTGAGAAGAAAGAAAAAGTATCTGATCAGAAAGTTGTGAAATCAGAAAAGCGGAAGTTTGATCTGGTGGTGGATATTTAGGAGAAGATGGCATAGGGGAAGAATGGTGGTTATGTCCGCTGGGCGAAAAAATATAATGTAAAACAGTTTGCAGAGTCCATTCTGTTTTTGCAGCAGCACGATATTCACGATAAGGAAACTTTGGATGCTTTGGTAGATGGAAGTTCGGCTAGATATCATGAACTTATGAAGATCATCAAAGATGCGGAGGAAAAGATGGCGCAGAACAAGGTGCTTAAAACTCATATTATCAATTATGCAAAGACCAGAGATACATACATTGCGTATCGTAAATCCGGTTACAGCAAAAAATTTTATGAGGCGCATCGTGATGAAATCATTCTTCACAAAGCAGCAAAGGAAGCATTTTCAAAACTTCCGGACGGAAAAATTCCGAAGGTAAAAGAGCTGAATGAAGAATTTACACGACTGCTTTCCGAGAAAAAAGCAGCTTACGGCGAATATAAAAAAATAAAAAAAGAGATGCGGGATTATCAGATTGCGAAGCAAAATGTGGAATCCTTCTATGCTACACAGCAGACCTGGAATCAGGACGAAGACCTGAAGAATGAAGCGACAGCAGCAAAGATAAATTTACGGGCAATCATCAAAATGAAACTTGGTGGTTGCCCGCTTTTTTGCAATTCCGGCAAAGCAGGAATGTATCAGCACTCACAAAGTGAGGGCGCAGCTTGGCATCGAAGATGACATTCTAAGGGGATTGGGGATGTGCCTCCAACAAGCAAAATGCGCTCACGTACGTACGAGGGCACTGCTTGCCAACTTGCGAAAAATAATGATTGGGACTGAAAAAGAAAGGGTTTTAGGGAATTATAAATAAGGTAATATTAGTTGGAAGAATAACAAATGGTGCAGATGGATTCATGTGAATCCCAGATAATATTGATGAGAAGTTACCTTTTAAGTAAATAAAATTTTGAGATTATGGTGGGCTATGACTTTTTGTGTATAGAGTTATATCCCCACCCCGGCTTTTTTATATTTTAATGGCGTCAAAACATTGACGCCACACAACCTTAATGTTAAAATAAAATAAATATTTGCAATTGTAAAATGGAGAAAAATATGAACTGTGTAGAATTTAAAAATTGGATTAAAGAAACTCAAACATATACAGACGCATCGATAAAAGACATTATTTCCAGATTACGCAGAGCAAACAACATACTGGGATTCCAAAATGAAGATGTCTATTTATTTCGACTGGAGCAATGTAGTGAGTTTCAAATACTTTCAGTCTCTGTGAAATCTCAAATCAGAAAATCAGTAAAGTTGTATTTTCAATTTTTAAATGAAATGGAGATAAAAACCAAATGAAGGTATTGTCGTTATTTGCAAATATAGGAGTGGCTGAGGCATATTTAAGGGAATTAGGAGTCGATGTTGCTGTTGCAAATGAGCTTCTTGAACGAAGAGCAAAGTTGTATGCAGAAATATATCCTGAGACAGAGATGATACCAGGGGATATTACAACAGATGATGTATTTAGCAAAGTAATAAGGAAGAGTCGTGAGGCTGGTGTAAAATGTATAATGGCTACCCCTCCGTGTCAAGGTATGAGTACAGCAGGGCAACTTGATGAAGATGACGAAAGAAATCGTCTAATTATTCCGGTTATAAATGCAGTTCATAAAATCAAACCAGATTATGTTTTTATAGAGAATGTTCCAAACTTTTTTAATACAACTATTAAGATTGATGATCAAGACATTCTCATACCTGATTATATAAATAATGAACTTGAGAATGAATATATAATTCACAGATATATAATTAATACAAAAGATTATTCTGTACCACAAGTACGGGAGAGAGCAATTACATTATTGACTCGACGGACAGTTGAAAAAGAATGGATTTTACCAAACCCGGATGAAAAGATAATTACGATGAGAGATGTTATTGGTGATATTCCAGAAATTGATCCATTTGTAAAAGATATAAGCCAAGACGAAATGAATCAGTTATTTCCATTGTATGAGGAACGAAAGAATAGAGCCCTTGCAATATCAAGATGGAACATTCCACCACATCATGTAAAGAGACAGGTGATTGCTATGATGCATACTCCATCTGGAGCAACTGCATTTGACAATGATAAATACTTTCCAGTTAAGGAAAATGGCAGTCCAGTCAAAGGATATAGAAATACGTATAAGAGACAAAACTGGGATACTCCGGCATATACCGTAACAATGGATAATAGGAAAATTTCATCGCAGAATAATGTGCATCCTGGTAGATATATAGGTCATGACGAAAATGGGGATCCTATATATTCAGATGCTAGAACACTCACTTTGTATGAACTGATGTTGGTAATGAGTTTGCCATCAAACTGGCCGGTGCCAGAGAAAACCTCAGAGGCTTTTTTGAGAAGGATTATAGGTGAAGGAATTCCACCACTATTTGTAAAAAAAGTTTTTGAGAATTTATTATAAGAGGTGTAATTATGCGGTTGAAGGGACTTTCCTTGTTTGCTAACGTCGGGATTGCGGAGGCATATCTTAAGGATGTTGGTGTTGATATAGTATTAGCAAATGAAATAGATGAGAAGCGTGCACGATTTTATCAAGATGTTTATACGGATGCACACATGATCTGTGGAGATATTACAGATGAGGAAACGAGAAATTGTATTGTGGAAGAGGCAATACAACAGAAAGTAGAATTTATTATTGCAACTCCTCCTTGTCAGGGCATGAGTGAGGCAGGACTTAGATTAGAATTTGATCCGAGAAATCAGCTTATCTTTTACGCGGTTGATGTTATCAAAAGGGTCAAACCTAAATTTGTACTTTTAGAAAATGTACCCAAGCAGTTGACGACTAAGGTCGAATTTAATGGGAAAATAATGCTGATTCCCGAATACATTAAAAAGGAATTGGGTGAACAGTATAGTTTTAATAAAGAAACATTGGTAATGGCAAAAGATTATGGAGTTCCGCAATTAAGAGAGCGTAACATTTTTTTATTAGTAAGAAATGATATCAATCTTATATGGGAATTTCCAGATAAGCAAAAAGAAATAACATTAAGTGAAGCAATTGGAGATTTACCATCGCTGGATCCATTACTGAGGGAAGGAATTGAAGAAACGATAAGACATTTTCCTGACTATGAGGCAAAGAGACAGGCTGGATTAGAAATTTCAAAATGGCATCGTCCACCAAAGCATTCTTGGAAACAAGTAGAATGGATGATGCATACTCCTACAGGAAAATCAGCAATTTATAATGAAAAATATTATCCACAAAAAGAAGATGGAACACCAGTTAAAGCTCATCATAATCATTATAGAAGATTAAAGTGGGATATGCCATGTAGGACAGTTACACAGAACAATGGAGTTATTTCTTCATTAGCATGTGTACATCCTGGAAGATCATATACAGCACCAAATGGGGAAGTACTATATTCTGATCCGAGAGTGCTAACAATTTACGAACTCTTAATAGTGATGTCATTACCGCTGGATTGGAATATACCTGAGTGGGCAGATGAATCATTTATTAGAAAGGTTTTTGGGGAGGGTATACCTTCGAAACTTGTTAAATCAATTGTAGGAGAACTTATGCGACAGTTATAAAGGAGAAATCAAATGGGGAAAATAGTAATTCCAAAACATAGTGCAGACGTTGATGAAATGAATGCAGTTTTAAAAATTCATTACGATGCAGATGATTGGGTTGAGGCGAGTGAAAATAATAATAAGCTCAAAGGATTAATAGGACCAAATCAATATAAGACATCATATCCGAAAAAGGCACAAGTACCAGCATATTTTGGCTTTTTGGAATCTAAGATGTCAGGGAAAAGAATAAAAGAACGTCGAATAACTGATGCCGGTAAGAAAATGTATGAAGCAATTATCAATGATGATATTGCAATAAGACAGGAATTGTTGATGGATGCCGTTGAAAAGATTGTATTTGGAAGGAATAATGCTGGGAGCCCAAGTGGCGATTCAGACATAGAAGCTCCAGACTTGGCGATTCGATGTATCATAGATACTGGATTCTGTACATGTCAAGAATATGCTTATATGATTTGGAATTTACATGATAATGGAAAAAAATATTATGACAGCCTTTCCGACGTGGTTAAGTCGCGTAGCACTGGTGGGATTGGACTAAATAGTGAGGCTGAGGGATATAAGGATTGGAAACCTATTTTGGCACTTATTAGATGGGGGTTCTTAATAAAGGCAAATGATGCTCGACAAAAAGTAATGCTTCATCCTGATGTACAGAAAAAATACAAGGAACGCTTATGTAGCTTAAAAGTATACAATGTTGATAAGAAGGCAGAAATTGTATTTGATGAAATAAGTGTTTCTGAGTCTGTAGATACAACAGTATTTAAGCCATTTATAATATCAGATGAATTGGCATTCAGCATAAAATCTGGACAGTTGGTTGAAGATGTAATAAATGTTGAAAAGCAGCATATTTTCAACGGTGATAATGTACTGTTTGTAGATCCATCAATAAGTAGACTTCTAGCATATCATGGCTATTTGATAAATGGTATGAAGAAAGAGGGCACTAAATATAAACTTTCACTAGAAAAACAAGGTATTGTAAATAAAAACAGAGAAGCACAGTTATTGGATGAGCTAAGAGAAGAAGCAAAAAAATTGGATAGTACATCAAATAATATAGTTAAAGATATTCTTGAGTATAAAAATTGTGATGCAAATATAAAAACTATATCAAATAGAAATAAGGATATAGAACCGATAAATCTACTTATTAGAGCAATAACGGAACTGAATTATTTGGAGGAAACTGAATTAAAATTTCTTTTGTATTCTTTAGTAATTGGAAATTTAAATTATACAGATGCAATAGATCAAGTAAAAAATAGTAGAGAGATAAAAAGTAATCTAACCGTTGACGATAGAGTATTAAATTATGCTGTGCTTGATAAACTTACAGATAGCAGACTATTAGAGTGGTCGGTAGATAATCAAAAAAGAGTGCTAAGATTTAATTCTAGGTTAAGTAAGGCACACATAGAACAATTCAAACGGTTGATGATATATGCTGTTGATATAAGTAAAAAAGCTAATATCGAAAAGGAACAAGAAAATTTTCCTTTATATATAAAACCGGTATTTGTGAGTCAGAAGATAGAATTAGGTGAGTTATCAGAACTTACAATCGCAGTGAAAAATAACTCAAACATTGTACAAGGTGATTATATTGTGATAGTTAATCATGATTTTAGTGCAATTTGTAATTATATAGTTTATCAGGTCATTGAAATTGAAAAGAGTAATGATGTGGTAAAATTAGTATTACTTAAGCAAAATTATATAAATCAAAATAAAGAAGCAGAAATACTATCGGATCTGAAGGAGGCATATAATGGCGAACATTAGTCAAATAGAACAATATAATAAAGGAACTTTATTTCCAAATACATATGAGGAAACATACTTAGCAACAGAGCATATTAGTGGAATCAAGTTAAATATTCCAGATGATGTGTTTAACAAATTAAAGAAAGCAATAGAAGCCAAAGGATTATACTTCGGGGATGATTCTGTTCTTCGTAACATTATTGCGGGATTGATAAAAGGGAATATTATTTTGCAGGGACCTCCTGGAACTGGAAAAACTACTTTGGCAAAATTGATTTGTGATGTTTTTAATGTAGATTTCACAGAAGCAACAGCAAATTCAGATTGGACAACTTATGATTCCATAGGAGGGTTACAGCCAACAGCAAATGAAGAGGGTCAAGAGGTAATTGTTGGTAAAAACGGTTATGTGGTATCTAGTATTTTGAAATGTTGTGATTTGATTGTACAGAATGAGTATGAAGATGGAAAACAGCAAGGAAATTGGTTAGTTCTTGATGAACTGAATAGATGTGAAATAGATAAAGTATTTGGAGACTTATTTACAGCATTAGGATCTGATTCGACTACAGCAGAACGTGTAATAAATTTGTGGTATCAAAAGGATGAGAATAAGCAGAAAATATACATTCCAAATAGGTTTCGCATCATTGGGGCTATGAATAATATTGATAAGAATTACGTTAATGATATTTCACAGGGATTAAGTAGACGATTTACATTTATTGATATATTACCACCGGCTGAGGACTATTTTGAGAAAGAAGCATCAAATGCAAAAGAGCTTGCAAAGACGCGTGTCGCAGAAAAGGTCAGTGTATATGGGACAGAGACTATAAATTTGGAATATTTGAAGCAACTTGATGAATTAAATGAGATGCAAGAAGTGGAAAAGAATATATTAGAGTTTATAAAACACATTCGGTACAACCACATGGAAGATGATTCATATCTAGGGCTTCAAATAGGAACGGCACAAATCATTGATTTATATGAAAGTATTTATATTTCGATGATTGTATCAAATTGGAAAGATGATGTTAATAGGAATGATCTTATTTCGGATATTGCAGACACTACATTAGCTGGAAGAATTATTCCACAGTTAGATGGCTATGACTATAATAAGTTATCTGCCTTTTATGATGCGGTTGTTGATGATAAGGATTTTTCGTTTTTAAGAAAGTCAAAAGAAGCTTTATATAAGATGATTCATTAGGGGTAGATTATGGATAATAATTTGTTTAACGAAAAGCAAATAGAATACATGTATTCAAATCCAAGCTTTTTCCGATTTGTTAATGAGTTCTTTTCAACATACTCATTAACAAGTCAGAATATGGATATGAAAATCGACGCTGGTTCGCTAACAGATTCTGACCTGAATATTTATATTAGGATTATACTATCCAATTTGAGTGAATTTAGGAAAATGCTTTCGTCCATAGAAAAGTCCCTATCTTATATGTATAAAGATAAAATCCAGACTTTTGATGGAGAGATACATGGACATTTGCGAGTTCAGAAATATTTGCAAACGAAAACGCAAGTTAGATACCCAAAGGAATATCCATGCCTTATTAAGGAAAGAACCTCGGCAACACCTGAGAATATTTTTTTGATATTCATAGTAGCTTCCTGTATAATTCAAAGTGTAAAGAGTAAATGATTTTACAAAAATAGATACCTAAGTTAAACTGTCATTGCTGACCGGCAAGTTGGCAAATGAACAGAATAAGGAAGGTATCTATAAATGAATTGTACACAAAACAAGAAGATTGAGCAAGTAAAAGAAACAACAATGATTGTTGGCATTGATGTTGGCAGTGAAAAGCATTATTTCAGAGCTTTTAACTGGAGAGGCATCGAACTTACCAGAAAGCCTGTAGCGTTTTCAAACTCTATGGAGGGATTCAACAGCTTTTACAATACGATTGTGGAACTGATGCAGAAAAGTGAACTTGAAGAGGCACTGGTAGGAATAGAGCCAACCGGTCACTACTGGTTTGATCTTGGGCAGTTCATGGGTGAAAAGGACATAAAGTTTGTAATGGTAAACCCGCACCATGTGCATAAGACCAAAGAATTAGATGACAACAGTCCATCTAAAAATGACAGGAAAGATCCTCGTGTTATTGCAGGGCTTGTAAGGGATGGACGGTATTTTTATTCATATATGCCGACAGGTGCATATGCAGAACTGCGGAATGCGTCAAACCGTCGATTTGTGCTTGTAGAAGAACAGACAAGGGCGAAGAACCGTCTGCAGAAATGGATTGCAGTGTATTTCCCAGAATATAAGGGAATTTATACACACATAGATGCCAAGGGAGGAATGTTGGTGTTAAAAAAGGCACCAACACCTGAGGAGATAGTAAGACTTGGAGTGGAAGGTATCATAAAGATATGGAAAGACGCTAAACTTCGAGGAAATGGTCATAAGAAGGCTATGTTGATTCTTGCGGCAGCAATGAGAAGCATAGGATTAAAAGCAGGTCTTACAGAAGCCCGGATGGAGATACAGGATTTGATAGAGGATTATGAACTCCAGACAAAACGCCTTGAAAGGGTCAATGACCTGATCAAAGGACTGTGCCAACAGGTCAGGTATGCGGATAAGCTGCTTGAAATAAAAGGCATAGGAATAACAACAGTAGCAGGTTTCATAGCAGAAGTTGGCGATATTACGCGCTTTGATAGCACGAAAGAACTTCAGAAACTGGCAGGATTGGAACTGGTGGCAGATAGTTCCGGTAAGCACAACGGAAAGACAAAGATAAGTAAAAGAGGGCGCAAGCGTCTCAGATATTTACTTTTCGAGGCAGCGATATCGGTGGTGGGAAAAAATGAAGAATTCAAAGAAATCCACAGGTATTATACCACCAGAGAAAAGAATCCATTAAAAAAGATGCAGTCGCTGATAGTAGTAGCATGTAAGCTGATAAGAGTATTCCATGCGATTCTAACTAAGGGAATCAGATATGATGCATCAAAGATGTTGAAAGATATCAGACATCCGGGAGAACAGTTAAAGGCTGCGTAACCGAGTAACAAAGAACAACCATAATGATTACAGTAAGCGTCCGCCGAAAGGTGCTGTAATCGGAGTGTTTGGATCAGTAATGAAAGTACAAAGAATGAGCTGGTAGCCGGCAGGAAATTAAACCAGAGGGCATGACCCTGAATAGTAGCTAAGCTGGCACCCTGGTTATGGACAGGCAGAACGAAGGAAGTGAGGACCCACCGCAAGGAGGATGATCCTGTTGGACATGAGAGGTGAGCTGCCATATAGGGATGGGTATACATCGAAGCCATTTAAAACGGATAGTGATGACGCTTTATTTGGTGTACCCATTATTACTATATATCTGCCCTGTATGAGGTAAAGATCACTCCATAACCGTAATTCTATTCAATGACAGGTATCAAAAAGTATTGAATTTATTGAAAAAAACACTTGATTATATGGAGAGATTATTTAATACATTTGTTAGATAGATTTGATAAACGTCTGAGGCAATATGGTGGAAATCTATATTTGTCAGAAAAAAATCTGATTGACGAGTATAAAAGAATATTAACTTCATTTGAACGAAAAACCTACTTTAAAGATTGTCTCATAGAGGTTAGGAAAATCTTGAAAGAGTATGGCAATGAGTTTTCTGAAACACTTGTCAATGAAATTAAAATACGAAGCCTAAAGGGAAAAATAAGAAATTATCAGGCATATGAACAAATTTTTAATTGGTATTGGAGATATAGGCAAGGTAGTATTGTTTTAGATTCAAATAAGACTATGCAAATGATCAGATACTCTGATGATTTTTCAAATAGGTTATTTGAACTCTGGTGTCTATTTTCAATTAAAGAAACTTTTGTTAATGAGTTTGGAATGAATATCATTAGTGAAAGGAATATCATGGATGTAGGTTCTAAAAGTGTATTTACACTACAAACAAATACAGGCGGGATTGTTGATATATTTTATCAAAGAGGTGCTTCTTTATATTGGAGCGATCAGATAGAACCAAGATGGAAATATATAGGAAATGATTCTAAGCAAAAGAGATTGGTTGGAATTCCGGATATTTCTATCAAGTATCAGGCAGAAACAAATACTCTTGTTATGATAGACCTAAAAAATAGAATAAGATCATCTGGAAACAATTCTGAAGAGATATATAAAATGATCGGTTATTTTGACAATTTTAGAAATATGTTTCAAGAAAAATATTCCAGTGATATTAAAAAGCAAGCTATTTTAATCTTTAGAAATGATATATCACCTTTCTCTGAACGGTTAATGAGTGAGCATGATTTGTTGCTAAATACATATTCTGTAAGTCCTTCACAGAAGGACATATTAAACGTAGAGCAGTTCAAGGAAATATGCCAGTGTATACTGGATTCTCAGGGAATAGATGGGAAAACGTCTAGTGTGTATGGTAATTATCAAAAGGAAAAAGAAAAGTTATCAGAAGCATTTGACGAAAGCAATGAAGATGAGCGCTTTTATACATTAAGTGATCGTAATCATGCAATTATATGTAATATGTTTTCTTTTGGAGAATTACAGGAAGAATTACCAAAACAAATGGAACTCTTAAGACAGAATTATTTTCCTCATATATGGGATGAGATGGCTTTGAAGACGAAAGAGATCCTTGCTATGGCAGATTGCCTATTTTCTGGTATGAAGGAGTGTGAAGGAGCTGATTATGCTCCTATATGTTTGGAATATTGTAGAGGTATGGAAGTACAGTTAAATCAATTGATTTTCCAACCATTTAGAAGTAGTCATGATGTATCTTTACTTGCAAGAAGAAATAGATTTTATGAAAAAATGCAAGAGAATAGGGAAATGACTTTGGGTGAATGTGTATTTTTCCTTGATAAATGTACACATAGAGCTCATCCAATGACAGAATTGAAAACATTTATTGATGGCTTTGTTAAGAATCCAAATATTTTCTATTCAGAAGTTGTTTCGATGATGCGTGATATAAATACGAATATCCGAAGACTGTCTGCCCATACAACAATAATGACATATGATGAGTTGGTCAATACAAGACAACAAATTCTTGGAATAGGTTATATGAATATTTTTTATCAGATGTTAGATAAAAGGTGAAAGGTAAATGTCAAAGGCATTATTTGCCTAAATAATCCATCCGCAGATCTAATTGAAAAGGTTCATGCCGATAATAGGGGGCTGATTTATGGGTGAAAATTTATATGAATTGTTATGTTCCGCAGAGTTAGGAGATAAAGATGCAATACCTCCGTTGTAGTGATACGAACTTTAATTGATGAATACTTTGATTGTAGTACATTGGCTGAGCTGATAGGGGATGGAAAACTTATAGATATGGAGATACGAATATTTATCCAATGGTGCATCCAGGATATTGGGGGACTATGAACAGAGGCATTGAGAATGTCAAAAAAGATTGGATGCGAATAAAAGATGAATAATGAAGAAAACGTTAAGAGTAATAAAGAGACAAATATTTGGGTAGATGCAGATGCCTGTCCAGTAGTCCGAATTGTTGAGAAGATTGCAGAAAAATATACTATTCCGGTGACTCTGCTTTGTGACACGAATCATGTGCTACAGTCAGATTACAGTGAAGTGATTGTGGTTGGAGCCGGGGATGATGCAGTCGATTATAAGTTGATCAGTATTTGCCAAAAGGGAGATATCGTAATATCACAGGATTATGGTGTGGCTGCAATGGCACTTGGAAAAGGAGCTTATGCAATCCATCAGTCAGGGAAATGGTACACAAATGACAATATAGATCAGATGCTTATGGAACGGCATCTGAATAAGAAAGCCCGGAGGGCATCCGGGAAGAATCATATAAAAGGAACAAAGAAACGGACACCAGAAGATGATGAGCATTTCAGCGAGTCATTTGAAAAGATGATACACATGGCAATTCAGAGCAGAGAAGGAGAAAACAATGGCAAAGAATGAAAGATTTGAAAAAACATATTCACAGGGAACCATGAATGTAACAGAAATCTGGGTAGATAAGGAAACTGGTGTAAATTATCTTTACCATGCAGCAGGATATTCAGGGGGATTGACACCGCTTTTAGACAGAGATGGAAGACCGGTTATTTCTCCGATTGTAAACAGATAATGGAAGTGAAGTCTGATGACTAAGGAAGAATGGTATAAACAGCTCATTGAACATCTCGAAGCCTCGAAGTTCAGGAGCAGTTTTCATTTGAAGCAAAAGGATATTGATTACATCAATGAAAAAGGATTAGATGTGATAAAACAACACGCGTAGGATTTTATAGCAAAGCGTGAAGCTCCGGCATATATTCCGAATGATGGGAAGCAGACACCTACTAAGGGACATCCGGTATTTATTGCACAACATGCAACGGCAACCTGTTGTCGGGAATGCATCAGAAAATGGCATAAGATGCAGCCTGGTAGGGAATTAAGTCAGGTACAGCAGGATTACCTTGTGGATGTGATTATGACATGGATTGAGAAAGAGCTTGCCAGAGCAAAGGAGAACTGATTTGAATATACAGATATTTGGTACAAAGAAATGTAATGATACGAAAAAGGCATGAGCAAAGGAGAATTTAATTCTGTTGCTCAGGTTAATGGTGGTCTGGATAATATGATCAACTGGTCTGGAAAAGATAAGGATCTGCTTGCACTTATCAAATATATAGCAGATGAGGACAAGCTGGAGAAGGTTCTGGAGAATCCGCAGGTTATCAAAACTCCGGTAGTGAGGAATGGAAAACAGGCGACACTTGGATATCAGCCGGATGTATGGAAAGGATGGAATTGATGTATATACTTAGGACAGTACAAGGAGATATAACGAAAATCACAGATGTTGAGGCAATCGTCAATGCGGCCAACAATTCCTTATTAGGTGGAGGAGGTGTTGATGGTGCAATTCACCGGGCGGCAGGGCCGGAACTTTTGGCAGAGTGCCGGACTCTTCATGGATGCGAGACTGGTGAGGCAAAAATCACCAAGGCATATAAATTACCTTGTGATTATGTAATACACACAGTTGGACCGATATGGAATGGTGGAAGGACGCAGGAAGAGGAGCTTCTGGCAAGCTGTTATTTCAATTCTATGAAGGTTGCATTAGAGAATGGAATTAGAACAATCGCATTTCCATCCATATCGACCGGGGTGTATAGTTTTCCGGTAGAATTGGCAGCAAAGATAGCGGTAAAGACAGTTAATAGATTTCTACAGGATAATCCAGACAGTTTTGATTTAGTGGAATGGGTGCTGTTTGATTCACATACAGAGGAAATATATGAAGCAGCAGTGGATAAAACAGTATAATGGAGTACATCTTCATGTTATACGGAATAAGTATTATATATCGAAAGGGCAATAAAAATGGGTGACTTAACATATACTAATTCTATGATGAATGAAATTAGAGAGTTATTATTAAACGCACGTCAGCATGTGGCAGTGCAGGTAAATACAGAACTATTGTCTACTTATTGGAATGTTGGTAGGATTATTGTTGAGCATGAACAGGAAAATAAGGAACGTGCCGACTATGGCAAGCAGACTTTAAAGCAGCTTTCAAAGGATTTAACAAAGGAGTTTGGGAAAGGATTTTCTGTTTCCAATCTCCAATTTATGCGACGGTTTTATCAAAATTATCAAATTCAACAGACGGTGTCTGTTAAATTGTCGTGGTCTCATTATTGCGAACTTCTTACAATCTCTGATGCAGATAAGCGTAGTTTTTACGAAAAGGAATCAATCAATTCCGGATGGTCGATACGTGAATTAAAGCGTCAGATATCCACGTCGCTTTATGAGAGATTGCTTCTGTCAGAGGGAAAAACAAATAAAGAAACTGTGTTGGCACTTGCAGAAAAAGGCATAGAAATGGCTACTCCCCTTGATATTATTAAGGATCCGTATGTGTTTGAGTTTTTGGGTGTGCCTGAAAATAAACCTATGCTTGAAAGTGATCTTGAAAAAGCGCTGGTTGCACAAATTGAAAAATTTTTGCTAGAATTAGGACGAGGTTTTATGTTTGTTGGTACACAACAGCGTATAACTCTAAATAATACACACTATTATGTGGATATGGTTTTCTATAACAAAATACTTCGTGCGTATGTGTTAATTGAATTAAAGACAACAAAACTTATGCCAGAAGCCGCTGGACAACTTAATATGTATCTGAACTATTATGCAGCAGAAATTAACGATGAACACGACAACCCGCCAATCGGTATTATTTTGTGTACGGATAAGGACAGCGTAGCTGCTGAATATGCCCTTGGTGGATTGTCAAATAACATTTTTGCTTCTCGTTATGTATCTTATATTCCCAATAAGGAACAGTTGGTAGCACAAGTAGAAGCTGTTTTGAATGAATGGAATAAACCAGAATAAAGTAAGAAAAATGAGATATGGCAGTTATCAGGGAATATAAGCCAAATAGCACAGATCATAAAGGCGGGTACAGCAATTAACTGTATCCGCCTTGTTTGCTTAGTCTGTTAATATGTAAATTATTTAGCGTTAATATTAAGATGTCTTGGAAGACCGTCTACCATGATTGGTGAAAGCTCAGCCT
>OGCQ01003192.1_pt1 | contig 15203 bp, 9 predicted proteins | sample 1570161 | NCBI WGS metagenome assembly OGCQ01 (sample SAMEA4384402, study PRJEB24528) | human gut metagenome
CTTGGTACTTTAGCCAAGATTGCTTCGATAGTGTGGTCAATTTCACCGTCTTGTGGGACACGTGGTGAGTGGATATCGTAAACCCCAGGTCCAACTTCTGTTTGGAAGTTTTGAGCTTTAAGTTCATCCAAGATTTCAAGATTTGAACGACTAGCTTCAAATGAGATAACGTCAGCATCCAAGTTGTCGATAGCTGGAATGATATCTGTAAATTCTGAGTAACACATGTGAGTGTGGATTTGTGTGTCTGGTGCTACAGTTGAGTGTACCAAACGGAAGGCTGGAATTGCCCAGTCAAGGTAATCCTCATACCAGTCACTACGACGGAGTGGCAATTTTTCGCGAAGAGCAGCTTCGTCAATTTGGATAATTTTCACGCCTGCAGCTTCAAGGTCAAGGACTTCATCTTTGATTGCAAGAGCAATTTGAAGAGTTGAATCCTTAATAGAGATGTCTTCACGTGGGAATGACCAGTTAAGGATAGTAACAGGTCCAGTCAACATACCTTTAACAGGTTTGTCAGTACGGCTTTGTGCGTAGCTAGACCATTTCACAGTGATTGGGTTAAGACGAGTGACATCACCCCAGATGATTGGTGGTTTAACCCCACGCATACCATATGATTGCACCCAACCATTTTTAGAGAAGAGGTAGCCTGACAAGTTTTGACCGAAGTACTCAACCATGTCGTTACGTTCGAATTCACCGTGTACAAGCACGTCAAATCCAACTTCTTCTTGCCATTTAATCCATTCATCAGTGATTTCAGCAAGGAAAGCATCGTATTCTTCTTGTGACAATTCATTCTTACGGAAAGCCAAACGTTTAGCACGAACTTCCTTAGTTTGAGGGAATGAACCGATAGTTGTTGTTGGAAGCAATGGAAGTTTGAAAGCATCTTTTTGAATCGCTTCACGTTCTGCAAATGCTGGCAAACGAGTGTAATCAGCTTCAGTCAAGCCTGCAATACGGGCACGAAGTTCAGCATTTTCACCAACACGCTCAGTCGCAAAGAGTTCTTTGTTTGCAGCAAGGGCTTCTGCACCTTGACCATTGCGGATAGCATCCAAATCACGCAATTCGTCCAATTTTTCAACCGCAAAAGCAAAGTGGTTCAAGATAGCTGGTTCAAATTCTTCGTTAGCAGTTGTAAATGGTACATGAAGAAGTGAGCAAGATGTTGTCAAAACAACATTTTCAGCTGGCACTTGTTCAAGAATTGCAAGACTCTTCTCGTAGTTGTTACGCCAGATGTTTTTACCATTGACAATCCCTGCATAAAGAGTCTTATCAGCTGGGAAACCACCTTTAACCAATTCAAGTGTTTTCTTACCTTCAACAAAGTCAAGACCAATACCATCAACTGGCAAGTTCACAAGGTCATTGTAGACATCACGAACATCACCAAAGTAAGTTTGAATCAAGACTTCAAGGCCTTTCTTATCAGCCAAGAGTTTGTTGTAGAGGTTCAAAAAGAGAGTTTTTTCTTCTGCTGTCAAATCTTTAACAAGAGCTGGCTCATCGAGTTGAATACGAGTCGCACCAAGCTCAGCCAATTTTGCGAAGACTTCTTGGTAAGCTGCCACAAAGCTGTCTACAAAGTCTTCTGCTTTCACACCATCTTCAAAGTCAGATAATTGAAGGAATGTGAATGGTCCAACCACAACTGGGCGTGTGTTAAGTCCCAATTCTTTAGCTTCTTGGTACTCATCAAAAATCTTGTGACCAGCAAGTTTAACTTCTGTTGTTTTTTCAAATTTAGGAACGATGTAATGGTAGTTAGTGTTAAACCATTTTTTCATAGGAAGGGCACGTACATCCCCTTTTTCACCTTGGTAACCACGCGCCAAAGCAAAGTAACGTTCAAGATCTGTCAAATCCAAGTTTTGAACAGATTCAGGTACGACGTTGAAAAGGAAAGCTGCATCAAGGAAGTTATCGTAATGTGAAAAATCATTTGAAGGAATTTCACTGATACCCTTCTCTTTAACAATATTCCAGTGTTTTGCACGTAAGTCTTTGGCTGCTGCTAAGAGTTCATCTGCAGTAATTTCATTTCTAAAGTATTTTTCTGTTGTAAATTTTAATTCGCGGAATTCACCCAAACGTGGGAAACCAATGATAGTAGTTGACATCTTGTGTCCTCCTCTTTGTTGTTGAACTTATCTTACCAAAGAAATGGGTGGCTGTATAATTGCTATTAGTTTTCTCTATATATAGTTTTAGACTATAACCTATAAAGTAATGGGTTTCTAGCTACCGTTATCTCCTTTTGTTTAGATATTGTTATAGCTAATAACTATACATCAACCTGATAAAACCTTTTTTAACAAAAAAATCCCTAGACTTTTGTCTAGAGACTCTATTATTTACTAGGATTGGAACACTAAGCTCTATAAGTGCTCAGTACTTTCTCTTGAAGGCAAGATGATGTATAAGACATATTCTCACTATTGTAACTTTTCCAAATATAATAACCAAAAACTACCAATACCAATAAGAAACAAATTCCTAATACGGCTAACCAAATGATTTGTTTCTTTAAGCTATCATACTCACTCATATAGCCATTATGAATTTTAATTAGTTCATTTCTTTTTTTGTTACTTGACTCTTTAGCAATGGCAATTTCTAGCTCATACATTTGATGCTTCCATGAATTCTTAGAAGTGCCTTTTTTCATTTTATGGTTTGAAAGACTGCTGTTGCCTTTCTCAAAGTTATTTTTTTCAGTCATATTTCCCTCTAAAATCTTCTTTTAGTCCCTATCATTATAACATATGTAAAACTATCTGAAAAGTTCATTTTTGGTTAGAATTTTGAGAAAGAGAATTAAAACATGAAAAAGAACCAGAGGGAAACTTCTTATGTTATACTTTAAGTATGCATAAGAAAACTGTTATTGATTTTAAGGAACTTGGCGCCAGACAAATCTTTACTGATGCCATTAAAGAACTAAAAACAAAGAACATTAAGGAAGTTAAGCACCTTTTAGCTGAAGTCGAAGCCTATCAAAATGAAGGCTATTATGCAGTAGGTTATGTTTCCTATGAAGCAGCCCCTGCCTTCGAGACAAAATTTCAGGTTATTGATGGTCCATTAATGTCTGAGTATCTCCTCTACTTCACTATTCATGAAACTTTTCAAACAGAGCCTATTCCACTTGCCTATGAGGCAATTGCCCTACCAGAATCTTGGCAAGAGCTAACTTCTGCAGAGGAATACAAGGCTGCTATTGAGCAAATACACCACCATATTCGACAAGGTGATACTTATCAGGTCAATTATACTGTTCAACTTCAACAGAACCTGACAGCTGATCCCTTTGCCATCTATAACCGATTGGTTGTTGAGCAAAATGCACATTACAATGCCTTTATTCAGCACGATGATGTCTCTATCATTTCCATAAGCCCAGAACTCTTTTTTAAAAAAGATGGTGATAGATTGACCACTCGTCCTATGAAAGGTACTACTAATCGTGGTTTGACAAGTGAATCTGACCTCAAACAAGCCCAGTGGCTAGCTCAGGATCAGAAAAATCGCTCTGAAAATATGATGATTGTCGATCTTCTTAGAAATGACATGAATCGTATTTCAAAAATAGGAAGTGAAGATGTCAAGAGCCTTTGCCAAGTTGAACAATACTCTACGGTTTGGCAAATGACTTCGACTATTGAGACGCAACTCCTACCAAATAGTAGTTTAAGCGATGTCTTCCAAGCCCTTTTTCCATGCGGATCGATTACAGGTGCCCCAAAAATAGCAACCATGGAGATTATTAAGAAGGTGGAAAAACAGCCTCGAGGTGTCTATTGTGGAGCTATTGGTATCTTGGTGCCACAGGGACCTAGTATTTTTAACGTGGCCATTCGGACACTACAATTGGAAGGAACCAAGGCTATCTACGGTGTCGGAGGAGGTATTACCTGGGACAGCAACTGGGAAGCTGAATATGAAGAAACCAAGCAAAAAGCTGCTGTTCTATACCGTCAGAACCCCAAATTCAATCTCATTTCAACTGGTCGTGTCCATCAAGGAAAACTGCTATTTCTTGAGGAGCATATGAAACGCTTGCAAGAGAGCAGTCGCTACTTTGACTATCCTTTCAATGCAGAAAAAGCACACTATCAAGTCGAAGCTCTGTGCCAATCACTAAACCTTGACAAAGACTACCGTCTTAAAATGTCACTTGCAAAAGATGGTGAACTGAAGTTTGAACATACCCAATTAACAAACTTATCCAATGACTTCTGCCAAGCAAGGTTAGTTGAGCAAAGGCATCCGTTGGATAGCCCCTATACCTTCTTCAAAACAAATTACCGTCCTCACCTTAGTATCGAACCTCACGAACAAATTTATTATAATCATGAGGGGCAACTCCTAGAAACCTCTATCGGTAACATCGTTCTTAAAATCAAAGACCAACTCTACACACCACCCGTTCACCTCGGCCTCTTAAATGGCATCTACAGACTAAGCCTTATTGCTGATAATAAGCTTAAAGAAAAAGTCTTGACCGTAAAAGATATGGAACAGGCTCAGGCCATCTACGGATGCAATGCGGTGAGAGGCTTGTATGAATTGAAGGTGGAAGGATAGAATTGTATTTAACGAAAAAATACAAGTTTTTTGTTCTCCCCTACTCTTGCTAAAGACAAAAGAATCTTCAATATTCTATTGGTAAAAAATCAACAATTTAATAGTAAAATAAAGTATAATACTTACTGATAGTTATTCAGTTATCGTGACTGTAATGATAAACTTTTTGGCTTATAATTTACTAGCCTTAAAATTCAGTAATAATTTAGAAAGGATACAAACCTTAAATGAAAAAATTTAAAGGCTTGACTTCTGCTGAAGTTCAAGCAAGTAAAAATGCCCATGGCGATAATAGGCTATCTAGTAAAGAGGCTAACTCGCTCCTCTCAATCTTTGTCGAAGCCTTCCAAGATCAATGGATTCTTATCCTCTTGGCTGCCTTAGGATTAAAAATCATCTTCAACTTTGTTGGAATGATTTTCCCTGCTATTGGTGAAGCCAATTGGTATGAGGCTATTTCACTAATTTTTGCCATTTTGATGTCTACAGGATTCTCAGCAGTCTCACAATACCGAAATGAGCAAAAATTCAACACTCTTCAAGAAGAGGCTTCAAAAACTAATGCTAAGGTTTATCGTGATGGTAAACTTAAAGAAATTCTCGTTGATGATATTGTAAAAGGTGATCAAATTCTCCTTCAATCAGGGGACAAGATTCCAGTTGATGGTATCATCTTGGAAGGTGAGTTAAAAGTAAACCAAGCTGTCCTTAATGGTGAAAGTGAAGATGCTAAAAAACTTCCTCTTGGTGATCAAGCAGAGCCAGACTCTTCCGACCTCTTTACAGAGCTCAAAGCCTTCCGTGGTACAGTTGTTACTTCAGGCGAAGCCGTTATGGAAGCTACACAAATTGGTGATAATACCGTTCTAGGAAGCATCAATACTTCTCTTCAAGAAGATAGTAAAGATTCACCATCCAAAGAAAAACTCAACAAGCTTGCTGGAAACATCGGTGTCCTCGGTTATAGTGCAGGTGCTGCATATTCAGTAATCAACCTTGTTTTAGGCTTTATTGCACTTAATAAGGCTAATAACCTCAATGGTGGTTCAATCTTCCTTCTTATCATTGAAACGATTCTCTTTGCGGTTACAATCATCATCATGGCCGTTCCAGAAGGTCTTCCGATGATGTTGGCACTCGTTTCTTCAATGAACTCAGGTCGACTTTTAGCACAAAATATCTTGGTTCGCCATCCTGATACCATTGAAACAGCCGGATACATGAATATCCTCTTCAGTGATAAGACTGGTACTATCACTGAAGGTAAACTATCTGTAGTTGACTTCTTCCTTGCTGATGGAACACTTTATGCAGCTACTGGTGAAACTGACGCTCCTGATTTTGACACTATGTCAGATAGCCTTAAAGCTGAAATGATTAATGGTATCGGTCTTAATAACGACGCCATGGTAGCTGATGGCAGTGCTGTTGGTAGTAACGCCACTGACCGTGCACTTCTTGATTTCCTTATCGGACGTTCTCAACTTGATTTTGATACAAATACTATTACTGAGAAGCAACAATTCAACTCAGCAACAAAATTCGCAAGTGTAACGACTAAGGACGGAAAAACTTACATCAAGGGTGCTCCAGAATTCATCCTAAATGACTGCTACTACTATCTTGATAAAGATGGTAATAAACAAAACTTTACAGATGATATTAAAGCTCGTTTCCAAGAATTATCATTGGAACAAGCTAACCGTTCAATGCGTTTACTTGCTATCCTCAATACAGATGGTAATGATAAAGTTTTAATTGGTATCGTATGTATCCGTGATAACGTTCGTTCTTCAATTAAACAAACTGTTGAAACAATGAACCGTGCAGGGGTTCAAGTAGTTATGGTAACTGGTGACCGTAAAGAAACCGCTGTTGCTATCGCTAAAGAAGCCGGTATCGTTACTGGTCAAAATGACCTTGTCCTTACTCACGATGAACTTTCTGCCCTCTCAGATCAAGAACTCAAACAACAATTGCCTCACTTAAAAGTGGTCAGTCGTGCCCTTCCAATGGATAAAAAACGTCTTATTGAGGCAGCTCAAGACCTCGATATGGTTGCTGGTATGACAGGTGATGGAGTCAATGACTCACCTGCCCTTAAATCGGCTGATGTCGGATTCTCAATGGGTGATGGTACTGAAGTCGCACGTGAAGCCTCAGATATCGTTATCTTGAATAACTCATTGACTTCGATTGAGAAAGCCGTCCTCTATGGACGTACTATGAGTAAGTCAGTAAGTAAATTCATTATCTTCCAGTTAACCGTAAACGTGACTACAATTGCTATGTCACTTCTCTCACCACTTTTGGGCCTCAAAGAACCATTTACAATTATCCAAATTCTCTGGATTAACCTTATCATGGACACACTTGCTGCCCTTGCCTTTGGTGAAGAGCCTACCCTAGATCGTTACATGAATGAAAAGCCAGTTGCTAAGAAGGCAAATATTCTTACTGGCTATATGAAATCTGCTATTGGTGTAGCTAGCGTCTTCATTACTCTTGTATGTTTAGCTATTCTTAAAAATGTTGGTGGTATCCAAGACTTTATCACAAATGGAACTGGCAACTTTGAAATGGTAACAACATTCACCTTTACAGTATTTATCTATGCTGTCATCTTCAACTCACTTAATACACGTAGTAATGGATTCAATGTTTTTGAACATATCGGCGAAAACAAGAAATTCTCAATTGTAATGATTTCTATTGCTGTCGTTCAAACCTTGATCATTCAATTCGGTGGAAAAGTATTTAGTACCGTTCCTATGGACGTTCAACACTATATCGTTGCACTTCTTATCGCGGTTTTGATTATCCCTGCAGATTTAATTCGAAAAGCTCTAACTAAAAACAAATAACCATCTGTTTAACATATTATAAAACTTAAAAGGATAAAAAGGATTGGCGTAATTCCCAATCCTTTTTATAATTTATGAAGGTGATACCGTGGAAAGATCATAACATAAAAAGGCTTTAACAAGCCTTTTTGATTTATTAAGTAATGCTACTTAAACTGACTAGGAGCCCCTGTATAACCTGCCCAATCCTTACTATAAAAGCGGTCGTTCAAGTTATAGCTAGGTGCAGGTGTTGGATTACTTACAAATGGATCAACAGCCTTGTCAAAGGCTACCCACCCTTTCCATCCCATATGAATGGTGTCTTGCATAAAGTAAGGTTGATCTCCATCTTTTGAAAAATCTGCAATATTGGTAAAGCCTTGACTTTCTAATTGATAACAGATTTTAGAAACCGTAGCATCATACATTTCTTGACTTAATCCCGTATAAGCCATCCACTTGCTATTAACAGGTGGGATGACAAAGATGACGTTAGTATTTGACTTAGCAAATTGATTTAACACCAACTGTAGGTCACCGTATTCTTGTGAAACTTCATAAGAAAGATTTTTCTGGAAACCTTTAAGTTTACCAATCTTCTTAGACAAACGTTTCTTATAGAAACGGTCATCGATACCAAAGTCGTTTGACTTGGTATGGGCTTCTGCATCTCTTACGGCAACCTGGTCAAGTGCCTCGTAAGAGAGCTTGTCTGGCAACTCTTTAAGATAAGGAAGAACCTTCTTGTCGTAATTTGCATTATTTGATGCTGCAAAAGGACTGAACAAGGCATCTTCTCGCTTATTAAGCTCTGCCATAAATTGAATATAAGTCTTATCAAGTGAATTTAACTCTTGCCCCTTAGCCACTTTAGAAAGTTGAGATTTCATAGTAATCTCAGGTTTCATCTCTAAGATACGCTGAGCAGCATATTGAGAATTTGCATCCGTCTGATTTTGACTTAAGAAACTACTAAGTTGGTCGTTATTATAGAACTGCTGGAAAGCCGCAGAATTGTAACCTTTTTTAGTAAACCACTGTGGTGACAAGACGTAGACTGCTGTCCCATTTTTCAATTCAGGAATCATTTGTTGCATTCCCAAATATTGGTTTAGAGAGGCAGCCCCACGTTGTCCAATAAAATATGGGCGATAGTTACGGTCGTATTTTTCAGCTAAAACAGCTGGATGAAGGGCATCAAAACGCAACCACTCACTAGACCCAAAGAAAGGGACAAATCGATGATTCTTATCAGAAAGAGCTGTCGTCTTATTAATACGACTCTTAAAGTTCTCAGTTGTCAAGGTTACTGCGTTACGTTTTTCAACCTCATAACTATGTTTTCTGCCTTGAGGGTAGGAAAAAATAACTATTACTACCAAGACTAAGGCACAGATTATAGGGCCAAAAATTTGCCATAAACGCTTAAGCATTGCGAAGCTCCGTTACCCCTTCAACAATCTTATTAGCTGTGTTCCAGTCATCACGACCAAATTCTGAAACTGGCACACGAATATCGAAACGTGATTCCAATTCAACGATAAGCTCAACTGTTCCCATAGAATCAAGAACACCAGCATCGAAAAGGTCTTCATCCATCATGTCTGAAACATCTTCCATGAAGAGTTCATCAATAATTTCAATAACTTCTGATTTTACATCCATTTTTTATAATTCCTTTACTTATTTTTTAGTGAACCAGAGGTCATTCAAGAATCCAGAGAAAATCAAGAATGACAACATAACAGTGTTAAATGTAATAAAGATTCCCAAAGCCTTCGTCCATTTATTTTCAGGAAGTGGCTCAAGACCAGCTTTCTTACGTTCTTTATTAATGGTCTTCTTCTTACGTAACCAGGCATCATTGATTCCTAGACCAATACCATGGAAAATACCATAAGCAATGTAGTACCAGGTAACTCCATGCCAGAATCCCATAACCATCATATTAATGACATAGGCCACATTTGATGTCGTGTTACGATTTTTGAAAACTTTGTTTCGCATCAAAACCATAACCAAACGCATAAAGACAAAGTCACGGAACCAGAAAGACAAGCTCATATGCCAACGATTCCAAAATTCTTTCAAGTCTCGTGAGATGAAAGGTTTGTCAAAGTTGATTGGGCTCTTAATCCCCATAAGGTTAGATGCTGCCAAGGCAAACATCGAGTAACCCGCAAAGTCAAAGAAGAGATCAAAACCGAAAACATACATGACACCAAGTGTTGGTAAATTAAAGATACCACCTTGAGCTAAAGCTTGTGTTTTCAGTGAAGGTAAAAGCATACTTCCAAAAATTTGAGCCAAGACAAATTTATAGAGAAAACCGAGCATAATATACTTGACAGCTTGCTCCAACATATTCATCAACTCATCTCTCTCAGGAATCGCTTGGTAATCTTCGTTAAAGCGTTTGAAGCGATCAATAGGACCACTCGTAAAGGTTGGCATAAAGAGCATGAATCGGAGGAATTCTCCAAGTGTAAACTCTTTAAGGACACCATCCCGCATCTCGATAATCATACCAACTGATCGGAAGGTCAAGTAAGAAATACCAAGAAAGTTTAAAAGGGACTGAGTACCATTTATCGCAGGCTCTACCTTAACAAAAATCAAGGGAAGGACTACAAGAAATGAGTGTAAATAGAAAACCCATTTATTGTCCTTTTTACTACGGTAATGTTTGTAGGAATAAACCCAGATGATTTGCCAAACGATATAGAAGAGTAAGGCTAGTAATTGGCTAGCATGTGTTCCTGTCAGAGCAAGAACAATAAAGGCTAGACTGACCAAACACTCATAAATTGCAAAACGCTTTTTAAAGAAGAGACCCACAAAGATTGGCAATAGAGCTAATCCAAGATAGATAAAATAGAAGGGATTACCGTAGGCTTCTAAATGGGGGAGCTGTTTCAAGAAGTCAATCATCGGTTGTTAACCTCACTGATAAGACCCTTGATATCAATTTTCCCATTTGGTGTTAAAGGCAAGCTCTCACGATAGAGGAACTTAGTAGGCATCATGTAAGACATCATGATATCTTCTAAGTCAGCCTTAATCGCCTTGGTGATATCAATTTCACGTTCAAACTGCTCACGAACACCATCCTTAAGAATCACATAAGCCAAGAGGTTCTGAACCTTATGGTCTTTATTGTAACGTGGCACAGCTACTGCTGAATCAATATACTTAGACTTATTAAGGTTTTGTGAAACATCCTCTAACTCAATACGGAAACCATTAAATTTAATCTGGAAGTCCATACGACCACCGTAAAGAAGGAGACCTTCATCAGTCATCGTTCCTACATCACCAGTATGGTAAGCAGGAAGGCCATTAAACTCGAAGAAGGCTTCAGCAGTCTTTTCAGGATTATTCATATAGCCTTTTGAAACTGCTGGTCCTGATACGATGATTTCACCCTGTTGACCATTTGGAAGGATATTGCCATCCTCATCGATAATATAAGTCGGTGAATCTTCCTTGGTATAACCAATCGGCAAACGCTTAAGGTTAGCCAGCATCTCATCAGTTACTGCTACTGCTGATAAGGCTACAGTTGCTTCAGTTGGTCCGTAAGCATTAATAATACGTGCTTCTGGGAAACGTTGGCGAAGCTTTTGAGCAGTCTTGACAGTCAACTCTTCTCCATCAAAATAGAAATGCGTAATTTCTGGCATCTTCTCTGCATTGAAGTCTTCAGACAACATTGCCATATCTGCAAAAGATGGTGTTGATGTCCAAATAGCAATTGGAAGTGAGAAGATCGTTTCAAAGAGCTTCTTGAAGTCCTGTGTAATGGCTGAAGGAAGCGCATAGAGTGTTCCTCCAAGCGCCAATGTTGGTGCCCAGTACATTACCGATAGGTCAAATGAATAAGGCGGTTGAGCCAGCATTTGAGGACGTTTTGGAGTCGCAAATTCCTTGTCCGTAATCATCCAGTTAGTGAAACTAAGGAGATTATTGTGTGAAATTTGTACCCCTTTAGGCTTACCTGTAGTTCCTGAGGTAAAGATGATGTAATAAGTATCATCCCCCTTAACAGGATGAGTCACTTCGTAGCTAGTCTTGCTTTCAAAAGCTGTTGTCACTTGATCCAATGTTAGAATTGGAGCTTGGACTTCCTCAAGTGGGAAGTCATTGATAGCAATAATCAGACTAGGCTCTGCTACTTCAACGATAGCCGTCACGCGCTCAAGAGCTGAGTGACTATCAATTGGAATATAAGCGTGACCAGATTTAGTCAAAGCGACAAAAGTTGCCAACATTTCATACTCTTGACCGCCATAAACCACAACAGGTGATTTTTCTGGAATATCAAGACTATCAATCTTGGCAGCTAGGCTATCCGAGTCAGCTTTTAAGTCACCGTAAGTGTGAACTTCCCCTAAAATATTGTAAACAGGAAAGTCAGGTTGTGATTGAGCAAACTGCTCAATCGTTTCAATCATATCTTTAATTTTTGTATTCGTCATTATTCTTCCTAAAATTCGTTATAGATAAAATTACCTTGACCTTGTCCTAGGTAATTGTAGAGATAAATTAGGGCCATAAAAATGGCGAAATAAAGCAAGGTTTGTCCTAAAAATACCAGGACGTTTTTATGTTTTAACATTCTAATTTTCGATACCTTTTTTTATATAATATCCTCTTTAGTATACCATCTTATCAGTATTTTTTCCAATAAAAAAGAAAAAATAACTAAATTTCATTTCTTTTTCATCAATAGGTTTTGGTGATAAATGGTTAGCTAAAATGATAAAAGAAAACAGAGCTTAAAAGCTCTGTCGGATTTAACTATTTTGTGTCTTTTGGGCCGTCTGCATACGATAGTACATTCCCTTAGCTTGCATCAGTTGTTCATGGGTTCCGTGTTCAACGATATCTCCATTATTCATGACCAAAATTATGTCCGCATTTTCGATGGTAGACAATCGATGGGCAATGATGAAACTTGTTCGACCTTTCATTAATTTAGCGAAGGCCTCTTGAATGAGAAGCTCTGTACGAGTATCAATACTAGAAGTGGCTTCATCCAAGATTAAGATTTTAGGCACATTGACAAATATGCGGGCAATAGTCAAAAGCTGACGTTGTCCCTGAGAAAGGGATTGCCCCGCATCATTCAAGTAGGTGTCATAGCCTTGAGGCAACTGCTGAATAAAGAAATCAGCATTGGCAGCCTTGGCCGCTGCTATGACTTCTTCACGACTGGCTTCTGGATTACCATAGGCAATATTATCATGAATAGTGCCGACCTCAAGCCAAGTTTCCTGCAAGACCATCCCAATCTGTTTCCGAAGACTCTCACGGGTATAATCTGTAATAGGTCTACCGTCCAGTAGAATGTTCCCCTTGTCCAAATCATAGAAACGCATGAGCAGGTTAATCAAGGTAGATTTTCCCGCTCCTGTTGGACCAACAATGGCAACAGTACTTGCGGCAGGGATATCAATACTCAAATCCTTGATAAGAGGTTTATTAGGCGAATAGCCAAACTGGACATGATCAAATTGAAAACGTCCCTGTACATCTGCTTCTTCCAAAACCGCCTTACCTGTTTCTGTTATTTCCTCTTCATCCAATATCATATAAAGGCGATCAGCACAGGCCAAAGCACTTTGAAGTTCAGATAGAACAGATGAGATATCATTAAAAGGTTTCGTATACTGGGTGACATAATTTAGGAAGGTAGTCAATTGTCCCACTGTGAAAGCACCACCCGACATGATTCGATAGGCACCAACACCTGCAATAAGAGCATAGATCAGACTATTGACAAAACGTGTAGCTGGGTTAACCGCTGACGAATAAAAGATAGCACCCTGTGAATAATCAGCATACTTACCATTGACGTCTTTAAAACTCCTAACCATCTGGTCTTGAGCATTTAGACTCTGTACTAAAGCTTCTTGAGTCAAACTTTCTTCAATCAACTGAGTCTGCATGCCTCGCCATTTGGTTTGATTGCGATAGAGTTGATAGCTCTTCTTTGCGATAAAACGTGCCACAAGCATTGACAAAGGCGTCATCACTAGAACTAAGAGCATCATGAACCAGTCTAAGCGAGCCATGGTAATGATTATGACAAAGATAGTCAAAAGCCCAACGAAAAATTGGTTAAAGACCATGAGAAGTCCGTTGTTTAATTGATCACTATCTGTAGTCACACGGCTAACCATGTCTCCAGTTCCTTGACGATCAAGGTAACTGAGAGGCATAGCATGAATTTTCATCATGACTCGTTCACGTAAACTTTCGCTATATGAATAAATCAATCGATTATAAATCAAAGGGTTAAGCCACTGGATTGCACTATTAGCTAAGATAACTACAAGCATCTGCCAAATTAAACGTGACATCAATAGAACAGCGTTCATCTTAAGAACAGCGTCCACTGCATCACCAATTAAGATAGGTAAGTAAACCGTTAAGGCAACTTGAATAATGGTCCCAACAGTTGCTAAGGCAAAGAGGTAACGCTGACTTAAGATATCTCTACTTAAACGTTTAAGCGTTGATTTATTATTTCTAGCCTTCATCAGCGACCTCCTTTTGATGTTGAGAATAATGAATGTCTTGATAGAGTTTATTTGTGGCAAGCAATTCTTCATGATTACCCAAGCCAACTTGATGTCCCTTATCAAGCACCAAAATTTGATCAACAGCTTTTAGACTATTCGTTCTTTGCGAAATAATAATCAGACTCGTTGATTTAAGATTGTCTCTGATAGCCGCTAGTAAGCGACTTTCAGTTAGGTAATCTAGGGCTGAGGTTGAGTCGTCCAAAATCAAGAATGGTGCTGGTCTCATCAGCGCACGCGCAATAGTCAAACGTTGACGTTGACCCCCCGAAAAATTACGGCCAAATGACTCAACTGGCTCATCTAAACCAAGATCCTTGTCTTTTACAAAATCAGCAGCCTGAGCCATGTCAAGCGCATGCCACAGTTCTTGCTCACTCGGTTCATGGTCAAGTCCTAATGACAAGTTTGAACGAATGGTTCCCCTAAATAACTCGGCTTTTTGTGGGACATAGGCAACCCAAGAACGCCACTCTTTAAGGTTTTTTGGTGATTTTTGATCTTTGAAAATAGCTAATGAACCAATCTGAGGCTGATATAAGTTCATGATTAAGTTCACCAATGTCGATTTACCCGAACCTGTACCACCAATAATACCTAGTGACTGACCTTGAGTAAGACTTACATGAATCTCTTGGAGTGATGGCGAACTAGCCGTAGGATAGGTGAAGGTCATGTGTTCGATAGCTAGCACAGTTGAAGCCTGACTAGAAGTTCGGACTTCTAAAGTTGCCTCAATATCCTCATCTTGAAGTTCAAAAATAGCTTGTACACGTTTCGCTGAAATAAAGCTTTGATTCAGATTGGTCAGCATCATGGCCAATTTAAGAAGCTCCGTCAAAATTTGCAAGAGATAATTGACCAGAGCAATCAGCATCCCTTGAGACAAAAGGCCAGCTTGAATTTGCAGATTTCCTTGCCAAAGGATAGCAATCAAGGTCATATTAACAACCAAGAAAGTCAAAGGACTAATGAGACTTGCTATCACTCCTGTTTTGAGCTGCCACTTCTTCAAGTCTTTATTGACAGCAGTAAAGTTATCTAATTCACGCTCACTTTGATCAAAAGCCCGAATAACCCTCATACCTTCAAGTTGTTGACGCGTATTAGTAACAATTGACTCATTAATCACTCGAATCTTGGCATATAAAGGATTGACGATGCGACT
>OGCQ01003194.1_pt1 | contig 15189 bp, 9 predicted proteins | sample 1570161 | NCBI WGS metagenome assembly OGCQ01 (sample SAMEA4384402, study PRJEB24528) | human gut metagenome
GTTCAAGTCCCTTCTTCTGCATGATTAGCTGCAGAACCTGAGTGTAGCGTGGAACTCCCAGAGATGATTTCTCCGGGAGTTTTTCTTTTTCTATAAAATGAATCAAAAAGGGGCAGACGCGCAAGCGAAAGCCCCTTTTGTAATTCGGATTTGTAATATAAATCAAAAAATTAGAATTTCTGAAATTCTTCTACATTTATTACAAATACGGTTGCTCCGCCGACTTTCATGTTCATCGGAACGGTCATATTGACAGTCGGGCAGCAGTTTCCGGCCATGGTCGGCGGCGTGTATACAAGCTGCTCGCGGGCACCGGACATTTTTTTGATGATGGAGATGGCGTCCTCGACGCGTTCATCTTCGACACCGAGCATCAGGGTTGTACTTTTCTTTTTCAGAAAGCCGCCCATCGTGGAAAGCTTGGTGACAAAGAAGGAGTGCTGGTTTAATTCATATACTAAATCATCGGCGTCCTCACTGCCAATGATTGCGATAATCATTTTCATAAGCGGTACCTCCTGAAAAATTTTCTATTATTGTACCATTAATTTATGAAAATGGAAATAAAAAAATGAGAAATTTATGTTAAAATATAAATGATTATGATTGCTTGCAGGTGAGAATTTTTTGGACTGAAAATTCCATCTGCCGCAGGAATGGCGGCAGATTTGCGGGAATAGAGAAAGGCAGAAGTATGATTCGAAATATAGTATTTGATATGGGAATGGTTTTACTGGAGTATGATCCGGTCAAGGTGTGCTGGGAGTACACAGATAATCCGGAGGATGTGGAGTGGATGCGCCGCGAATTGTTTGATTCGAAGGAGTGGTCGCTTTTAGACGAGGGAACGCTGACGGATGCACAGGCGCTGGAGCGGGTGCAGAAACGCCTGCCAAATGAACATCTGCGCTGGCTGGCGAAGGAAAGTCTGGAACACTGGCATGAGTACAACATCTGGGCGAAGCCGGGGATGGGAGAGCTGGTGAAGGAACTGAAAGAAAAGGGCTGCGGCATCTACCTCTGCTCGAATTGTTCCGTGCGCCTGCGTGTGTTCGAGCATGAGATTCCGGGCATTGAATATTTTGATGGCACGCTTGTCTCGGCGGAGGAGAAGCTGGCGAAGCCGAATCCGGCGATCTATGAGAGATTGTTTGAAAAATTTCATCTCAAAGCGGAAGAATGCTTTTTCATTGATGACCGTCAGGATAACATCGATAGCGCGAAGGGCTGCGGCATGGATGGTTACTGTTTTGCGGACGGGAATGTGAAGAGGCTGCGGGCGTACATGGAGGAGATGGAAATATTATAGAAAAGCAGTGCAAGGTGCCCGATAAAAAGATTATTTTCCTAAAAAACACCGGGAGAGTCATAAGCTGATGAAAAGAAAGTGAAAAGGTTTTGGAATCAGGCACTTATGGTCTAAAAAAAATACAAAATCAGAAAGAAATTTGATTGATAATAATATCACAATATGAGATAATGAAGAAGAATGGGGAAAGATGCATTTTTAGTAAATTCCCCTGGAAGATGCATGTGAACAGGCAGTTTTTTGACCGGGAATCTCCGGTGAAAGGCTGCGTCTGTTTTATAACGGATAGTGAGGAGGTCATTATATGAGAGTATCGATTTGTATCGGAAGTGCCTGTCATCTGAAAGGATCCCGCGAGGTAATCCAGAAGCTGCAGAAGCTGGTTTCAGAGAATCATCTGGACAGTGAGGTGGATTTAAATGGAGATTTCTGCAGCGGCAACTGCCGTAAAGGTGTCTGTGTGACGGTAGATGGAGAACTGTATTCCGTAAAACCGGAGACAACTGAAGAATTTTTCCAGAAGGAGATTCTGGGACGCCTGAACGCGTAATCGTTTACATATAACGGCAAAAAGAGAGGGAGAGTCTATGCCGATTATTGATTTTAAGGCGACGATGTGTAAGCATTGTTATAAATGTGTGCGGGGCTGCGAAGTGAAATCAATCATGATCCGGGATGGTCATGCATATATCATGCCAAATCGCTGTATTCTCTGTGGGCAGTGCCTTTTGAACTGCCCGCAGTCGGCAAAACGTGTTCCGAGCGAACTTTCCAAGGTCAAAAAGCTGATTGAGAGCGGCGCACCGGTTATTGCATCGCTGTCGTCTGCCTATATGGGGGTTCTGCCGTATAAAACGCGGGGGCAGGTCAAGTCAGCATTAAAAAAGCTGGGATTTACGAATGTTTGTGATGCGGCGGAGGGCGCCGCGCTGGCGACGGAAGAGTATGTCCGTTTATTAGAGCAGGGCGAGATGAAAAATATCATCACAACTGCCTGTCCGAGTATCGTGAACCTGATTGAGATTCATTATCCGGAACTGATCAAATATCTGGCACCGGTGCTGATTCCGTCGGGGATCCATACGCGCATGCTGCACGCGGAGTTCGGCGAGGCGGCGAAGGTAGTCGTGATCGGACCGTGTATCGCGGAAAAAGAGAAAAACAGGGTTGTGAAGCCCGATGCAGTCCTCACATTTGAGGATTTAAAACAGTGGCTGTCAGAGGAACAGATCGAGATCGAAGCATGTGAGGAAGAACCGTTCGAAGATCGTGAACCGGGCGCGAATCTGCGTTATCCGGTCAGCGGCGGACTGCTTACGGCGGTGACGGCAACCCAGAAGAAACCGGACAAGTACCGCAAGTTCTACGTCAGCGGCGTGAAGGACTGTCTGGATGTCTGTGAGGCGATGAAAACCGGCGAGGTGGCTGGCTGTTTCATCGAGATGAACGCCTGTCATGGAGGCTGTGTCAATGGACCGTCCACGGCGACCTCAGTGTCGAGTTTTAAAGTTAAGCTGGATCTGGAAGCGATGCTTCCGAAGGAACCGGCAGATCTATCCCTGATGCATGAGGCGGCGCGCCAGGTGGAGATTCACCGGACGTTTGTGGATCGTTCTCAGAAGGAGCGGATTCCGACCGAGGAAGAGATCCGGGAGATCTTGAAAAAGACGGGCAAGATGACGCCGGAGCAGGAATTAAACTGTGGTGCGTGCGGTTATCCGACCTGCCGGGAGAAGGCGATCGCTGTTTTCCAGAAAAAGGCGGAGGTCGATATGTGTATTCCGTACCTGCATGACCGGGCGCAGTCGCTGTCTCATCTGGTGATGGATACGTCCCCGAACCTGATCATGATCATCGACGATGATATGCGGATCCAGGAGTGTTCGGTGGCGGCAGAAATGTATTTCGGCGTCAAACCGGAGGCGATCAAGGGAAAACCGCTGGAGGACTTTATCAACGCCGAGGATGTACGCGAGGTATTCCGGACGCACACAAGCGTCCACAGCCGGAAGGTGATCTATCCGGATCGGAATCTTGTGACGCTTCAAAACATTGCGTATATCGATGACGGCAATTTTGTCATTGCCACGATCATTGATGTGACGCGCGAGGAAAAACAGGCAAAACAGGAATATGCCAAGAAAAAGGCGACCATTGATCTGGCACAGAATGTTATTTACAAACAGATGATGGTTGCACAGAATATTGCCGGACTCCTGGGTGAGACGACGGCGGAGACGAAGACAACCCTGATGAAGCTTTGTTCCCTGATTGACGATGAGAGCGAAAGTGAGGTCCGATAAATGGGAGTAACCGTAGATGTCACGTTTAAAAGTCTGAATAAGTATTCAGAGATCCTGTGCGGCGATACGGTAGAGTGCCTGAAAACGGAAGATTCGGACGTTATCATTCTGGCGGACGGCATGGGAAGCGGCGTCAAGGCGAATATTCTTTCGACGCTGACGGCAAAGATTCTGGGTACGATGTTTTTAAATGGAGCCACGCTGGAGGAATGTGTGGAGACGATTGTGCAGACGCTTCCGATCTGTCAGACGAGACAGGTGGCGTATGCGACGTTCTCGATTCTCCAGATTTTCAACAACGGCGAGGTATATTTAGTTGAATATGATAACCCGCGATGCATTTTTTTGCGCTGTGGTCATGTGGTGGAGCTGCAGAAATACAAGCGTCTCGTCAAGGACAAGGAGATCAGCGAGTGCCGGTTCCAGGTTCAGAAGGGTGATGCGCTGGTACTTGTCAGCGACGGCGTGACGCACGCGGGAGTCGGAAAGAGCGGCAAATATAAATTTGGCTGGCCGTGGGAGTCGGTGGCAGAGTTTGTTTCGGAACAATGCCTGACCTCTCTTTCGTCGGCACGTATGGCGGCGGCACTCTGTGCGGAATGCAGCCAGATTTATGAGGGAAAACCGGGCGATGATACGACGGTTGTGGTAGCTCGGATCATTGACCGCAAACCGGTCAACCTGATGACGGGACCGCCGCTCGACCGCAACGACGATGAGACGATCACGGCGGATTTTATGAAAGATGAGTCGGCAAAGCACATTGTATCGGGCGGAACCAGCGCGACGATCCTGTCGCGGGAGCTGGGACGACCGCTGCGGGTATCAATGGATTACAGCGACCCGGATATTCCGCCGATCGCTTTTATGGAAGGCATCGATCTGGTGACGGAGGGAGTCCTGACGCTGCGGAAAGCGATCGAACTTCTGAAACGCTATCTGATCGAATGCGATTTAAGTTCTGAGTTTTTCAGCGAGTTGGACAAGAAAAATGGTGCGTCCATGATCGCGAAGATTTTGATAGAAGACTGCACGGAATTACATATGTTTGTGGGAACGGCGGCGAACAGCGCCTACCAGAATCCAGGGATGGCGTTTGATCTGGGAATCCGCCAGAACCTGGTCAAACAGCTAAAAGAAGCAGTCGAAGGTATGGGAAAGAAAGTTACGGTAACGTATTATTAATAAGGAGGATAAACCATGGTAACGAATGACGCGACAATTCTGCGCATCAAACATGAGATACTTTATGAGGTAGCAAAGCTTGCCTGGAATGATCAGTTAGAGGACGGAAGAGACGATATTCCGTACAAAATCAGCCCTGGTCCGCAGGCACAGTACCGCTGCTGTGTATACAAGGAGAGAGAGATTGTCCGCCAGAGAATCCGTCTGGCAGAAGGTAAATGTCCGTCTGACCGCAATACAAACAACGTCGTACAGGTTATCAATGCAGCCTGTGAAGAGTGCCCGATTGCGTCCTACACAGTCACCGATAACTGCCGTAAATGTATGGGTAAAGCCTGCCAGAACTCCTGTCCGTTTGGAGCGATCAGCATGGGAAATACCAAGGCGCACATCGACCCAGATAAATGCCGCGAGTGCGGAAAGTGTTCCCAGGCATGCCCATACAATGCGATTGCCCATCTGGAGCGCCCGTGTAAGAAGGTCTGCCCAGTGGATGCGATTACCTACGATGAGTATGGTGTATGTGTGATCGATGAGAAAAAATGTATCCAGTGTGGCGCCTGCATCCATTCCTGCCCGTTCGGTGCGATCGGTTCCAAGACCTTCATGGTCGATGTGATCCGCCTGATCAACGCAGGCAAAAAGGTCGTAGCGATGCTGGCACCGGCGACCGAAGGTCAGTTTGGACCGGACATCACGTTTGCAAGCTGGAAAACAGCTTTAAAGAAGATTGGATTTGCAGATATGATCGAGGTTGGTCTGGGCGGCGATATGACCGCGGCAGCCGAGGCAGAAGAGTGGGCGGAAGCTTACAAAGAGGGCAAGAAGATGACGACCTCCTGCTGTCCGGCATTTGTCAACATGATCAAACAGCATTTCCCGCAGCTGCTTGACAATATGTCCACGACGGTTTCCCCGATGTGTGCGATCTCCCGTATGCTGAAGGCGCAGGATCCGGAGGTTGTCACTGTCTTTATCGGACCGTGTATCGCGAAGAAGAGCGAGACGCTGGATCTGAATATCCAGGGCAATGCGGACTATGCGATGACTTACGGAGAGATCCGTGCGATGATGCGGGCGAAAGACGTAAATCTGGAGCCGGAAGAGAACAGCATGCAGGAGGCCAGTGTATTTGGAAAACGCTTCGGCAACGGCGGTGGTGTAACAGCGGCGGTATTAGAATGTCTGAAGGAGTCTGGTGAGAATACCGATATCAAGGTAGCGCGCTGCAACGGTGCGGCTGAGTGTAAGAAAGCGCTTCTTCTTCTGAAAGTGGGACGTCTGCCGGAGGACTTCATCGAGGGTATGGCGTGCGTCGGCGGCTGTGTCGGCGGACCGAGCAAGCACAAAGCCGAGATGGAGGCGAAGAAGTCGAGAGACAAACTCATCGCCGAGGCAGATGCAAGAGAAGTACATGAGAACCTGAAGGCGTATGATATGGCGTCGTTCTCGATGCATCGGCATTGATGAGGGATACCCTTGGGAGAATGTGGCTGAGATAAAATAAATAGGAATTTATATATGAGTTAGTGGGAAAGTGCCTGCTCTGGAAAATGAAATTTGGAATATGAATTTTATTTTCTGGGGCGGGCGTTTTTCGTTGTGAAAATTCCAAAAGAGTTCTTGCATTTAGAGAATAGATGTGTTAGACTCAATATATCTTATCGAAATGAACTGCGGTCGCAGGTGGTTTCGTTCTAATTTATCTTTTTATTCTGGTAATTTGTGAGGTGCGTTTCGCACAGAATTCGATGATTTAGGAAAATTTGGGAGAATCGGATAACTGTATCGTTATAAAAAATGTGCAATATATTATATGATATATGCAATGCAAAATGAAAGCTTTTTATAGACGGAAAGAACCGCTGTCTGACTCAGAGTGAGAGTGTGTTTTGAATCAAATTAGAACTTATATAGTTACTGTTCACAGGTAGGCACTTTTGGAACCGAAAGTGCCGTAAGAAAACGTGGTGGCAGCAGGAATTTGCCGTATTTAAATGCGAAGCCACGGCAAATTCCGTTACTGGGCACGTATGCGTGAACAGTAACCTTATATAACTTGCGAAAGAGGATAAGAAAAGGGATGTGAAAAAGGTTTGAGGGGGGAGGTTTGAGTTGTTAAAAATAAACATGGGAGCTCATAAAGGGTGTCGCTGCCGGAATGGTACCATTTTGGGAATATCACTGATATTGATATTTTCATCCGGTAGAATGGCGTTGGCATCTGAAAATGCAGTGAAACAGGCAGAAAAAGCTGTCATAGTCGGCTACAGCGTTTCATTTATAGATGCTGAGAATGCAAATCATCTTATATTTCATACGCAGACGGGCAAAGTTTTGGAAGGAACTTCCCTGAACGTATCTTTCCCAGAGCAAATCATAGGGAGCGACGGGCATATCTGGAAATCAGCGGTACAGTCACCGCAAATATTTGAATTGTATGGAACAGGAACTGAAAAAATTTATATCAAATATGAAAGAAGCGGCAAGGTTCCAGAAATGGGAGCAGAGGAGGATGCCGCCATGCTGGCGCTTCGGAAACGCCTGGAACGATGGAAACAGAGTGCATGGGAGGCGGAGTGCGCCATATTTGGGCGCGAGGATGCGGCGGTATCGGGCAGCGGTTCCGGTCTGACCGTTCAAAATCAGTCGGAAAATGATGCCAGGATCCGGAATCTGGTATCTGCGCTCGGGGATGCAGCGTGGCATGAATTTTATCTGATTGGTCAGGATTTTACACCGTCGGCAAAAACAATCGGGGTGGAATACGACGCAGTTTATTCTGAGGTGGAAGAGGATTCCTTTTCGGTGGATGGAAAGGAATATATCATCACGCGCATCCGGGTGCGGAGAAACTGGGATGACCGTACTTGTACGCATCAGTGGAGCCAATGGGAGTGGGAGGAAAATGATTGCTTAAAGAATGGGCGGGCAGTGTATGTCTGCGGACGATGTCAGAAAGAAAAGATAGAGCGCCTTCCGGCGCTGGGGCACCTGGATGAAAACGGGGATCAAATCTGTGACCGCTGTGGAAGCGTGGATTGGAGTGAAAGTGAAATGCCCGAAAAAGTGATCTGGAAGGAGGGCGATGTCCAGCTGCGCGAGGTGGGCGGAGAGATTTTGTCATTTACCTGTATCGACGACGATTACCATGACTGGCAGAATGAACACCGGAAAGCAGCGCTGTTTCTCTGTGACCGCGTGATCCGGGCGGATGTGGACACGGCACCGGGAAAAAAGATGAAGATTTTCTCGTTTGGCAAAGACAATAATTATAAAACTTCGCAGGTGCGCGCATGGCTGCAGAAAAACAGTCAGAACAGCAGCTTCCGTCTGGAACCGATCCATACGGGAATCCAGACCGCGTACATGGGAAGCACGGCGGCTGGTGCATTTTCGCAGACGTCCGGGCGGGAACTGGCGCGTCATGATATTGGTTTTCAGCTTATGAACGACCAGCTTTTCTGCCTGTCATTGGAAGAGGCACTTGCGTACCGGGAATATCTATGGCGGTTTGATTCCGGGGATGATAACCCACAAAGTCAGATCAGTGCCTATTCACAGGGATATTATCTGCGGACGCCTTTTTATTTGCAGGATGAAAACGGGAAATTCATTTATAATCAGCAGATTTATGGCGTTGATCTGGTAAATGGCTGTCTGCGTCCGGTGAGGACGGACAGTGAGACATATGGAGTACGTCCGGCATTTGCACTGTCACAGATGTAAAAAAGAATACTTGTTGAGCTTGGAAAGCGGGAGTGAAGCTGTTTGGCAGTTTGATTAGGAGAAGAGATTGGACAAGGGGAAATCAATCTAATGTTTGGGGAAAGAGGGGAACGTGTATGGGGAAAAAGAAGATGAAAAAAGTGATTCCATTTGCGGTAATGACGACGATGCTTTTGTCGGCGACGCTGCCGGCGTTTGCGGCGAGCGGGTTTGTGTTTGAGGATTGGGATTTGGGGATTATTTCGGAAAGGAAGGAAAAGTTGGATGATACAGACGATGCCATAAAAAGGCGGAAAGAATGGCAGAAACTGGCTGCATCGTCCAGTGAGCTTATGAATGCGGATGTGAGGGCAACTCCCTCTGAATTACGTTCTTCCAAAGTCATAGAAGCAACTCCTTCACAATTAATCATGCCGCGCGTTAGCGTCAGCGCCAGCCTCGGAAATCTCTGGGAAAACTGGGATGTGGCGGATTTGAGCTTTCTGGATGGAACACATGGGCTTGGAACGAAACAAAAACCGTATCAGATACGCACGAAACATCAGCTGATGGGACTTAGCTTCCTGGCGGCGTTTGGCATGCAGCCGGATTACGGCGAGGTGGAAGAAGAGATCGTGGGGGATTACCGGGGCGCATGGTTTGAGCTGACGGCGAACATCGATCTGGGAGGAATGGACTGGAATCCGATCGGTTATTACCGGGATGATTCGGAATTTTCAGGGGAGGTGACGCACCCGTTTACGGCAAATCTGGATGGAAACGGTTATAAGATTTCAAATTTCCGGTTTGCAGGAGGCAGTTCGCCGAATGTTGGATTCTTTGGAGCGCTGGATGGGGCGGAGATCCGAAATCTGACGCTGGAACCAGGAAAGCCGGTCAAAGGAGTGCGTCAGGTGGGAATTTTGGCAGGAAATGCGAAGGATTCCAAGATTTTTAATTGTCAGGTAAAAGGCGATGTGGAAGGAACCGGAGCGGTCGGTGGAATGATCGGGCACATGGAAGGCAGCACGGTGGAAAACGGAATGGCACAGGTAACCGTCCGAACGACGGGACGTGCAGCCGGAGCGCAGGCGCTTGCGGGCGGAATCGCCGGGGAAGCGGCGGATGATTCTCGTATCATTGACTGCCAGGTCCGCACTGGGGATAACAGCACCTCGCGGATTCAGGGAACGGATGCGACTGTCGGCGGAATCGTGGGGCTTCAGAATGGGGCGGCTCTCTACAATACCTATGTAAATGGCACGATCGGCGGTTCTGGCAGCCAGAATGTCGGAGGACTCGTTGGAGAACGAATCAGCGGAGACTTGAAAGTGGGGCGGTTTGAGGGAATGATCGGTCAGTCGGGAACCGGGGCTGCCGGACACAGAGGAACCTTCATCGGATACCGCGCACCAGCTAATTATTTTAAATATGGGGATGACATCGCGTACCTGTTTGCGGATACGGAGGCGAAAATCGCAAACAATGTCTGTGGAAGCGGGATTTCAGATGATAACCAGTATACATACGCGGCGCACATCGGATATTCCCACGCGAAGGACAATTTCTTCACGCTGGTATCCGGCGGTGTCACGCGGGATGTGGACGAGCGATATTTTTATGAAGAACTGGAACAGGGGATTCTCTCAATTGTGGATGAAGAGCTGGGCGGGGAGATGGATGCGGAGTCGGTCGGGTACGATCTTGACCATTTTGCACCAAATGATGCGGGACGCCCGGTCCGTGGTTATCTGATTACAATTCCGCAGGTCGATACCGTCTCCAATGGAACGAATTATTACGATGTGGCAGTGCTGGAAGCACGGGGAAATGGTGCGTATTACCGGACACTCGATAAAAAACACCGCGGTGCGGTGGCACCGGGAAAGACGGTGACGGTCAGCACCTCAGCAAAGCAGGCGGAAAAAGCGCGCTTTCAGATGGAGGGAGTTCCGACGTATACGCGTGGGAAGAGCCGGAAAGATACTACTTATGTAAATGGCGGCGAGTATTGTTTTACGATGCCGGAGGAAAATACGCAGGTGTCGGCGGTTTATAAAAAGGTGGCAGTTTCGGTCGGGCTGACGCCGGGCGTGACGAAATTCCAGGTGGTGCAGGAGCGGACCGGAAACCGGAAACATCCGACGAAAGTCACACGCGTGATGGATGGAAATGGAAAATTAATTGCGACGTACATCCATGGAAATCTGCAGGCGGGAACACAGGTGCAGCCGGTGACGGTGCAGGCGATTGTGGATCGGAATAATGATGTGGCGGATGCATCGGTGCGCTGGAGTATCGATGATTCAGATTTGATTACGTTACTTCCAAATGACGATGAGGAAAGTGGTTATACGAAAAAGAGTGCGTCAGTCCAGGTAAATTTAAATAGTTCGTTTATCACTGATATAGTCCGGAAACTGGAAAAAGAGCAGGCAGACCGCGGATACCAGTATGCGATCGGAAGCGACATATACGGAGCAGGGTATCAGAACGGCGGCGTAGCGGTGCTGACGGCAGAGACGAAACCGGCGGCGAGCTTTGATGGGAAGCCGTGCCGGGGAAATGCGCGGATTGAGGTTACGTTCCAGATCAAAGATCAGACCTATGTAGCCAATGAAGGTGCGGCACTAAATCAGGATCAGTTGAAATTTGAGGTGGTGCGGACATTAAACGGAAATCGGAAACATCCAGATGAAACGATCCGGGTTACGGCACCGCAGGTCTTGAGTGCGTCTTTCACACCCGATTATTTTGACCGGAAAGATATATCGTGGACTGTCGGTGACGCAGCACTGATTTCGGTGGACGGCGAGGACAAGTCAGCCGGTGTGCAGGCGAAAAAGGATGCAAAATGGATCCGGGATCTGATCGCGGCAGATCAGGGCAGACATGTGAATACACCGTATGAAATACAGACAGCTTCCGGCAGCCGCACGACGAAGGTGACAGTGATCGGCGATGATATGCTTGGAAACCGGCAGACGGCATCGTGCAGAGTACAGGTGGATTTCCAGACAGTGGACGAATCGAAGATTTGTGTGGAAGGCATCAGCCTTATACCGAAAACGCTGCAATACGAGATCAAACGCACCCGGACGGGGGCAGGTTATCGTCCGGTGGAGGCATGGACGGGAACCGGTGCGAAAAAGCTGGCAGCGTCGGTATTTCCGGCGCAGGCGTTTAACCAGAAAGTGACATATCAGGCAAGTGATGATTCGCTGTATGTATCATCGGATGGAACCGTGACGGTCAATACGACGGCTTCCTGGATACAGGAGCTTGACCGTCAATACTTAAAATCAGGCAGCCATACGGCATATGTGACCGTGAAAACTGAGGATGGTGGCTTCACGGACCGGGCGGCAGTCACAATTCAGTATGAGGCGGTCGATCAGACATACAGCGGAGGTTCCCATTCGGGCGGCGGCTTGGGTGGAGGCTCTTCTTCTGGAAAGGGGGCAGCGGCAGGAAGCAGTGCAGCGAATGCAACCGGACCGGCATCGGGGTTCAGTGGTTTGACAGGAGCGGGTATTGGAAATCTGACAGAAGGACAGGCAGGCCCCGGGCAGAATGCGGATGCGGCAGCCATACCGGAATATGTAGTAGCTGGAAACTGGCGGAAGAATGCAGATGGAAGCTGGCAGTTTGAAGCGGGCGGTAGAAGCTATGCTTCTGAATGGGCGGCTGTCCACAATCCATATGCCGATCCGGCAAAGGGGCAGAGTACGTTTGACTGGTTCCGATTTGATGCAGATGGCAGGATGGTGAACGGCTGGTATACGGATGTGGATGGAAACACGTATTATCTCTGGACGGAAATGGATGGAACACAGGGGCGTATGCTGACTGGCTGGAACTGGCTGCCAGGAAGCGATGGAGTGTTTCATTGTTACTATTTTCAGGAAAAATCTGATGGAATGAGGGGACGTTTGTATCGAAATACGCACACCCCTGATGGGAATTTAGTCAATGCAGATGGTTCCTGGGTGCTGGACGGAATAGTACAGACGAGAAGCTGAGAGAGGAGGAGAGGAGAAAACAGAGGCAAACAGGAAAATGAAGTGGAATGACACGAAAAGAATAAAAAATGGGGGTATAAAAAATGAAACAGGATAAGAAAACAACCAATAAATCGGGATGTACAGCCGTACTGGCAGCAGCCATGATCGCAGCCGGAGGTTTCAGCGCTTATGCGGGCAATCAGGGGACGCATGGCGGTGAATGGAAGGACACAGAGAGTCTGAGATGGGAGTGGCAGAATGGAGAGATGAGTTTTTATGGAAATGGAAGTATTTTTTCAGAGCAGCACCCAGAGATCAGCGATCCGGAATATTACCTGAAAGAGGCAGTCCGTTATCCGGGGGAAGCAAATCCAGGGTGGAATACGAAGGGAGAACCGAAAGCAAATTATAGCTGGGCTTCGGTCGAAGAACTGCAGAAATTTGTCAATAGTTTTGACTGGATTCATTTGGATGAAAAAACGCGTCTTCTGTATGTGCATAACCGGATTGCAAACGGAGAGGGAGGTTTTAACCAGAATCATTACGGTTCGCCGGAAGAGGCAAAGGATTTCCCGGTTTTGGAAGGAGGCGTTGGCGTCTGCCGGGATTTCGCGGAAGAATTTCAGTTCCTATGCCAGATCGTAGGGCTGGAGTGTGTGACCTACACGCCGGAATATCTCCATGATGCGTGCCTGGTGCGGATCGGCACGCAGTGGTATGCGACGGATCCGACCTCCAGCCTGCCGCTATTTTCAAATGCGAAAACATATCCGGTTGACTTTGAGGCGGAGTTTTACCGCTATGAGAATAAGGAGCGGGAGCAGAGAAGAAAGGAGTATGAAGCGGATCCAGACAGTCTTGCCAATGTGCTGGCGCTGACCTTGAGTATGCGGGGAGAAGGGACGATTTCCGAGGCTGCCTGGGAGAAAATACAGGCACCGATGGGGCAGATAGAAGAACAGTGGGGACGACAGGAAATATCAAGACAGGAGTATGAAAAGGGGATTATCTCGCTGCTGAAATCAGTTTGGGAAACTGAAAAATAAAGAAAACGAGGGACTGCCGGTGTTAAGGGGCGCGGGGCAGTAAAAACGAGGAGGAAATTTATGGGGGAGTATCGGTACAGAGAGAATGTGAAACGGGGGATGGCGTTTGTACTGGCAATTATATTGGGAGGAATGGCTTTTTTGCCAGGATTCCCGGTTTTTCCGGCGAAAGCGGCACCTGCGAGCGGTCAGCAGACAACACTGACGACAGCCCATGGCGATACGCTGCTGGGACACAAGCTTTATTGTATCGATAAGGGCGGTTATGCGATCTGGGGAATTGCAGAAAAAGGGGATCTCTATGAAGCACACCGTCCCTCCCAGGCATCCGTTCCGCTGAGCAGTCAGGAACAGAAATATGTATTTTGGGCGATGCTCTCGCTCAGAGCAGCGCTGGGGGATGAAAAGGCAAATACATTTATCCGGGCGATCAATGTGGCAGCAAAAGCACAGGGAAAACCGGAAATTATCAAGATGGTGTCCGAGGAAGATCTGAAAACAATCCTCTATGTTCCAGCTGTGCGGGCAAAATATCCGTGGCTGGAGGCAGCTGCGTCAAATAGTGAGGCGTACATGCAAATGGGAGGAATGCTGTCTGGCGGAGGCAGCGGAAAGGAAAATACCGGTGTCGGCGGCGGAAAGATTCCAGATGTGATAGCTTCCAGCACCTCGCTGGGAACGGCAAAACAGGTAGATGCGGCGACTCTGACGCTGTCGTTTGCGCCGGATGGCTCGGATTGGGATTTTATCCGTTCTGTACCGCTTGAATTTTCAAACAATGACGGTGTTTCATTCAGCCCGGTTCCGACCGATGGATGGACGTATACAAAAACCGACTCGCAGATTATATTTAAAAATCCAAATCCAAAACCGTCGAAAGCCCTGATTCGTTTCCGGGTGGAAGGAACCCCATACGCTTCGGGCGGCGGGGGATATGCTTCGGCGGAGGAGGCGATCGACCAGTCGCTTCAAATCTGGGAGTGTGTGACCTGTTCAGGGACACACGGAGGCGGAACGCCTGCCAAAAGTGATCCGTGGATTCATCAGCGGATGGCGTGGATGGAGCTCGGAATGGTTCCGGTCAATTATTTTGCTGCATTGGCGGGCGATCCAACCCCGGTACCGGAGCAGGGAGGCATTCGATTTGAGGTGTTTAGGCATGAAGAGGATTTTACTTCCACCTATAATCTGCAGATGTACAAATACGATCATGAGACAGGGAAAGCGCTGGAAGGGGCGCGGTTTGGCTTCTTTGAGCGCTTTGACGATAAGAACAGGGTAAATACTGAGCGGGACGGAGCTGCCGAATTGTATGAGGGCGGAGAACCATATGCCAGCCATTATCAGGATGAGCCGGTTCTATGGGATGGTTTCAGACAAGTGGGTTCGGCGGTAACAGATGGCGATGGCTACGCCTCCCAGACGGTGGAGCATGGTTATCACTATGACAAGACGTTCTGTGACGGTCATCCGGCACCGGCCTTTGTACCAGTTCCAGAGGAAGAGGAGGACGAAGAGGGCAAGACCGCCACCTTCCCCTTCCTGGGCAAGCTGTTCAACCGCCGTTCCCACTCGGAAGAGGAGGAGAGCGAGACCAAGGAGCCGCCGGTGAGCCGTTCCGAAGGGAAATCCAA
>OGCQ01003199.1_pt1 | contig 15177 bp, 19 predicted proteins | sample 1570161 | NCBI WGS metagenome assembly OGCQ01 (sample SAMEA4384402, study PRJEB24528) | human gut metagenome
ATTAACTTGAGCAACGGACGAAGTCGTTGGCGACATGAACGAAGTGAATTTTTTAGTGATAGATTAAAAGCTTCTTTATAGTATTTTAAATAGAAAAAAAGAGGCACCTACTGGGGGAATAGTAGATGCCTTAAAAAATATATACTTATTAGGGGGAGAGATATATAATTTCCGCTCTCATATATAATTCTTTCCGTGTTTTAGAATTTTATACATTTTTTTCGAAGCTCAGAAATAAATATCAACAAAGGAGTAACAACAAAATATTATTGTTATAAGAAAGACTCTCTCTTAGCCTTTCTTAATAATAATATATGTAGAAACTCATAAAATGACACAAAATGATAAAAAAAATATTCTTTTTCAATATTTTTCTATATCTTATAATCTAAATTAAATATATTTGTCATAAGTTTAAATTAATAGATTAAAAATGGATATAATATTTTTGATGGCTCTTTAATAAAATTAATTAATTTGAAATGAAGTAAAATTGTGCTATAATACTAAATAATATGAAAATATATATGTAGGAGAGTGGTAAAGGTTGGATAGTTCGACCAGTAATTCGATTCAAATAGTTTTATTAATAATTTTATTAATAGGGTCAGGGTTTTTCTCTGCTTCTGAGACAGCTTTAATGTCACTTAGCAAAATAAAAATGAGACATATGGAGGAAGATGGAGTAAAAGGAGCTAAATTAGTAAGCACTCTAATTGAAGATTCTAATAGATTATTAACGTCAATATTAATTGGAAATAATATAGTTAATATAGCTGCAACATCTATAACAACTTCATTATTTACAGCTATGTTAGGAGCACAAGGTGTTGCCATAGCAACAGGATTAATGACAGTACTAGTTTTAATATTTGGAGAAATAACACCAAAGACTATATCTGCGAATAATCCAGAAAAAGCTTCATTAGTGGTAGCAAAACCTATTAAATTTTTCGTTACAATATTAACTCCAATTGTGTGGATATTCAATATTATAACAAAAGTAATTTTTAAACTTTTTGGAGTAGATGACAAAGGTGTAAAACCATTTATAACAGAAGAAGAATTAAAAACTATGGTAAATGTAAGTCATGAAGAAGGCTTACTAGAAATGGAAGAAAGAGAAATAATCAATAATGTTTTTGAGTTTGGAGATATGCAAGCAAAAGAAGCAATGGTTCAAAGACTAGATATTGTGGCTATTGATATGGAAGATAGTTACGAAGAAATAATTGATTTATTTAAAACAGAGAAATTAAGTAGAATGCCTGTGTATGAAGAGACAATAGACGACATTATAGGTATATTAAATATAAAAGATATAATATTCTTAAGTGATGAAGAGATAGAAAACTTTGATATTAAAAAATATATGAGAGAAGCTTTCTTTACTTATGAATTTAAAAAGATAACACAACTTCTCGAAGAAATGAAAAAAGATAAAAGTCAAATGGCTATTGTTGTTGATGAATATGGTGGTACAGCTGGTTTAATAACAATAGAGGACTTAGTGGAAGTGATAGTGGGTGACATTGAAGATGAATATGATGAAGAAGAAGATGAAATTCAAGTAATCAGCCCAAATGAATTCCTTGTGGATGGAAGTACAAAAATTAGTGATGTTAATGAAATACTAAATATAGAACTAGAATCAGAGGAATTTGATTCAATAGGAGGATATATTATAGGATATATAAGACATATTCCAGAAGAAAATGAAATAATTGAAATGGATAATATCAAATTTAATATAGAATCTGTGGATAAAAATAGGATAAAGAAAATTAGAATTATGTTATAAAAAATAAAAGCACTGTTAAAAAACAGTGTTTTTATTGTATATAAAAATTAAATAAAGCATATAATCAAAGATAAGAAAGGAATGATAAATATGTCTGTATTAAACAAATCGTTTTCACATAAATTGAAAGATAATATAATATTTTTTGTAGTATATTCAGTTTTATTTTTATTTATAGTTAAAACTTTTGGATACATAGCGCCTTTCTTTATAGGAGGATTATTAGCATTTATAATAAATCCTATATCACGAAAACTAGAGAGAAAATTTAAAATAAATAAGGGATTTTCCACATTATTTTTAAGTTTACTAGGAGTTGCTTTAGTAATATTTTTAGCTACTTTTGGATTGATAAAGGGAAGTCAACAGCTAGTTAGGTTTTTAAATAATATAGACAGCAATAGTTATTCTTATTTAGGAAATATGATAAATAATTGGGTAAATGAAATAAGTAAATATATGGGATACTTCCAAGATTCATCAGGTAGTAGTTTTAATATACGAGAATTAATATCTAATTATGGACAAAATCTTGCAGATATAGCAAAAGCTATGTTGGCAAAAATAATAGATTTAGCAACATCTTTACCAACAATAATACTTATAATAATAACTTTATTTATGTCTACCTATTTTATAGCAAAAGATTTTGATAAAATAGGTCATGGATTTTTAAATATATTTACAGATGAAACAAAAGTAAAAGTAAGAAGAATAAAAAGTGAGGTAATATGCTCAATAAAAGGATATGTTAAAGCCTATGCAATTCTTATGAGTATAACTTTTTTAGTCATATGGATAAGTTTTACTGTATTTAAAATTCCTTATGGATTACCTTTAGGTATAATAGGAGCGTTGTTAGATTTGATACCATTTTTAGGAATAATCGTAATATTTGTGCCTGTAATAGTTTATTATTTTTGGATGGAAAATTATTTTGTATCCATAGGAATAGCCATAGTATTTATTGCACTATCTATACTTAGACAAATTCTAGAACCTAAATTAGTATCAGCTAATGTGGGAATAAGTCCGTTGATGACAATCATAGCCATATTTGTAGGAATACAAGTGGCCGGTGTATTAGGAATAATATTTTGTTTAGGACTTTTAGTAATGCATGATATATTAAAGAAAGTAGAAATATTATAAATTTGTCAATAATAAAAATGTGGTTAGCCCTTAGGTTAACCACATTTTTATTAGCAATGACAATGATCGTCGTGACAATGACCATTGTGTGAATGATCACCACATCCACAATCGCACTCATCAATTTCAATTACTTCTTTTGTATTTATATCTATTAGATTTATTTCTAATTCAAAATCATCATGACTTTGTTCGTTTAATATTTCTATAGTTGCTACAGAGTGAGTACCGTCTTTTGGTATAGCAGTACTTCCTGGATTTAATACTATAACATCATGTTCTATAGATAATTCTTTTACATGAGTGTGACCTAAAATAAGTATATCTACAGATAATTCTCTTGCTTGATTTAATAATTCTTCTCTAGATTTTGTATATCCATGATCCATAAGTACGCTAATATTACCTATTGTTTTGTGAACAAAAGGAGATTCTATAGGGTGTTTTATAACCATTTGATCAACATCAGCATCACAATTACCTCTAACTATAGTAATATTGTCTAAATTATTTATTTTTTCTATTACAGCCTTTGGGTTGTATCCTTCTGGAAGATCATTTCTAGGACCATGATATAATACGTCTCCAATATGAAGTAATATATCACAATCTGATAATACATCTAATGCTTTTTCTAAATAAGGTAAACTTCCATGAGTGTCACTCATTACTCCAATTTTCATTTTATTTCCTCCTAAAAATTTAAAAACTTTTCACATACTCTGCTCCAAAATTCATAGTTAGAAGTTCTAAGAAGTTTGATTTTTCTATCAGATATGGAAAGTTTTATATTGTCTATCTCTTTAAAATTATACTCTAAACCGTCTACAACTACTAGTGTAGAATTTTCAAAGTCACATTCAGGTGAAATATCTACTATGGAATCATGTGAACATATTATACTAGATGTGAAGCATCTGTATGCAATGGTATTAATAGGTGATATAGGAGCAACTTGTATAACTTTTAAACTGGTATCAACAATACTACCACCTACAGAATAATTATAAGCCGTTGAACCAGCAGAAGTGGATACAAGTAAACCATCACCACTAAAGTTTTGCACATGTTTATAATTAATATTTAATTTTAAATGAATAGTTCTAGATTTATCACTTTTCACTACAGCTTCATTTATACCATAAATATTGCAACAGCCATCTTTTGTAGAAATACTAACTTCAAGAAGGGATAATTCTTGAGTAACATAATCACCATCTAGATAAGACTTAATAAAAGAATCTATATCTACAGGAGAAATATCAGGAAAAAATCCTAAATGTCCAGTATTAATACCAACAAGAGGAATAGTTGGTAAGTTATAATCACGAACTGTTTGTAAAAAGCAACCATCTCCACCTATTGATATTATTAATTGAGCATTAGGATTATATTCATAATCAACCTCAAATCCAGTATCTATTAATTTTTTATGTAAAATTTCACGTGTTTCCAAGGATTTTTTTGTATTATTAGAACTTATTGTTATAATTTTGTTCATTATTTCACCTCAATTAAAAATTGTATTTTATAAAAAAAGCACTATTTTACATAAGTTAATATTTAAACAAAAAGGTGAAAAAACCTCTATTTAAATTTAACAGATTTATAAATAATTTATATGATATACTTAATTTGGAAATAATTATAGAAAATATAATGAATAGAGGTGTTTTTATGTCAATTGAAAAAGTAAGAGAATATTTTAAGCAGTATAATAAAGAAAATGATATTATGGAGCATGAAGTATCTTCAGCTACAGTAGAATTGGCAGCGCAGGCAGTAGGTGTTATTCCAGCCAGAATAGCCAAAACTTTATCTTTTAAAAATAAAGAAGGTGACAATGGTATTTTAATTGTTACAGCAGGGGATGCTAAAATTGACAATAAGAAATTCAAAGGAGAATTTGGATACAAAGCAAAAATGTTAACACCGCAAGAAGTAATAGAATATATAGGTCATCAAATTGGAGGAGTTTGTCCATTTGCTATAAAAAATGAAAATGTTAAAGTTTATTTAGATATATCAATGAAAAGATTTAAAACAATTTTTCCTGCAGCAGGAAGTAGCAATTCATCTATAGAACTAACTTGTGATGAACTTGAAAGATTTTCACATGCCCATAAATGGGTAGATGTATGCAAGGGATATGAAGAAATAGAAGAAAAATAAATTTTATTTAATATTTAAAAATCACACAAAATATAGTGTGATTTTTTGCTTTTATTTATATAAATATAAAAATTTATGGTAATATAAATAGTATTAAGAAAAAGTAGGTGAAGACATGTTTAGAAAAGAAGACCAAAAATATAATATTATTTTATATATTAATGAAGAGGAAAATTTAACTTTGAAGGAAGTTTTATTAGATAAATTAAATTTTTCAGTGAGATCTTTATCAAAAATGAAAAGATATAAAACTGTAAAAGTAAATAATAAATACATAAAACCAGGAGATAAAATTGAAAAAGGTGATTTAATTCAAGTGGAAATTATGGAAGATATGGCAGATTTCAAACCACAAGATTTAAATTTAGAGATATTATATGATGATTTTGATATAATAATGGTAAATAAACCACCATTTATGGTAGTTCATCCAACAAAGAGTCATTTTGAAAATACCATAGCCAATGGTGTAACAGATTATATTATAAAACAAAATGAAAAAGTTAAAATAAGATTTGTAAACAGACTTGATATGAATACATCAGGTTTAGTTATTGTGGCAAAAAATCCTTATGCTCAGTTTGTTTTATCATCAGATATGAAGGAAGACAAAGTTGAAAAAATGTATATAGCAGTAGTAAAAGGTGTAGTGAAAGAAGATAGAGGAACTATAAATGCACCAATATACAGACCTACTGAAGATAGTGTAAAAAGAATAGTACATGTTGACGGGCAACCATCTATAACACATTATGAGGTTGTGGAAAGATTAAATGATGCTACAGTTTTAAAATTAAGATTAGAAACAGGAAGAACTCATCAAATAAGAGTACATTTAAACCATATAGGTCATGGAATCATAGGAGATGAGTTATACGGATATGTGGATGAAAATTTAATAAATAGACAAGCATTACATGCTTATTCTTTAAAATTCAAACAACCAAGAACTAAAGAAAACTTAGAATTTGAAGCACAACTTCCTAAGGATATGGAAGAATTAATAAAAAAATTAAAATAGAATTTGTGGAGGTTATATATGATAGTACATAAGTATATTGTTCACGTTTTAGATAGAAACAGTGAAGGGCCAATATTGAATGATTTTGAAGGTAAAAATAATATGGAGGTAGATAAATTCTTTGAAAAAGTTATCAACAAAGTAACAAAAGATGATGATTTAAGACAAGCAGTATTTAAAGATTATAATGAAAATATAATCAGAAACTGTTGTGAACAAATAATATATGATGATAGTACTTTTGTTCAAAATTCAAAGGAAATAGCTTCTTTCTTATTTGATATAATGAAAAAATATGAAGATATAGATTCATGCGATTTAGCTATGTGTTTATATAGTATTAAAGATGAAAAATATGTAGGTATAGTAAAATAAGATTATAAAAAACTATATACTCATTCTATAGAATTATTAGATGAGAAATTCAATATACAAATAATAAGCAATGAAATAGGTATTCCAGAGACAGGAAAACAAAAACAAGCTGCATTAGTTGGTCTTAGCGGTATAAATGATGATTTCCACTTAAGACTTCTAGATAAAGATTCAGAAAAAGAACAAGACCCAGAGAAAAAATCAAGATTTATAAATGAATTTTTAAATGCTGAAAAAATAAATGATGATAAATTTAATACAAAAACATTTAAAGCTACAGCAGATAACTGGATAACTAATGCCATGGGCAATAACATTAAAAGAGCAGAAGATGTAAGAAGTATATTAAACTACACATTAAAAGAAAAAGAAGAAGTAGATATAGAACAATTTATGGAAACATCTTTAGATGATGAAGCTCTTAAAGAAAGTTTTAGAGAATTAATACAAGAGCGTGGTATAGAAAGTAATTTCAATATAGATAAAAAGTGGGTTGAAAAGAAACTTAAGAAAAGAAGTATAAAAACGGATAGTGGATTTGATATAAAAGGAAATCTAGAAGATTTTGAAGACCCTATGAAATATAGTGTTAGACAAAATCAAGATGGAACAGTAGATATAGTAATAAAAAATGTAAGCTTTTTTGAAGAAAAATAATATTTTAATAAAATTTAATATATAAAATTTTTTATATATTGTGTTATAATATAAATAAATGAATAAATGCAATTTTAGGTTTTATCATAGATAAATTAAAAGGGAAAGAGGTGTATATTCCTCTACAGCCCCCGCTACTGTAATGTGGACGAAACTCAATTATATCACTGTAAAATGAACTAAGTGAATTTTATGGGAAGATGAGAAGTAGGATGAAGCTAAGTCAGGAGACCTGCCTATAATTGAGAAAGTTTCTTCGGGGTGAAGAAAATATCTAGAATATATTATACTAGAAATATAGATATTTAAGCCTACCTTGTGGTAGGCTTTTTTAATTGTAAATAATTTATATTTATAAATGTAAACACCTAAAAAAGCATATTTGTAAAAAATAATATTTATTAAAAAATTTAATTATAATATTTACTAAAAAATAACGAATTAATATAATTAAAATGGAAAAATATGTAAATAGAAGAAACTATAAGAGCATAATAAAAAGTCAAAAGGAGACAAAAATGAAGAAAAAATTATTATCATTGCTATTATGTTTAGTCATGCTTTTTACAGTTGCATGTAATAATGGTGTAAAAGAAAAAACTGTAACAGATAGAGAAGGAAATGAAGTTGTAATACCAACAAAAATAAGCAAAATAGTATCAACAGCACCTTCTAATACAGAAATACTAACAGCTTTAGGTCTTGGAGATAAAATAGTATGTATGGATACATATTCTGAAGGAATAGAAGGTGTAAATAAAGATGTAGTAAAGATGGACTTTAATGCTCCGGATGCTGAGGCAATAATTGGTTTAGAACCAGATATAATAATTGCTTCAGGATATAATAAAGCAGGTTCATCAGATGATCCATTTAAATCTCTTAGTGATGCTGGGATACCTGTAGTTTACATACCAAGTAGTGAAAGTATAGAAGGAATATACAAAGATATAGAATTTGTTGCGTCAGTAGTTAACCAAGAAGATAAAGGTAAAGAAATAATCGATAATATGAAAACTGATATAGAAAAAATATCAGCTATAGGTAAAACAATAAAAGATAAAAAGAAAGTTTACTTTGAAATAGGTCCTGCGCCTACACTATATAGTATTGGAAACTCAACATTCATAAATGAAATGATTGAAATTGTAGGAGCTGAAAATATATTTGCAAAAGAAAATTCATGGATATCTCCAAGTGAAGAATCTGTAATAAATGCAAATCCTGATGTAATACTAACTACTGTTAATTATGTAGAAAATCCTACTGAAGAAATAAAATCTCGTCAAGGATGGGAGCACATAAATGCTATTAAAAATAATCAAGTTTACTATATAGATGCAAACTCAGCTTCTCGTCCAACTCAAAATATAATAAAGGCTTTAAATGAAATAGCGAAAGCTGTTTATCCAGATCAATATGACAAATAAGAAAAAGTCTATTTTGAGTATTGTTACAGTATTAATAATACTTTTGTTGGGAACATCTATAGGGAGTTCTGACATAAGTTTAATTGATACATTATCAATAATATTAAATAAAACTTTAAATATATCCTTGGCAGGGAATATCCCAGCCAAGGATATCTCTATAATTTGGAAACTTAGACTACCAAGAGTATTGCTAGCATTTTTAGTAGGAGGATGTTTAGCAACGGGTGGATCTGTAGTTCAATCTGTATTAAAAAATGAATTAGCATCTCCATATACACTAGGTGTGTCTTCAGGAGCATCACTAGGTGCAGGTCTTATAATAGTAACAGGAATAACAATACCAGTTGTAGGAAGCTTTACATTACCGTTTGTAGGATTTGTATTTGGATTAATGACTGTTTTTTCAGTTATTCTATTTTCCACCAAAATTGATAAAGCTATGTCTAATAATACAATTATTCTTATTGGAATGGTTTTATCTTTATTTGTAAATGCACTTTTAACTACATTGACATCTTTTTTCAGCAATGATTTAAAAAAAATTGCTCTATGGCAAATGGGGAGTTTTGCAATGAGAGGATGGACTTATGTAAATTTAATATTACCATTTTTCTTGATAGGTATGATAGGAGTACTTAGATTTACTAAGGAGATGGATATTTTAACATTTGGAGAAGAACAAGCAAAAGCTGTAGGTGTGGATACTTACAAAGTAAAGAGAAAGTTATTTATTTTATGTGCCATATTGACAGGAGGTTCCGTAGCTCTTAGTGGAACTATTGGATTTGTAGATTTGATAGCACCTCATATAGTAAGAAAAGTATTTGGTTCAAATCATAGATATGTTGTTCCTATGTCATTTTTATTTGGTGGAGGACTTATGGTAACTACAGATTTAATTGCTAGAACAATAGTTGCACCAATGGAATTGCCAGTAGGAGCAGTAACAGCTCTAATAGGAGCTCCATTCTTTGCCTATGTATATTTTAAAAAAGGAAGATGATATTAGATGATAGAAGTAAAAAATATTTATTGTGGATATGATAATAAAGAAATAATCAAAAATTTAAGTTTTAAAGTAAATAATGGAGAAAATTTATGTATAGTTGGACCAAATGGATGTGGTAAAAGTACATTATTAAAATCCATTGCAAATATTATTGAATACAGAGGGAATGTAAAAATAGATGATAAGGAAGTAAATAATTTTAGCAGAGTTGATTTAGCTAAAAAAGTTGCTCTTATGAGTCAAATGTCTCAAGTATATTTTCCTTATACTGTTTATGATACAGTATCATTAGGTAGATATGCATATTCAAAAGGTGCTTTTTCAAAATTATCTAAACAAGATAGAGAAATAGTAGAAGACAGTATGAAAAAAGTTGGCGTATATGAACTTAAAGATAAATTAATTACAGAATTATCAGGAGGTCAACTTCAAAGAGTATTTCTAGCAAAAATATTTGCACAAGACCCAGATATAATATTACTTGATGAACCAACAAATCATCTTGATTTTAAACATCAAATAGAACTTTTAGAAAATCTTAGCGAATGGGTAAAAAAGAATAATAAAATTGTAATAGGTGTTTTACATGATTTAAATTTAGTACAATATTTTGCTGATAATGTATTAATGATTAAATCTGGAAAAGGAGTTTCCTATGGAAAGCCAGAAGATGTTTTTAAACGTGATGTGCTAAATGATATTTATGGCATAGATATAAAAGAATTTATGTTGAATATACTTGAAAAATGGGCTTAAAAGAAAGAGGGATGTCAGAGACATCCCTTTTATGTATTATTGTGCTTCGATATATTCAACTATATCACCTATAGTTTTAAAATTTTCAGCTTCTTCGTCTGGTATTTCTATATCAAACTCTTCTTCTAGAGCCATTATAACCTCAACAGCATCTAAAGAATCAGCATCTAAATCATCTTTAAGTGATGTCTCCATAGTTAGAGAATCAGCATCATCTAAATCTAATTGCTCTACTATAATATCTCTGATTTTTTCAAACATAAGTTACCTCCATGAAAATTTAAAATTTAATTGTAGTTTAATATAATATTGGCAATTTTTCAATATATAATCAAAAAAAGTCCTAAAGTTTTAAAAAATGAATATAAATTTAATATAAATATACTTTAGGAGGAAGAGTAATGAAAAACATAGGGTTATTATTATGTTCAATTACAGGATTTTTTATAATACTGGGATGTCTTTTTTATAATTCATTACTTATAGATATGGATAAAATAAAAGATTATGTAACTGAAAGTAATTATATTTTTGAGCAAGTAGTTAAAAATGAAGATAAAGTTGATGATAATAAGGGAGAATACATATCAAGATTAATAACAATAAAAAAAGGAATGGAAAATACAAATACATCATTTTTATTTGAAAAATATAAGGAAATAAAAATATCATCTATAGAATTATTAATAGATCTTATAAATGAAAATAATGAAAAAGATAAGAACAATTATTTAAAATTAGTCCTTAAATCCAATGATAGAAGTCAAAGGGAACTAGATAGTATGATGAATAAGGGATTTATTGAAGTAACTTATTTATGTTTAAAGACATATATTAACTTATAGGAGACAATCTGCTGACTTTAAGGAGGGAGTGACATGGCAAAACTAGAGGAAACTTTATCAAGATTTTTTGGTGGGGAAGAGTGTGGATTTAATAGTGGATTATTAATAGTTGTAGCAATTGTATTTTTGCTTTTAGCTACTAATATATTTGATGATTTATTTGATGATGATAGTATATGGATTTGGATAATACTTATAGTTTTATTACTTTTTAACTTTGATGACGGATGTTGTTAAAAATATAAAAAGCAGCCTGTATTTTATATGAACTGCACCCTGTCAAGTAGACAGTATAAAAAATAAAAATTAAGCAACTAAGGTCTGCTCTCGATATTCTATCGGAGCCAGGCCTTTTAACCTTTTTTGTAATCTTCTTTTATTATAAAATTCTATATATTTATCTATCGCTAATTTTAATTCCTCAAAATTATAAAACTTATTCAAATAATACATTTCAAATTTAATAATTCCCAAAACCATTCTATTGGTCCATTATCTATACATCTACCTACATAAGACATACTTTGCGTAGCAGATATCTTATCAAGTTTTGCCTTGAAATTTTTACTTGTATACTGATATCCACGACCACTATGGAATATAGGCTTAGCAGTAGGATTATTTGCAACTGCTATATCAAGTGTGTCAAATACTAATTTATTATTATTATTTGAATGACCTACAACATATGATACTATGCTATTATCATATAAATCTATTATTGTACTCAAATAGGCCTTTGTACCATTAGTTAATTTAAACTCAGTTAGATCAGTTAGCCATTTTTCATTCGTCGTAGCTGCGCTAAAATCTCTATTTAATATATTTTCAGCTGTAATCTGAGGAGTACTTTTGACATAATTCTTTCTCTTCTTACGAATTACTGATTTTAAATTAAGACTTTTCATTAATCTATAAATTCGCTTGTGATTATATTTCGTATTTAAATTCCTATTAATATTCATTTTTATACGTCTATATCCATATATGCCTTGAACCTCTTTATATACTTTAATTATTTCACAAGCTATAGTTTTAATTTCCATTTCTAATTGTTTATTTTTGGCCTCTAGTAATCTTATCTGAGCATTTAATTTTTCAGTCTCACTCATTTGATCTATATTTTTTCTTTTTCCCCTATTATCTCTAAGTGACTCGTATCCGTTTTCTTTATATTTTCTAACCCAAGTGTAAACTTGTTGATATGAAACTTTATATTTATTTGAAGTTAATTGGTAATTATCATTATTTTCTATACAAAATGCTACAATTTCAACTCTTTCATTATATGTTGTTTTTCTACCTTTAGTCATAATCTTATTCTCCTTAGTATTATGAGATTTCCATTTATTATGACTATTATTATACTTTAAAATCCAACCTTGGAGTACACTATGTGAAGAAATATTGTATTTACTACATATGTCATATAGAGATCCTTTACCAGAAATATAATCATTAACAGCTGAATTTTTAACTTCTAGACAATAGTATTTATTTTTAGATAATAACTTTACTTCTTCAATTGTAAATAATTTTTCACTCATATAACTAACTCCTAATGTATTATATTTATTTTAGTATATATCAAAATCCCCTATAGAGTAGACTTTTTTTAAATTGTCTATTCTATAGGGGACATTTTATTAAGTCTTGAATTTTTTTTATTTTTCTTTATAATTATATATACTGAATTTGCAAGAAAGAGGTAATAAATAATGACTTTAAAAATAGCAGCTGTATGCGATAATCAATTATGTGGAGAAATGCTTAAAGAAGCAGGAAAAAAACTTGGATTAACTGTAAACTATGAAGTCCAAAATAACAATGGTATTATAAATAAATTATCTGATGAAATAATCTTTTCTTCTAATATAGTTTTATTTGTAACTGAAAGAGAGGTTGAACAAATAGAAGAAATTGAAAGATTTATAGATCGTGAATATTATGAAGTTTTACCACAATTCGTAATTCAAAATGCAGAAAATATAATTTCAGAAATTACTGCAGATTTTAACTAAAAATCATTAAAAAAAGCCAGCTGAATCTAGCTGACTTTTTTTAATATAACATTATTTTATTTTCTTTAAATCTAAATAAGCATCTATTTGAGGAATAAACAACATATTATCTTTTATATGAGTATTTCCAAACTCTTTAAGTTCTTTTCCTTCTTTATCTTTAGTAATTTTATATCTAATTACATCACTATCTTCATTTATATTTGCATGAAAGAACATACCTTCATATTGTTTAAATCTAAAATTATATTCGTCTCTAGTAAGTTTAATATTTATACTTTTCATTTTTACCATCCTTATTTTGTATTTACATCATTATAGCATTAAAAAATGACCTATTTCTAGGTCATTTTAATTATTAACTAAATTTTTTCATACCAAGATTTTACCCTTGATTTTATATCTTGTGCTCCTAAAATTCCTGATACTAATGCATATCCATCTGGATTAAATTGTTTTAACTGACAAACATTATCTAAGTTAATTCCTCCAATTAATACAAAAGGTAAGTCTACTTCATTTATAATATTATTCAAAGTATCAAAAGAAACATCTTTAGCATCTAATTTAGTGCTTGTAGAAAACATGGCACCTATTCCCAAATAGTTAGCACCATCTTCTTTAGCCTTTTTAGCTTCTTCTACACTTCTAGCAGAAACTCCTATGATTTTATCTTCTCCTATAAGTTTTCTAACAGAAACAGCATCTATATCACTTTGACCCACATGAATACCATCAGCATCACAAAGCATGGCAATATCAACTCTATCATTAATTATAAAAGATACATTGTATTTTCTAGTAAGTTCTCTTAACTTCATAGCTTTTTCTAAAAATTCTTTACCATCAGCATCTTTTTCTCTAAGTTGTACCATAGTAACTCCAGCTTTCATACTATCTTCAATGACTTTATAAAAATCTCTTCCTTTTAATATATCTGAATCTGTAACTAAGTATAATTTAAGAGCTTTTTTTAGTTTATTTTCATCAACCATAATCTTCTCCTAACTTACCTTTGTAACTGAAGGTATATTTGCCATCTTTTTAATTTTAGCTAAAGGCATAACTGTTAAAACTATACTACTTAATAAACCTTCCACACCTGTTCCTGATAAATTATAAACTATAGAATAAGGTAGTGGATCCCAACCTTCCCATGCATATGCTCCAAAATAAATGCATCCAGAAAGTATATGAGCAGTTTGTTTTAAAAGTACAGCTATTAAACATCCTATAAATATATTTTTCTTGCTATCTGAACCAAAAATGCCACTTACACCAAGTAACATAGTTGGTAGGATATAATCAAGTAAAAATTGTGCTGGATGAATTATATATGCTCCTCCTATAAGCGATATTAATCCTGCAACTAAACCACAAGTCATACCTGTAATTGGTCCATATAAAAGTCCTACCATTAAAATTGGTAGTGATGATAGTAAATTAATTCCTCCACCTTGAGGATATTGAATCAATTGAATTTTTGATAAAACCAGATTACAAGCAGCAAATAAAGCTACTACTATCATAGTTTTTGTATTTAATTTAAACTTTCTTAAATTAAATATATAAAACGCAATTGGCACTAAACATATTATTAACATAATTGTATTTAACATTATATCTCCTCCTTATAAGCCATATCCCAAAATTTCATTTCATATATACTGGCTTTTATAAAAATTTCTTTTAATTTTTCTTTTTTATTTTCATCCACACCTGCACAAATTTTATTAGCAAAATCAATATTTTTCTTTGCACAAAGTGCATAATCTTCACTAGAATAAGATTCTATCCATTTACCATAAAAGTTATCTTTTAAATTCTCTTTATATTTTTCTTTCATTTTAGTTCCTATATAATAATAACTCCAAGCACAGGGAAGAACTGCTATTACTAAATCTTGAATATCTCCAGTTAAAGCTATACTTTTCA
>OGCQ01003208.1_pt1 | contig 15145 bp, 16 predicted proteins | sample 1570161 | NCBI WGS metagenome assembly OGCQ01 (sample SAMEA4384402, study PRJEB24528) | human gut metagenome
TTTCGTCAAGCGACTTATTAAGTATACTTTACATGTATTAATTTGTCAATAATTTTTTAAATATTTTACAATATTTTATCACTTTGAAAAATTTGAATATGAATTTGTAAGGGAAACCGGAGTACGCGTTATCATCGGTAAGGGTGGAATGAAAGAAAATACAGAGCGTGCCTGCAAAGAATTTGGTGCGATCCACTGCGTATTCCCTACAGGAAATGCAGTTGTTGCCGCTACGGAAGTAGAAGATTATTGCCATGTTATTGTTATAATCCCCCGGAAGAATGTTACTGCCAACCATTCTTCCGGGGGAGGCTCTTTTTACAATGTTATAATGATCCGAACATCTTTCTGACCCAAAGATTGCAATGACTAAGGATTACAATTTCCACAGGGTTCATATCCTTCATCGATCAACGTCTGTCTTGAACCCGTATATTCACCTTTATTTTTAGCCTTGATCTTCTTTGCACCAGAACATTCCGGTTTATGAAATTTCTTTGTATTCTTATTGAGAATATACGTCTGCTCCTTCGTATCTTTTGCCTCTGCCTTTGACGTTGCCGCAGAATCTGTCTTTGCATTTATCTTTGAATCTGATTTTGAATCTGATTTTGAATCTGATTTTGAATCTGAAGGATCTGCTTCTGTACCGTCTGCCCATTTTCCTTCTGGCTCTGCAATCTCATCACCTTCCCAGTTTTCTCCGGTTTTATAATCAATCACTACATACGGCTGTACATTATATACATATACATTAAAGCTGATTCCCACTCCATCATCTTCTACTGACTCTGCCTGCATCTGTACTCCTGAGGCAACCAGGTCATCCCCCTCAAAAACCGGTGTCACACGGTACATCACATGATTGTCGGTTTCTTTGATATACGCTGCCACCTCATCCTCGAAAGGCAGCATACCTTCTACATTCATATAGCGTGTTCCTGTGATCAGATTCTCTTCATTTGCATTCTCACCTGTCAACTGGAATCCGATCAGGTGACAACGGTTATACACATATCCACCATCCACGGTATCATAGGATTTATTCTTCCAGCCGGTCGGCTTCACACTGCTGATACTCTCCCTCGTTTCTGTCGGCATCAGATCCTGTCCGATGCACGCTTCTGCCGACTGACATCTTCCAAGCTCATCCAGTTCACTGTATTCCTCATAGGATACTGTCGTAAGCTCTTCTTCCGTAAACTCCGGCTGATTATCATTTACCTCCACATATGGCTCTCCTGAATATGCCGGAACATCATCAACCGTCACATAGGATTCACTGTCTGAACCCTTTTCTTCGGCAGAATGATCTTCCGCAGCCACTTTCGTGCCTGACTGAGTATTGCTGTCTTTCCCTGAATCTGTCTGCCCCTGGTTACCGCAGGAAGTCAGACATACTGACAGGATCAGCAGCAATCCGGTCAGAAAACCATAAGTTCTTCTCTTTTTATCTTTCATATTCGTCTCCCTATTCATCCGTACTGATCTATACGATCATTCTTTTTTATCCCCCGGTCTTGGAAATCTTCTTTCTATAAGAAATAAAGATTCTTCCGGGAAGCTTTCGCATCTTTCATTAAATGAACAAATCTATTATATAACACGAATATATGTTCTTTCAATCTTTTCTGCAATCTTTTTACAGCCAAAAGTTCTTTTTCTTTGTATTTTCAAGCCGGGATTTTTATGCTATGATTACAGAGTCAGCTTCTGACAGAAATGAGGTATCATTTATGAATATACGGCATAAAAGAAAAGAGAAAGAAGAGTCAGTTTCCACAGCAAGAGAATTATTTCAGTGGGTAGCCGCCATTGTTGCTGCTGTTCTGATTGCACTGGCTATAGATAATTTCGTTATTGTAAATGCTCAGATTCCTTCCGGATCTATGGAAAATACGATTATGACCGGTGACCGCGTCATTGGGAACCGGTTTGCATACAGTTTCAGCGATCCGCAGCGGTTTGATATTATTATTTTCCGCTATCCGGATGACGAAAGTCAGTTATTCATCAAAAGGATCATCGGACTTCCCGGAGAAACGGTTGAGATCCGGGATGGAAAGATCTATCTGAATGGTTCTGATGAACCACTTGAGGATGTGCAGACGAAAGAAACCATGGTCGGATCTTTCGGTCCGTATACAGTACCGGAGAACAGTTATTTTGTCATGGGAGACAACCGCAATGACTCCAAAGATTCTCGCTACTGGACCAATACTTTTGTTACAAAAGATGAGATTCTCGGAAAGGCGATCTTCCGCTACTGGCCGATTTCTGAATTTAAAATTCTTGAATAAGATTTTATCAAAAAAGGTGTGCGAAAATGAAAATCATATTTCGCACACCTCTTTTTTTATTCTGATAATCCCGTTTTCTGATATCACCAGATCCATCCGCTCATCATGTTCCTCTGTTGGAATTTCATCACACATCAGACTTTCTCTGCACAGAATTGCTTTTTCACAGTCTTCCGGCATTTTCTCAAGATAACGGTCATAATACCCCCCGCCATGTCCGAGCCGTTCACCCTTCCGGTTACAGGAAATACATGGGATGATCGCAAACTGGATTTCTGTCGGATCAAGGATGATATCACATTCTTCTCCCGGCTCCAGGATTCCGTAGGATCCAATTTTTAACTGTTCTAAATTCTGAATTTCATAGGCATCCATTATTCCTTTTCCGGTACATTTAGGAACACCCAGTCTTTTTCCACTGTCCAGTATTTCCTGCAAAAGCGGAATGGTATTAATTTCTTTTTCTGTACTGACATAACAGAAAATTGTGTCGGCATTTTTATATTCTGCAAGAGATTTTATCTGATGCAGGATTTTTTTATCCGACTCTTCAGTTTCTCGTCTGGATAGTTTAGATATTTTTTCCTTTACTTTAGTTCTTAATTCTTTCTTTTGTTCTTTTATTATTTCATTTTTTGTATCCATTTTGCACATTTCCTTTTTAAGCTGAATTTTTTCCTGCATTTTCTACCAGAAGTTGATCCAGCTTCCTGCGGTCTTTTTCCCGGATCTCATATGCTCCGTCCTCTCCCTTTTCGACATGGAGCTTCAGTTTCTTCTTATCCCCATACCGAATCCCTTCCTGCAAAGCTTCGTTCAATACATCATAATAAATCTGATATACCTGTCCCTGCATCTCTTCTTCCGATGGAATTTCCATTCCTTTCATTACCTTGTTGGTGATTGATTGTGCATACTCTTCTGCCCTGCTTTGAAATGTCTCATATGTATCAGAAAACAGTGTGACCGATCTGATCTCAAGTTCAACTATATAACTTCCGTCTTTCTGCTTTTCACTTTCTCCGATCTGATAATTAACCTGCCTGACGATTTGTGTAAAAAGTATCCTGTACTTCTTTTCCAGTTCCTCTGAAATAGCTGATGAATGGAATTTCTCCATGGTTACATCCAGATTTTTTTCAAAGACAGCCTCCGCTTCTTTTCTGGAAGTTCCCGTCATTTTACTGTACTCCTCAGTTTTTTCCTTATAAGAAACATCCAGCACAGCCTGCACATAACGGACAGGATCAAAGCGATTCATATAAAAATAAATTCCCGCTGCCGCAGCCACCATGATAATCACAGTCAAAATACATCCCAGGATTTTCTTGCTCTTCCACTTATTCTTTTTATTCTTTTCATCCATAAAAAATCCTCCTCTTTTCATAATGATCTGCATCAGTATAGCACTTTATCATCATGAAAAAAGGAGAATCCTGTCGCATTTTTTCTTTTAATTTTTGTCATTAAATCGTATCTTAATATACGATTTAATTTCTTCTACGCACTTTTGGAATCCAAGTTTTCCACTGTTAAGACATAAATCATAATTCCTTGCATCTGCCCATTCATTTCCGGTATGATATCTGTAGAAATCACCTCTGAACCGATCCGTCTTTTCAATATATTTCTGCATCTCTTTTTCTGTCATGCTGTTACGCTCTAAAGCACGCTCCAGGCAGAACTTCTTATCTGCATGTATAAAGACACTGACTACATTCGGATTTTCTTTCAGGACATAATCTGCACATCTTCCTACGATTACACAGGATTCCTTTTCTGCCAGATCCTGGATCACCTTTGCCTGATAATTGAACAGGTTATCATCTGATACAAAATCTCTGTCTTCAGGAGTAAGAAGCTCTCCGTCATACGGACGGCTCAGAATCTTAAACCATGGAGCTTTCTTGATCTTTTCATCTGACATCCCGAATAAGCCTTCATTAATTCCGCTTTCCTCTGAAGCCATCTTAAGGATCTCCCTGCTATAGCAGTTGATTCCCAGCTCCTTTGCAAGCATTGCACCTATCGTCTTTCCACCACTACCATACTGCCTGGCGATCGTAATTACAATATTCTCACCCATGAGATATCCCTCCTATTCACCTAAGTATGCCTTTTTAACGGCTTCATCCTCCAACAGATCTTTCGCCTTGCCGGACATCGTGATCGTTCCTGTCTCAAGCACATAAGCCCTGTCTGAAATAGAAAGTGCTTTCTTCGCATTCTGCTCTACCAGAAGAACCGTTGTTCCACTCTCACTTACCGCACGGATAATATCAAAGATTTCATTTACAAAGATCGGTGAAAGTCCCATGGACGGTTCATCCATCAGGATGATCTTCGGCTTTGACATCAATGCACGCCCCATTGCAAGCATCTGCTGTTCTCCACCACTCAGAGTTCCTGCCATCTGGTTTTTCCGTTCTTCCAGACGCGGGAATCTTTTGTATACATTTGCAAGACTTTCTTCAATCTCTTTCTTATCTTTCCTTGTATATGCTCCCATTTTCAGGTTCTCATATACACTTAACTCCGCGAAAACACGTCTTCCTTCAGGGACATGTGCCATTCCCATGGATACGATCTTATGAGCAGGTACTTTCGTGATATCTTTTCCTTCAAATAAAACCGATCCTGACTTTGGTGCAAGCAGTCCTGTGATCGTATGCAGAGTTGTCGTCTTTCCTGCACCATTTGCTCCGATCAGAGCAATAACTTCCCCCTGATTTACGTCGAAGGAGATGCCTTTGATCGCATGGATCATTCCATAATATACCTGTAAGTCTCTGACTTCAAGCATTGCCATAGCTTTTTCCTCCTTACTCTCCAAGATATGCCGTAATGACTTTCGGGTCATTGAGTACATCACTCGTCTTTCCCTGTGCAAGAACTTCACCGAAATTAAGAACTGTCAGTTCCTCGCAGATTCCGCTTACAAGTTTCATATCATGCTCGATCAGCAAAATCGTCATATGAAATTCATCTCTGACGAAACGGATCATATCCATCAGTTCTCCGGTCTCATTCGGGTTCATACCTGCTGCCGGCTCATCCAGAAGCAACAGCTTCGGGTCTGTAGCGAGGGCTCTTGCGATCTCAAGCTTTCTCTGCTGTCCATACGGAAGATTGGCAGCCTGATGATCTGCATATTTTTCAAGATCAAATACTTTCAACAGTTCCATAGCTCTGTCGTCCATCTCTTTTTCCACCTTCCTGTAACTCGGAAGACGTAAGATTCCACTCAGAGTCGAATACGGATGATGATTATGCAGTCCTGCTTTTACATTGTCCAGGACACTCAGTTGCTTGAAAAGACGGATATTCTGAAACGTTCTCGCAATCCCTGCTTTACTGATCTCAATATTCCGTTCACCGGTAATATCTTTTCCGTCAAGTATCACCTTTCCTGCATCCGGCTTATAAACTCCGGTCAGAAGGTTAAATACGGTCGTCTTTCCTGCACCATTTGGTCCGATCAGACCATAAAGCTGTTCTTTCTGAATCGTAAGATCAAATTCATTTACAGCACGGAGACCACCGAAAGAGATTCCCAGATTTTTTACATCCAACAATATACTCATTCTTATTCAACCTCCTTTGCTTTTTTCCCGAAACTAAAATGCTTCTTTCTCCAGTCATTGAGTTTTTCTCTCCACTCAATCGCTTTTGGAGACCAGTTAAAGAGCATCATGACGATCAGCACGATCGCATAGATCAGCATACGGTAGTCCTTCATTCCACGGAGAAGCTCCGGCAGAAGCGTCAGGATCACTGCCGCAATGATTGAGCCGCGGATATTTCCGATTCCGCCAAGTACTACAAATACCAGGATTGTAATGGACATATTGTATCCAAAGTTGTTCGTATTCGCTGTCAGCGTAGATATATTATGTGCATACAGGACACCTGCTGCCCCTGCCATTGCCGCAGAGATGGTAAATGCCATCAGCTTATATTTCGTAATGTTGATTCCGATTGATTCTGCCGCAATACGGTTATCACGAATCGCCATGATCGCACGTCCATCTCTTGAATTGATCAGGTTCTGCACGATAAACAATGTCAGCAGGATCAGGATAAAGCCGATCACAAATGTAGAGTTCTTCGGTGTTCCCGTAATTCCCTGTGGTCCGTTCAGGATCACCGTTCCATCAGCATCCATATTCAATGCCATAACATCCTTTGTCGTCACATGGAACCCCTTGGAATCTTTTCCGATATAAAGTACATTCACCATATTTTTGATAATCTCACCAAATGCCAGCGTTACAATGGCAAGGTAGTCACCTTTCAGTCTCAGTACCGGGATTCCGATCAGCATACCGAAAATCGCTGCTGTCACGATTCCGATCAGAAGTGCCAGGAAAAACCGCAGACCATCTGAAGCGATCACATCTCTTGTACATTTTGAAAAGAAGGCACTTGTAAATGCACCAACGCACATAAAACCTGCATGACCAAGACTCAGCTCTCCCAGGATACCAACAACCAGGTTCAGTGAAACTGCAAGAATAATATAGGTGCATAACGGTACCATCAGCCCCTGAAGAAGGCTCGAAATACTTCCTGCACTGATCAATATCTGCATGATCACAAATGCGAGGATCACCATAGCGTACGTGATCAGGTTATTTTTTGTCGTCTTATTCATCTTTTTTAACATCCCATCCACCTACACTTTCTCCTGAATCTGCTTACCTAAAAGTCCGGTAGGTTTCACCAGCAGCACAACGATCAGTACTGCAAACACGATTGCATCTGCCATCTGGGAAGAAATATATGCCTTACTGAAAATTTCGATCAGTCCCAGCAGGATTCCTCCGATAAACGCTCCCGGGATCGATCCGATTCCACCAAATACTGCTGCAACAAACGCTTTGATTCCCGGCATTGCTCCTGTATACGGTGTGAGACTCGGATACGTGGAACAAAGAAGAACCCCGGCAACTGCCGCCAGTCCTGAACCGATTGCAAATGTAAGGGCGATCGTTCCGTTTACATTGATTCCCATTAACTGTGCCGCACCTCTGTCCTCTGATACAGCACGCATCGCCTGTCCCGGCTTTGTCTTCTGCACAAATGCCATCAGCACAACCATAATCACCACGCACACGACGATCGTGACGATCGTCTCTCCTGAAATCTTCAGTTCTCCTCCTGCAACAGAAATGCCTTTCCATTTGATCACTGAAGGAAATGTCTTCGCATTCGCTCCAAAGATCAGAAGTGCCACATTCTGTAACAGATAGCTGACACCGATCGCTGTGATCAGTACTGCCAGGGAAGAGGATGCGTTCCTCAATGGTTTATAAGCAATCCGCTCCATCACAACTCCCAGGACTGTACACGCAACAATCGAGATCACTACTGCAGCCGGAACCGGCATCCCTGCCTGATTCATGCTGACGAGAGCAACATATGCACCGATCATGATCACATCACCATGAGCAAAATTCAGCATCTTGGCAATTCCATATACCATCGTATAACCAAGAGCAATGAGTGCATAAACGCTGCCCAGACTAAGTCCGTTTACCAAATACGATATAAAACTCATATTCCTTTTCCTCTCATCCTATTTTATTGTAGTTTGCTTTTTTCATTATATCACATCACAAAATCAGCCGCAAGAAAAATAGAATGCACTCTGTCTTTGCTTTCATTTTTCCTGCGGCCTTCTTTGGCTTTTGACCCCGACATCTATTTATCTTCCTGTATAAAGATGAAATAATTCCGGATCTGTCACTTTTTCAATCTGGTCATACACCGGAGTACTCGCCTCTTTCATCTGCTCTCTTGTCTCTTCATCAGGCGTTATAATCTTGGTTCCGCTCTCCTCGATCTCACGGATCTTCTCACTGATTCTCTCATCTGACTTCTCTCTTGCATATTCCTTGGCAATCTCTTCTGCCTCACGCAGGATCTTCTGATCCTCTTCTGAAAGCTTTTTATAAAAATCTTCACTCACGATCAATGAAATCAGATGCGGTACATGATTCGTTTCAATAATGTAATCCTGCTGCTCATACAACCGGTTTGAAACGATCACTTCGTATGGATTTTCCTGTGCATCAATCGTATGCTGCTGCAATCCGATATACACCTCACTGAAGCTCATGGGAGTCGGATTTGCTTTCAGCTTTTTCCAGAAGCTCAACTGGTACGGATCTTCCATTGTACGGATCTTCTGTCCTTTAAAATCTGAAAAACTGCTGACCTCCTTATTGCTGGACATGACGCGGAATCCCTGATCTGCATATCCCAGCAGTTCATATCCCGCATCCCGGTATGACTCCTGCATCCGGCTCAGGAACTCCGGCTGATCTACCTTATCCCTCAGCTCTTCAATATCATCAAACACACACGGTGCATCAAAGATTGCTGTATCATCAATAAAATTAACCTGTGGTGCTGTATTCTGTACTACAAATGGGATATCTCCGTCATAGCAGCTCTCCAGCAGTTCTCTGTCCCCGCCAAGTACACTGTTCGGATATACTGTGATCTTGATCCTTCCGTCACTGAGTCTGTCCGCTTCTTCTGCGAATTTTTCCGCATAGATCTGCGTCACTGTATCCTCAGGGCTGGCTGTTCCGAGCGGATATGCATACCGCTGTTCTGTACTTTCTTTTCCGGCACACCCCGTAAGCAGCCCCAGGAAGGCAACGCTCACCATCACGCCTGTCAGTCTTCTATATTTCATATCTGTATCTGTCTCCTTCCATGTCATTTCCTGTAACAGCATTTCTACAATAACGCAAGACTTACTGCCGGCACAAAGGTAACGATCAGCAATGCAGCAAAGAAATAGAGGATCATCGGCATCGCTTTCTTTGCGATCTCCATCACCGGTACATCGGTCAGTGAGCTTGCCACAAATAAATTCACTCCGATCGGTGGTGTCACAAATCCGATCGCCAGATTGACTACCATGATAATACCAAAATGGATCGGATCAACGCCTACTGCCTCGACGATTGGAAGCAGGATCGGTGTCAGGATCAGGATCGCCGGGGTTGTATCCATAACCATTCCAACGATCAGTAAAAATACGTTAAGTACAAGAAGTAAGACAATCTTATTCGTAAAATGTGCAAGAATCCATGCACTGATTTCCTGTGGCACCTGCATCAGAGTCAATACCCTTGAAAATGCGATCGATGCGGCAAGAATAAAAAGGATCGGGGCATACGTCCTGATTGCTTCTACCATAATGGTCCAGATATCTCTGATCTTAATACTTTTATAGACAAATAAACTGATGATCAGTGCGTAAAAGCCCGAAATGACTGCTGCCTCTGTCGGAGATGCCACACCGGTATAAATACACCCCAGAATGATCACCGGACTGAGCAGTGCAAACGCACTGTCCTTTAACACTCTGCCAAATCCCTTATCATGCAGCTTTCCGACCATCGCCAGCTTCTTTTCCTGATCTTCCCCATGCTTCTTACAATAATAGATGGCATACACCATCAAAAGACCGCCGATCATCACGCCCGGAATGATCCCTGCAATGAAAAGATCACTGACCGATGCACCGGATGCCATTCCATACATGATAAACGGAATACTCGGCGGAATAATAACACCCAGGCCGCCTGCAACCGCCACAAGAGCTGTCGAAAACTTCTTATCATATCCCATCTCCATAAGGATCGGGATCGTCATACTTCCTACTGCGGCTACCGTAGCCGGTGCTGATCCCGAAATCGCTCCGTAAAACAGACAGGTCACAACCACTGCACATGGCATCCCGGCGGTTCTCTTTCCCATAAAATAAGCAAATACATCAAATAATTTTCTTGAAATCCCACCCCGTGCCATGATAATTCCTGAAAGTACGAACATCGGAACTGCAAGCAAAGGGAAACTGTCGATTCCTCCAAGCATAGAACGGATGACATAAGTTCCGCTTGCTGTAAAGGACGGATCTACCGCTCCCGGAAGTACCGATGCAATCCCGAGAGATATGGATACCGGAATCGCAAGGATCAGACAGATCACAAAAATCAAAAATACAACCACTGCCGGCATATCATTCTCCTCCCTTCCTGAATACTCTCTTCCACTCAACGATCCATCTTTGGAATACCCGGATCGCTGACAGGATAAACCCCACCAACGGTGCTGCCTGCACATAGTACATCGGGATTCCCATTGCCGGGCTTGTCTGTCCATTTGCGATTGCAGACAACAGATATTTCCATGCAAACGGGATCAGATAAAGAAATAAGATCAGTTCAAATGTATGATTCACTCCTTTGAAAATGGCTTTTCCCCTCTTTGGGAACATCGCCACAAACTGCTCGATCTTGATAGAAATACATTTTTTCGTACAATAACTCACACTCAGGAATCCTGCCCAGATAAATATATACCGGGTCAGTTCTTCCGACCAGGAAAGTGAAGCTCCGAATATATATCTTGCAATGACCTGTATTCCCATGATCACTGCCATGGCTGCAAGTGCAATGACCAGTAATACTTCTTCCAGGTTCTCATCTAACCATTGTAATGCTTTTTTCATCTCATCACCTTTTCCTTAATTTTCATCATATCTTTTTCGTTAAAAAAAGACTATATCAAAAAATATATCATTTTTTATTTTTTCTGTCCATCCTCTCAATTTCTTCTGCCACCATAACTAAAAAGGATTCCCCGGATCTTTTTGTCGTATACTTCACACAAAAAAACTGATACCTCAGACTCCATCGATAACTCCCCCGAATTGATCCAAACTATCAGTTTTCTTTTTATTTTTCTAAATTCACTTATAAAGATGTCGGGGTCAAAAGCCCCCAACTTTGATGCCTACGGATTGCTCTCCGTGCTACGCACTCCCACAACCCTGGCATCTTATAAATCCATTAATAGATGATCATAGCTACAATTACTGCTGCCAGTGAACCGATCATTGGAGCAAGTACGGATGTCATAAATACATACCAGTAACTTTCTGCCAGTGACAGTTTCATCCAGCGGAGCTGTGCAACCATTCCACCTGCATTTGGCAGTGTATTCATACCGGTTGCACATGCCGGTGCCAGTCTGTGAAGTGCTCCTGCACTTGCACCCTTTGCAAGCAGACCGTCTGACAAATGTTCAAAGAACATGGCGATGGAAGAGGTTCCGCTTCCAAGGATACCGGCAAGGATATTCAGTCCGAAGAACTCTGTCAGATACGGGTTCATCTTCAGACCCATTACAAAGTTGATAATGGACTGGAATCCCGGACAGGACTGAAGTACGCCTGAAAATCCAAGAATCGCTGCTGCCATTACAGTTGCTCCGATTCCATTATTTACACCCTTTTCAAGAATCTTTGCCACACTTCCGACCTGTTTATGACAGAACAGAACAATCACAACAGAACCAACAAACATACTCAGTACAACGATTGCATTTGTATTCATTTCAGTCAGGTTAGAAAGAGCAAGTACCAGTACTACAACCAGGATAAACGGGATCAGTGCTACCCAGAAAGACGGAAGATCATCTCTTGTCGGCTGGATCTTAACCGGCTGGGATTCATCGATTGCTGTTCCCTCTTTGATTGCTGCTTTTTTTGCTGCGTGAACCATGTAAAAATATCCCACTGCAAAAGATACCACGAAAGCGACCCATCCAAGGATCGGTGCTGATCCCATGGAAGTTCCGAGATACTGTGCCGGCATGATGTTTGTAATATTGATGGCATACGGGATCATTGCTGAGCAGGTTGCTCCGATAAAGATGATTCCCGGAATCATACGGTATGGGTATCCTGCCTGCTTCATCATGATCGTTGCGATCGGTGCCAGTACGAAAAGTACTACAAATCCTGATACTCCCACATATACGAATACCGTTGTGATCAGTGCGATAGACAGGATAACCCGTTTCGCACCCATTTTTTCTGTAACTACATTTGCAATGGATTCAGCACAACCTGATGCTGCCATCAGTTCTCCAAACACTGCTCCGATTACAAGTACAAATACATTGTTCTGAATAAATCCTACATACCCCTCTGCATAAGAACTCAGTGATGTCCACCAGTCCATCCAGCTTGTCAGGATAATGATAAATGAAACCAGGATCGTAGATGTAAATACATCAAGCCCCTTCCAGATTGCTACTACAAAGATTATTGCTGCCAGCAATAATCCGATGACTGATATTGTTGTTGCCATAATTATTTGTCCTCATTCTCACCCACGATCCGAATCTTGCCAAGCGGCTTCCGGTATGGGTTCTTTCCTTCGTAAAAATGTTTATCAAGAAAGTCGATACACTTCTCAATATTCTGATCTGCCTTGATCACCTGAGAACCATGCGGTTCATTTTCAAAGAGATCCAGCTCCACGCGGTCTTCTCCGCAGACAGCTTTTACCTTTTCTGCCATGTAGACAGACTGATGATAGTCGATGACCAGGTCATTTGTTCCATGCTGAATCAGCATTGGCGGACAACTTTCCTTTACATGACTGATCGGGCTTACCTTACTTGTACGTTCCGGATAATACAGTGGATTATATCCCAGCAGCATCGTAAACATTGAGTCATTTGATTCTCCGTCACCCGGCATCATTCCCTTGCCTGCACCGGTCTGCTTACGCACTTCATAAATGTCTGTTCCGAACTGCTCTGCAGAACAAAGCTCACTGATCGTATACCATGCAATGGCACAGTCGATCTTTGAAGATGCTTTTACTCCGACATTCAGATCATCCATGTCTTCCTCGTCTGCTGTCACTGCCAGAAGCTGCGTCACTGTACCGCCTGCTGAATTTCCCCATACTGCAAACCGATCCGGGTCTAAATTCAGTTTCTCTGCATTGGCACGCAGATAGCGGATCGCTGCTTTTCCGTCGATTAGCTGTGCCGGCCATTTTGCTTCCTGTAAAAGACGATACTCTACCGTTGCAACTGCGTATCCCTGTGTCACAGGCAGACACATTGACTTAATGTAATGTGTCCTCTTGTGTCCCGCCGCAAAAGCTCCACCATGGAATACGATCACCAGCGGATATGGGCCTTCTCCGTCTTCCGGATAAAAAATATCCAGAATCTGGTTCGGTGACTCATCTGCATAGGCAAGATCCAGTTCGGTCTTTGCAAACTGCGTGATATCCATCTCCGGCTCTGTCTTCAGAAATGTCTCTCTGTTGTTCATCACTGCCATTTTTTCTCCTCCCAGTAATAATTCGAATGTCATTTTATAAATCCTGATCCTTACAGACTCTTATGAAGCAGACCAAGAACTGTTGTCAGATCTTCAATTCCCATCTGTCCCGGAGCGGATACTTTTCCAACTGCTCCAAATGTCAGTGCTGAACCGAATACTTCACCGCAAAGACGACTGATCACACCGGTTCCTGACATGGACATTGTAATGATCGGACGGTCTGCATATTCTGATGCCATTTCCTCTGTAGCAGAAAGAAGTGTCAGAACATCTTTCTTATTCTGAGGCATTACAGCGATCTTTGGAATATCTGCTCCTAATTCCTGCATTTTTCTTAAACGGGATACGATTTCGTCCTTTGCAGGAGTCTTATGGAAATCGTGATTAGAAGCAATGACTTTTACACCATTTGCATGTGCTGTCTCAACAACTGCTTTCACCGCATCATCTCCTGTAAACGCTTCTACGTCTACAAGGTCAACCAGTCCTGATTCAGTTCTACATAAGTTTCTGTCTCAATGGATTTCTCTCCGCCTTCTTTGGATGTACGGAATGTGAACAGGATCGGAGTCTCACCAAGTACCTCACGAAGAGCTTTCATTGTCTCTTCTGTCTTTGCAAAATCGAAAATATCTTCATACCAGTCTACACGCCACTCAACAACATCGGCCTTTGTAGATTTGATAGTTTCTGCTGCTGCAAGGATTTCTTCTCTTGTTACCCCAACGATCGGTACACAGATTTTCGGGATTCCTGCACCAATTTCAATATTTCTTACTTTTACAGTATTCATAATACTATTCCTTTCTATGACTTCTTTGGAGGGGAACCCGCACCGGTCGTTCTGCTCCGGTACAGGTTTCATTTTTACAATTTTCTTATTTATGCTTCCTCTGCATTTTTCAGAAGTACACCATATCTTACATTTACAAAAAGTCCCAGAAAGTTCGCCACGAGCGGTGTCTTCGAATCTCCCTGTGCTGTGTAGATTCCCGTTAAGGTTAATGTTAAAAATGAAAAAACAATAAGTCCACAGGCAATTTTAGTATAAGAGATGGCAGCAGTCCATGCTTCCGGATCGGTCAAATGGAAGAATCCTACCAACTGATTCGTAAACAATAAAGAAACAGCAGCATATAATAACCCCATAAAAGTAGATAATTGTATTGCTGTCTGTGCATAAGCATGTGCTTTTTTTCGGTCTCCCCGACCGATACACTGTGCCACCTGTACCTGTCCACCCATTCTAGCCATAGAGGCTAATCCCTGTGAGAGCCAGGTGAACATACCACCGACACCGACACCAGCAACGGCCTTAGAGCCGAGCAATCCGATCCATGCCATGTCAGTAAGATTGTATAATGTCCCCAAAAAAGAAGATGCCATAATAGGAATGGCAAGCTTAGTTAATGTTTTTAAAATAGGACCTTTTGTTAAGTTCCCTTGTTCCAAAATTTCACTTCCTTATCATAAATATTTTCATAGCGATGAATATCTATAGAATTATATCACCTCATCTATGTTTTGTCTAACAGTCTTCGCATGCACTTACAGATCACTGTAAAATTACTTGTAACAGATTCATTTCCTTTTTCCTCTCATTTCCACTCCATTCTGATCTTGTATAACTTACTTGTTATCTTGTGCGTTTTCTTATTAGTTAAATCTGCAT
>OGCQ01003210.1_pt1 | contig 15142 bp, 20 predicted proteins | sample 1570161 | NCBI WGS metagenome assembly OGCQ01 (sample SAMEA4384402, study PRJEB24528) | human gut metagenome
ACCACCAGTGTGCAAGCACACGTGGTTTCAGACCTTTTGACCCTGACATCTTATAAATTTCAGTTTCCGGTGTATTCGAAATACTGCCAATCGACTGTTATTCTGTAATGCTCCGTATATTCTGAATAGCTGTACCGTACCCGGCTGAAGCCATAATATTGTGCCAGCCCCTGGGATGCCTGTGGGAGAAGATTATTGATGATATCCTCTCTCGCCTGTGCATATACATCCGGATTTGAAAATTCACAGGTGAAAGAATCTTCTTTTTTCTGATAACTTTCTTTCATCTTTTCCATTAATGTAGCTGCATCATAACTTTCATAATACATATTGTTCAGTTTAAAATAATTCAGATTGTCTGAATCACAGACCGGATAATCAGTCACCGCTTTTATCGTATGGTTGCGGTACATCTTTTCATCTGAAGTACATAAGTAATCATAATTAATATTATTTCCCGCATTCGTTTCCGGATTTTCTGTCTGGTCATAAATCGGATCTCCCCATGTCGTGTCTATCTGATAATACTTTCCATTGCACTTGACGATATTCCATGCATGGGCTTCATTATTTTCTCCAGCCGTTCCCTCAACATATAAACATTGAATTCCAAGCTTTTCAAGAAGAAGCTGCGTAGAACGTGCATAACCTGCACAGACAGAACGCTTTCCCACCAATGCACTATATACATTCTGGTTATCCGCAGCATTTTTATCATAATCAACCGTATTGACAAGATATTCAAAAACTGCTTTTATTTTGGTATAATCATCTGCATCTTTGTCTATTCCACTCAGGCACTGCCCAACAGCTTCATCAACCTGGTTTTGTCGTACATCTCTTTCCGCTTTGGTACATGTATACCCCGGTGAAATTTCTGTCCTGTTCTCACTTAGATACTTACTTCCACTCCAGCTCCGATCGCACCAGAAAAGAGTCGGCATATCATACATAATATATTCAAATACCTTTTGCAATTTCGTATCATCTGCCGTACTTACATGAATCACCGTCTCCATATCTTCCAGACCTTTAAGTATTTCTTTATAATACTTCTGTTCTTCTGCACTCAGTTTCTGATAATAATACTTTTGTGCCAGCTCTTCGGTCATATCCTGATCTGGATCTGCATTTTTCTTTTCATCCGTACTTTTTTTCTGCTTCTTCTGCTCTTCAAGCTTTTTCTTTTCCGCTTCCTTTTTCTTTTCTTCCTTTTTTCTATAATCCGCAATCTGCCCCATCGGATTTTTTTCTTCCGAAGGTCCCGCAGCAAGATTCATACCTACGCATCCTATCCCCAACAGAAAAAGGATCACACAAGCAAGAATCATTCCTTTGGGAAACAGTCCCTTTTCTTCTCGTCCCTGACCGCTCATCTTTCTCTCCATCTCTTTAGTATCAGCTTCTATCTATCCCAGATATCTGCTTTAAACCAACTCTGCAATCCTTGACACCCCTACATAAATCTCTGAGATCTTATACCAGGTAGAATAATCTACTGTTCCTGTCACCGGAAGTCCGAATACTGACTGGAACTTCTCCACTGCCTGTGCTGTTGCAGGTCCATAGATTCCGTCTGCCTCTACTTTCGGGATTGCCGGATATGCCTCGGATATCACCCGGAGCTGTTCCTGCATCTGCAGCACCTTTTCTCCACTGGCCCCCTGCTCCAGTGTGTATCCGGGCCAGGAAGATGGTATTCCCGAGATCTCCTGAGCTGTATTGATATACATGTCATCACCGTAATAATAACGTAAGATTTCTATCGCTGTCAATCCCTGATCCCCCAGTGCTTTTGACCCCCACTGGGTCAACCTTTCTGTAAGGACATACAACGGTTTTCTACCTATTATATAAATGATTTTTTATTATTATAAACTATTTAAAGAGATGATACAATATTCACCCCCGGAGTTACTGCTCCGGGGTGATCTTATAATCAGAACAGCTGGAATCTGTCAACTTTCTTCCCAAAGCTTCCGGCATATCCATCCTGTCCACCGCCTGTCTCATTATTGTACTGCCAGTCATAGTAGTTGCCGTTCACGGGACTGACTCTGTACTGTGCTTTCTGACTGCTGCCATCCGGGGCAATATAGATCACCTCGATAGCATCAATCGGCTTACCGTTTCCGGCATATCCATTTACCGGATCAGCCCAGTTGAACCCGGTCACATATGGCAGCCACTTTCCACCCAGTACATGAACACGGTATTTGACTTTTCCCACGTTACACATGATTGCAACGTCTGTGATCGCCTTGCCCCTGACTCCTGCATAGTCTGCAAGATTCTTTACGGATGGATACGTTTTTCCCCCGGCTTTCACACAGTAGGTAAATACTACTGCCGCATTATAGTGTCCTCCTGATGGCTTGGCAGTCTCTTTCGGAACAGAAGCTGTTCCCTGTCCGTAATCAATATCACAGAGCTTCAAAAGATGCGTGAATCCATTCTGTGACAAGTTGGCGATCCGCACACCGTAAGCTGATCCATCAGCAGCAATATACTGATCATTTCCAATATATATTCCAATATGCCCATTCATCCATACTGCCCAGCCGATATGTGCATCAGATCTTTTGCTGATCGGGATCACCTCAACTGCTGTACTCCTGTACTGTCCTGATCCCCGGACAATTCCGGTATACCAGCTGATCAGACCGGAACAGTCTACGCATACCTTTCCGGCTTTCTTATCATCTGATTTCCATACACAATTAGATCCATACATTTTCCTGAGTGCCTGGATCTTTGTCAGGCTCATCACTGTACCCTTTGCCCCATATACATAGGGTGTTCCAATCTTACTTTTTGCAAATGCGATTAATCCTGCTGCTGTCTTACTCATATTTTTCTCCCTTCCTGCACCGGTGCAATCTTAGTTCTTCTTATATTTATTCCGATTCCACATTTCTGTCACGCGTTCCCAACCGCCAGTGCTTACCAGATAGACAATAAATGCGGCAATAAATGATGCAAAAATGTAATACCACTCAATTACTATCTGATAATAGGTACACAAGACGATTACTGCTACTGGTGTCAGGATCAGTGATGTAGCCAGTGCGACTGCATTGGTCTGTACCCTTTTTAGACCCGGCATCTCTTTGATTACCTGCACGATCACGCTGACAAGAAATGCCAGCACTCCGATTCCTGCCAATATGTAACTCATATACTGCATTAATATTTCAATGTTCATTTTTCATTCTCCTTTTCTCTTGATATGCAATTCATCAATTTCATTTTTCATTTTTGTAACCATTCCATTTCCACCCAATTTATGGTACGCATCGTACATTTCGCAAAAATTCTGATACGCATATGACGGGATGTCTCCTGCTTTCGTGTACTTTGCATGATATTCGATCAACTGGACACGGAGCAGAAGCATTGTTCCCTTGCTGTTTGCATCCCGGTCTTTCTTCTGATTTTTAAGAAGCCATACAATATATCCGAGCAAGATCGGAAGGACAATGGTATAGGTTTGCAATAATAATTCTTTCACTACTTCCGTCTCTCTTTCTTAAAAATAGTATAAAAATAAGACCAGTTAAGGCCTTCCTCTAATATCCATATTTTCATTATTTCTACTCATTCCCACTCGCCTTGTACGTGCATTCCATATGGCACTCTGCATCATTCTCCACGATGGTTGTTCCTGCTAATTAGTATTCAGTGCTTCCTTGATTGCTTCCAAATCATCAGTTGTTAATGCCGGATAATCTGCCGCAATGTCTTCAAAAGCTTCTCCATTTTTGATTCTAATTCTAAATGCTCTTACCATGATTTTTAACTTGATTCCACTTAATGTCTTCATTATTCTTCTCCTCCTATAATATCTGCTAACATCAGTACGATGTCATCTGTTGTGGTTTCCAATGTGTTCAGTCGTTCCTCTGGTGTCGGTTCTGGTTCTGGCATCTCTTTCTGCAGCTTTTCCATCTCAGCAATCTCTTCCGGCGTCATATCCCTGTAGACCATTCCCATCACAGGAACTTCCCTGGTTCTAATTTCTTCATGCTCCTCAGTGATGAGTTTGCCTTCGTTATCGTACTCGGCTGGAATGGTCACTGTGTATTCTTCTGTTTTTGTGTCGACTTGTTTGTATTCTGCTATTCTCATGCGCGTACTCCTTTGATTACGATTTTAGTACCAGGTTTGAAAATGGTTAATGAGGGATAGATGCCTTTAAATGACTTTCCAATTCCAACTCTATTGCATACACTTGTATCCCATGATTTTATATATGCTTGTGCATTACCCGTGGTTTCATTCTGATTGTTAGTCGTATTCATAATTCTTTTTGTGATACTTCCATAGCTCTCCAAGTATGCGGATATGTTGAAAAAAGCATTTGTAGTTGCGGCATAATAGCTATGAAATGAATTTAATTTTTTGTTATCAGCGTTAACAGCTGAATATGGGCAACAATATATAGGAGAATGTATCTTTTCACTAACTCCAGATTGGTCAATATAGATATACAACTTCTTATATTCATGTTCAAAATCTGCGGAAAATGAGCTTTCTTCTTCCAACGTAATATCCAAGATTGACTCCCATTCATCAATCCCCATCCTCTCCCTAGCCGCCGCCTGTTCCTCTTCTGTCCATGCCACACCTTTACCATCACACATAGCGGATTTTACAGCGTAATCAATTCTCCTCACCGTAAGCGCATAATAATCAGGTTGCCACATATTATTTCTGTTATCAATGAAACTGGTAGGTGGATTTGAAATAATTAAATTATGTGTGTTGTATTGGAAACCAATTCCATATCCTGGCTGAACATGTACTAAACCTGTACTCTGTATTTGCGTCGGCGACGTACAACCAGCAACTGGTATCTCTGCAACACCATCCTTTACAATACTCTCACCATTAATCTGCACATCCAAGTTACTTCCACCATCGTCAGCCCATTCGCCTATAAACGTGCCATCATCATTAACGCTCTTGATTTTGAACGCCTTGCCGACTTCTGGATTCTCTGGTGCGGTGATTTTAGTGGCAATTTCGGATTTCAGCTCAGTTACTTTTTCCTCAACCTCTGATACTTTTTCAAACTTGTCCAGCACTTCCTGCCACAGTGTCGGCTCAGGATCGGATGGAGTGCCACCATTTAAGGTTGCCGGTACAAAAAAGCTTTCGATATCGGTCGTGATGATCGTCTCACCCAGAGTACCGGATACAGATACCCCGACCCGTCCCGATGCGGCAAGGACTTCTGCTGGCACGGTACAGGTATCCTCTTCCAGTAGCCGTGGAACAGTATCACCATTCGCTCCACGGAAGAAGGCAGTCTTTGTCATTTCATCCCACTCTTCTGAAAAGTTGAACTCTGCTTTCAGATACTTCCTTGTCCCCTCTGCTGTCTCAGGCGGCTCCTTTATATATAATCTTTGATTAATAATTTCTATTTTCATAGGTTCTCCGTAAAAATTATTCTTCCACGATCCAAGTTCCGTGAAATTTATAGAAAGTTTTTGTTGCTGGTGTCGAAAAATATATCATTCCTTTTGCATCTATATAAGCCATCACAGCACATGCACTATCCCAATTCTGACCACATCCGACACACTGAATGTGTGTAGTATCTGCCGGCCATAATTCCTTTGGCAATGCTGTCTGATTAATCCCGTATAGATTATTTGCATTTAATACGGTTCCACTTTTCGGAGTTATTGACATATTAAGATGGACTTCATTCCCTTTTTTATACATCAAAAATGCTCCAACTGTGTAAAAACTTTGAATGTGTGCGTCTGTCAGATTATATTTTTTCAGCGAATTTTTATTGACATGGTCGGTGATTTTTTCATCTAATACTTTTCCCTGCCTTGCATCCAGTGCATATCCTTCTTCCGTTGTAGTCAAATCATTTACTACATCACTAGCATCCAACTTCTTTTCATCCAGGACTTTCCCTTGATAAGCATCCAACACATATTCTCCTGCAGATTTCGTTGTCAGGTTATTCGCAATTTTCCTAAAAGCTGCTGCTCCCAAATCTGCAAAATATTTTGCAATTTTTCCTAACATCGTTCCCATTTTTTCATTGCTTGCAATATTTTCTCTTGTTTTTGCAACTTCAAATGCCACTTGAGTGTTAGTATCTACTTTTCCAGCTGGTCCTTGCGGGCCAGCTGGACCTACAGGACCAGTTTCTCCTTTTGGCCCCGTTTCCCCCTTTGGTCCTGTTTCCCCTTTTGGTCCTACTACTTCCCCCAAATCAATCTGTTTTACTGCCATTTTCTTTTTTCTCCTTCACTGCTATACATTTTCTTCCAATATATATTTCAACCTTCCATCTACAATTTTTAATGGCGGGGCTTCTTCTGTTTCATTATATATAAGTAACAAATGCCCTTTTTCCACCGACAACGCAAATATTCCAGGTTCTAATGATGTAATGACTGCATTCGCATCTCTTCCTGGCGGTCCCTGCTGTCCTGTTTCACCTGTAAATTCTCCGTTCTTTAATTTTTGTTCCAACGTCTGCTGTATCTGTTCCGCTTTTTCCGAAGCCGCCTTTGCCCTCTCAGTAGCCTCTTCCATGCCTTTTATAAATCCATTGATCCAACCAGCTTCATTTTCGCTTTCCGGTACGTCGCCTTCTACAAAATTACGATGCACCTCAACTTCTTGCTCAAATGTTACTAATGTATCTTCTTCTTTTGTTATTGCTATTTGTAGCAAGTTTTTGCCCATTTCTGCAAATGTCTGATCCTTAACGATAACCCGCACTGTATTATCAATAATAGGGCATACATTATATGTTGCCTTCTTCGATGGTTTCAGCACGAACACCTTCGCCTCCGCTCCTTCCGGGATCTCAAAATCCATAAAATGGAAATAGATCGGAAGTGCATTCGTTCCTCGTGTATAATCAATTTTGCTTTTGATTCTATTTTCTGTAACATATATGTTCCGTTCGATGTAGTTCATTTTCCACCTCCTATCCCGGTATCCATCTCACAAGATATACTCCTTCCGGTGTAATTTCTTCCGGATACCTAAGTACATATTGCCACGGGAAATTATAATATCCATGTACGTGAATTTCATTTCCCGTCTGATCACCTGTCTGCCCACCCGTAACCCCTCCATGTTCATTTTGCGATGCAGCCACAAGCTGTCCAGATCCTATAGACATCTCCGTATGGCTTCCGGGTTTAAGAAGCACATCCCCCCGTATCAATCCTGATCCGTTGGAAAGATTAATCTGTGATGTTACATCTGTAAAGCCGGCAGACAGAAATACATCATACATTGTTCCTGTTGCTGGTGTGTATCCTGGTCTTGTATTGAGTCCGGCATTGTAATACGCCCAGCAAATAAGAGATGAGCAATCATAATCTGGTCCGTCTCTATGAGCCTGGTCATATCCATGACTATTATCATTAGCTATCGAGACCGCCCAGCTTACTGCCTTTTCAATAACTTCTCCCATTAAAAGCTCCCTTCTTTCGTAGATCCTCCCATCAAAAAGCCATGGCTAAATTCCAGGTATGTACCATCTGAAAATTCAGCTTTTCCTGTTTTTCCGGGTAATCCTCCTGGTCCTACTGTATCTGCATCGATGTAGATTGCATTTTTTAATATCCTCATTAATACTGTTGCGTCTGTTGCATCATCAAATGTTCCTCCAGCTCTTATCACCAGTGCATCGCCCGATCGTTCCATAAAAATAGGATTACTTTGATCTTTTTTTGAAAACATAAGTGATCCTGCTTTCATTTCTGTTCGTCTATTTATTCCGCCTAAACTTTCGCATACATAGCTTCCTGTTGCGTAAACCCCATTCTTTTCAAGTCGCACTATTTCATTTCCATTTGCATCCAGGACTCTTGCAACTCCATTTCCATTATCCTTTCCGCCTAATTCCAATGTTCCCCCTTTGATTCTGTCAGCCAGCATCGTGCCGGCCACTATAAAATCTGCATAAAACCCTTGTCCAGTTCCAAAAGTCGTCCAGTTCCAGTCTCTCCCATCTGCAGTTCGCTCAGACGCTATCTCAAATCCAAGCGTTCCCAGGCACATGGCTCCAAATGTTTCAGACTCCGGATTAAGATCTTCAAATAACACTGCTCTCACATTCTGCTTTTTTGCAATCGTTGACTGTGCTTTCAGCTGTGTTTTCACCCCATTTATGATTCCCTGTATCTGCTGACCAATCAGTGTTCCATCCCTTCGTATCGCTTGATCCACTCGACTCATCACCGATGATACATTATCCAAAAAATTATATTGGAACTCTCCCAAAGTTACAGATATTAACTTATTCCTTACCGCATCCCACGTCAGTTCAATTACTCTCGCATCTGATACGATATCAAGTCTCGAATGATTACAATGCACTGTATCTCCCAGTGAAACCGTTTCAAGATCTTTAACTTCTTCGTATAATTCTGTATTCTGTAAAAGTTCCATATCTGCTTCTATCGTTATTTTGGGTTTGTCCACGCCCTTCTCAAACTGTTCCTTGCATTTCTTTCTGAGTGCTGCAGCTAATTGTTCTTGTGTATCACAGATGACAATTCCATTCTCCTCATCATCTTCTCCTGCATCTTCTCTCATTTTCACATCTGCAAATGATATTACTCCATAGCGTATCGTTGGGTATTTTTTTATTAACGGAGAATCCACCCATGGAGCATCCCCTTCAATCATATATCCGTTGTATGCTTTCGGTATGATTCTTGTAACCACATCATTCATGTCAACAGTTTCCGAGAATCCATCCTGTACGATATTTTTTCCATACAGAACCTGCACTCCATAATCTCCACCAACCCTTTTATTAACCGCTATGGTGTAATTATCATAGATAATTTCACCACCCCAGCGATTTATAAAGGAATTCTCGTCATTTCCGTTGATTGCCTCGATCAAATTTTTTGTTTGATAATAGGCTGTTGCTCGTATTATAATGTCTGACTTTGCACTATATCTTGTATTTGATGCTGTCATGATATCCAGTGCTTCCTGTCCGTTTTTGTCTGTCGGTCTCACATCCAACAAAAAACAATCCTCTTTTGCATCCAAAAAAATAGGAGTAAGATCTGCACTTACTCCTGAATCTTTCTTTTCTTTATTTCTTATACGAAACAGCTGTTCCCCGTTGAAAGACGGCATCTTGATCACTGCATTATCTACTATGTATTCCCATCGTCCTTCTGGATCAATCGGATGTTCTAATGTGGCTGTCCATTCTCCATTCAGCACCACATGTATGGTTGCTTCTTCCGGCATAAGAGTCATATCTCCGTTATGCTCATAATTCGTATTATTTGGACTATATACCTGTATCATAAGCACCTCCAATTTGGAACAACCTTCAAGTCAAACCCCTCCGTAATCAATATTTCATTTTTCCCTTCCATTAAATACAGATTCTCATATTCTCCTGATACTGCTGTATTATTTAATGTCCCATCTTTACGGAACGCAATCATGCGATCCGTATCAATTACAAGGTTTTGACCAACATTTGCGATCATTGGCTTTCCATTCACAATTAGCGTACATTTTCCTTCTCCTGTAATTTTATAAATGGGATGAGATATTTCATATGGATTGAACACCACATCTTCTGCCGTATGTTCATTTTGCCCTTCTTTCAGATATCGCAACCCGTCTAACGTCAGGAAATCTGCTTTAAAAACTCCAATTCTGGCAGTTGTGTGTTCTGCATCTTCAAGTTCTACTTTCATAATTTTGTAAAAACAGGATGGATCTGTTCCTAAAGTGAGATGACAGTTCCTTGCAGATAGCCATTTTTGTATATTTCCCCATCGTTCACTCCATTTTTCTTCTTCTCCAATCCAGTTAAACTCTATCGAAACTTTTGTAGACTCATATCCTCCATCCAGTGTATATAATGTTCCGTCTCTTCCTGCAATCTTTATCGAGGATTCTTTTTTGACAGCTGCAGGAATATCGGGAATTTCTTTTGCGTATACCTTTAGGATTGACCCGGCCATTCCGTTATATTCCACATCTATCATGCTCCAACTGCCCCTTTCTTCCATTTCACGCTCTGCGACATTTTTTTGATTATCGCATCTACCAACAGATCTGCCAGCTTCTTGTCTCCAAGAGTAATGTTATTCTCAACCACAAATGTCAGCTCCGACAATGCTTCTGCAATGAGCCGTGCTAATGCATAGTTATTCGCCTGCATTTCGTCCCGGATATAAGTCTTCAGCAGATCGATCGGAAGCACCGCTTCTTTCCCTGCTTCACCGCCTCCTAAAGCTGTATTGCCGTTCATTCCAAAAATGGTTGGACTATTCAGAATACCGCCTTTTGCGTACCAGTCTACGGAAAACTTTGGAACCTTTGGTGGAACAAGCGACCATTCGCCACTCGCCTTGAAATGTGGGAGCTTGATTTTAGGGAGTTTCCATTCAAAGTTCATAATTCCTTTAATTTTATCGATAACCCCTTTTATGAAATCCCGGATCCCTGCAAATACAGCATTGACTCCATCCCGAAACCATTCACACTTGTTATACAATGTTACAAATATTGCTATCAGAGCTACTACGGCTGCCACTACAAGCAAAATCGGATTGGCCAATAATACTGCATTGAATGCTGAAAAAACTCCACTTGCTTTCGATATGATTGGTGTGATTTTTGCCCCGACATCTATCACCGTAGATATTCCACCTGATACCTTGCTTATAATACTAAATACTGGGCCAAGTGCCGCCACAAGTAATGCACATTTTATGATCATTTCCTGTGTTCCAGGTGACAGAGAATTCCATGCTCCTATAATATCTTTTAGAATTGGTGTTACTATCTGAAGACACTCAGCAAGCACTGGACCAAGTGCATTTCCTACATCATACCCTGCATCTTTCAGCTCATTCAATGTAATCTTAAATTGATCTGCCGGATCTAGTGTTGCATTAAATGTGTTGTCTATATTTCCGAGATTATCACTCAACGAAGCTCCTAATTCTTCAAAATTTAGTTTCCCATTTTTGCAAAATTCTGCCAATGCCGGACCTGCTTTCGATCCGAATAAATCAACAGCTGCATTATAGGCATCTGTCGAACTTTCTGCATTCAGCATAGTTTTCTGCAATTCTGAGAGAGCTTCTTTCATTGATTTACCTTCTCCCGAAGCATTTACAAGTGCTTTTTTCAGTCCTGCCATTACCGCACTGGTATCTACTCCTGATGTTTCGCATTGTCCCAGGAAAACCGCTGCATCTGCTGCAGACATCCCAAGTTCTTTTAGTGTGGCTGCATTAGACACCATTGTCGATGACAAAGTATCCATGGAGATTCCTGTATCTTGCCCTACTTTGTTCATGGTATCAAGAAGATCTCCTGCATCCTCCACTTCCAGATTGAATGCTTCCATTACTTTTTGTGTACTGTCAATGGATGATGATACATCTGTATCATTTAATTCGGCAAACTTCACGAATTTCGACGACAAGTTTTCTAATTCCTGTCCTGTGAGATGGAATCTTGTATTAACTTCTCCAACCGCTGATCCAGCCGTTGCAAAATCTGTTGGAATGCTTTTTGCAATATTTCTTGCTGAGGTCTGCATCTCTTCCAGTGCATCTCCTGTGGCTCCAGTTTTTTCAACAATGATGTCCATTCCTTCATCAACTTGAGCCCATGCTGCCATGATTCCTGCTCCTGCTGCCGCAATTGGAGCTGTTACATTTTTATTAAGTGAACTTCCAATTTTTCCAGTTGTATCGCTGAAATTCTTAACCTTTTTGGAATAGTCTTCCAGTGTGGCTGCTCCACTTTCCAATTTTTTATTTACATCTTCAAGACCACTTTTATAATTGTTTAAAGCTGCTTTCGCATTATCCAACTGCTGCCTGGTCTTTGATATTGCAGCTTCATCCCGTACCTCTGCATTTTCTTGAGCATTGAGGATTTCTGTTAATCTTTCAACTTTTGCAGTGTACGCTTCTGTTTGATTCTGTAGATATTCCTGTGTTGCTCTCAGTTTTTCTGCAGATGACGTACTTTTATCCCATTCTGATTTTGCAAGTTTAAATGCAGACCTGTTCTCATTTACAGCATTATTTACGTCTGATAATGATTTTCTAAAATCGACAGCTCCATCTGCCTTAAATGTAAGACCTACTGTTTTTAATCCGTCATCCACGCAAAGTACCTGCCTTTCGTCTTTCAATATCTAAAAATATTTCCAAGCATTCATTAAAAAAAATGGGATCTGAGTTCCAGAATTCCTCTTCGCTCATTCCCATCTTTCTTGCACAGACCATATATCCTGCCCAGTCGATATCTATTTTTTCTTCGGAGCCACTGACTTCTTCGCCTGTTCTTTTTTTTTATATTCCTTGAGTTTTTTTTCAAATTCATTGAAAATGTCCTGAATGCTTTTTGCATCCATTGGTGTAAGCATCATCGCCTCTTCTTCGTCTACTTTCAACCCGTTAGACCGAAGAATTACATAGATCATCTTCCCTGCCAGCTCCATATTTTCTTCATCTGTCAGGTCATCTCTACCATCCAGTTTCTTATCAATTCCATTCATTTTTACTAAATATAATGTATAGAAATTAACTTTTACTTCCAATTTTGATCCATCTGTTAATTCAATCAGCTTAGATTTCATGTGATCACGCTCCTACCGCTGCCGTCAGCTCTGCATCTGTCAGGATTGGCTTCATGAAGAATTTTTCTTCTGTCAATCCTGCTGGTGCTGTAGATTCCGTGACTCTGCACGCAATATTTCCAGCCGCATCAAATGGATAAGCTCTGATCTTGATTGTATCCGTCTGCTCGCTTGATTTTTCTTCCGATGTTGCAATATCATCAGAATTCTCTGTTAACTTGCACTTTGGATACCACTCAAATCTATATTTTTCATTTTTCAATTCCACAACTTTTCCATACGCAAAGAACGGTCTTTCACTCTTTCCTCCTGACAGGATCAAGCCGCCTTCTTCTACTGTATCACCTCTCATCCTTGAGATTGTGTCATCCGGGAATGCAATCACGGATACCTCAACATCAATACTTGTCATCGGTGTATCAGAATCATAGATTTTTCCTGAAGCATATACATCGCTTGACTCTGAGTTTTCTGTTACTTTTACACTTTTTACAACTTCCGTTTTTTCTACATCGCTTTCATAAGTACCATCATAGTCCCCCGGTGTTTCTGCATTTGCAAAACACACATACTGTGCTCCTACTGTCTGCTTCATGGCCGGTTTTTTTGATTTAATCGCCATTTCTTCCTCCTAACCAAATATGCTCTCTGTCATTTTTCTGTAATATTTTTCTTTGTTTCTTTCAAAAAGTGGTTTCAAATGTTCCCTTGCCGCCATTTTTCTCGTTCCATGCTCCAACATTGGTCCATAATACTTTCCCCATCCAACTTCGATTCCTGATTTTTCTCTTTTCATTGAGAACGTATCTACAATATGTGTATACCCTGCCTTACTGATTTTACTTCTTGGTTTCGGCAATTTTCTGAGATCACTGACGAATTCCCTTGCTCCTTTTTCCACCGCATCCAGTGCCTTTTCTTCTGAGATCTTTGCATATTCCTGCATCATTTTTTCAAACTCTGCTAATCCAGAATCATAAAATTCAATCTCTGACTGACTCATCTGTATATTCTCCATCTGTAGTAATCGAAAAATAAGAATGCCATATTCTGTCCTCCTGGACATATTCATGAGCAATAGCCGGATGGTATCCTAACTCATTCAATTTCTTTTTCAATTCCACTAGCTTTGGATTACGTGGCTTGTCCGCATAAAAGCTGATCTGCCAAGTGATTTTCTGATCATATTCATTTCCTGATGCCATCACATCTTCCCACAAAATTTCCCAGTAATCAATCCTCGGAAATTTCATTGTATTTCTCAGACTGCTGACTCCCTCATTTACAGGACAGCCAGTACCGTGCAGAATCTCACTTAATTTCTTTTGTGTCATTCATTACCTCCCGATCATATGCCGGCGTTTTCAGTGTCAGCTCAGATTCCTTGAACCCATCCTTTGTGGTTACATGAGCAACATTGTAGATTTCATGCTGTATTCCATCAATCTCACATATACATTTACTGTTAATTTTTTTATATTGAGGAATACTTATTTTCATGGTTACCTCTATACTGTCTGCTGATAACTTTGCTCTTGTTGTATCATACACCGACAGTTCCCGATACCATATTTTTAACCCGGTTCTTTTCATTTTTTCTACCGGATAATCTTCTGTATTGTCTTCGACAATTTCAAGAATTTCTAAAATTCCATCTGTATATTCAGGCATCTGTATCCACCTCTGTTTCCATCTGCCATCCCAATATCAGGCTTGCATAATTATCAAAAAATTCATTAACTTTGTGATGATATGCATAATACATATAATTTTTCACAAGCATTCTATAAGTCAGATCTTCGGAAATATCGCAGCCGGGATTTAATCCTCCGACTGCTTTTTCTCCTTCTTTTGCAAGATTTCTCAGCTGCATGTCCTGATAATATGGCGGGATCTGAAACTCTTCTCTCATTTCATCCGTCAGATTTTTCAGTTCTACTACTGTCATTTTTTCTTTTTATTCTCCTGCCTGCTGTGGAATTGTTATCTGCGTAATAGGGAGAACATATTCCTCCAGTTTTGTTACATCAAAGACAACTGCCACATTGTCATCTACAGCACGTCCATTTGCAAAGCACGTTGCAATAATCAGATCTGCATTTTCCATCGCTTTTGTCTGATCGTATTCATTTACACGAACTCCTGTAGTTCCCATCGTATAATATCCTTCGATTGTAAACGCTGCTTTTCCCTTTGGGCAGTTTGCATCAACAATCTTTTCAATCTCAATAAAAGACTTATTGACATAGCCCCCTGTCAGAGCTTCTCCATACATACACGGATCAACATACTCTGCTTCATCTGCTGGATTGCAGATCAGATACAATTTGCTTACCACACGCTTTCCATCATTTGTAAGAGTTTTTCTTACCTCTGCAAGTCCTTTCGGACTGAACTTTGTAATCTTGGTTGAAACAGTTTTAGCTTTCTGTGTTCCATCTCCATTTGTTGTTCCAATCTGACGGAAGATTCCGATCGGACCAGTCTTTCCATCTCCATCAAGAT
>OGCQ01003219.1_pt1 | contig 15080 bp, 13 predicted proteins | sample 1570161 | NCBI WGS metagenome assembly OGCQ01 (sample SAMEA4384402, study PRJEB24528) | human gut metagenome
TTCAATTGAAAAAATACTCACCAAAATTGCGTAAACACGTAATCTTTACTGAGGTTAAATAAGGATTCAATACGAATCAATACAAAAGAAAAACGCTGATTTTAAGCGTTTTTTCTTTATGCAGAATGCGACATATTACACTGTATTTCAATTTAAACTCTACCTTTTTCTCTACCTTTTTATCGTAAAATCTGATTGGACACGGTTTGTGTCCAAGTTATTTATAAATAGCTTTATATCAACCTTTAGCAAGGTTGTACAACTTATTCATAAAAAATAAATAGATCTGATTGAAGACAAAGTCCTCAGAAGTTATACTTCTGGGGACTTTTCTTGCTTCGAAGGAGTATAATAAAAGAAAAGGTATTTGATGAGGTACTCCTATGTTTCACAAAGATAATCCTGAATATAATCGTCGTCAAATAGGTTTCTATACACTTGATGAACTTGTGCCTAAAGACCATTTTCTAAGAAAAGTTGAAGAAACGATTGATTTTTCTTTTATTTATGATGTTGTTGAGGATAGTTATTCTTCAGATAATGGTCGCCCTAGTCTAGCCCCTGTTTTGTTAGTTAAGATTCCTTTGATTCAATGTTTTTATGGCATTCGTTCTATGCACCAAACCATCAAGGATATCGAGGTGAATACGGCTTATCGTTGGTTTCTTGGCTTATCTCTGGATGATAAGGTACCACATTTTACAACTTACGGTAAGAACTATAGCTGACGCTTTCAAAATAAAGAATTGTTAGCACACATTTTTAGTCATGTGCTTCATCACGTTTTGGAGGCGGGGCTCATTGATCCCTCAGAAATCTTCATCGATGGGACACATATCAAGGCAGCTGCTAATAATCATAAGTACAAAAATGTTGTTGTTGATCAAAAAGCTAAATTCATGAGTGAACAACTGGATGTTGAGATTAATTTAGACAGGAAGAAGCATGCAAAAAAGTTCTTAAAGCCCGCCAAAAAAGGCGAAGCTAAATCTAAGAAACAATCAACGACTGATCCAGATAGTGGTTGGTTTCACAAGGGAGAACACAAGGAAGTCTTCGCTTATAATGCTCAGGTAGCTTGTGATAAACATGGTTGGGCCTTGGCTTATACAGTTGAAGCAGGTAACATCCATGATAGTCAGGCCTTTCCTGTTCTTTTCGCCAAGTTAGAACCCTTCTCCCCTGAATTCATTATTGCGGATTCAGGCTACAAAACACCTAGTATTGCCAAGTTTCTTTTAGAAAAAGAGATTACGCCAGTATTCCCTTACACTAGGCCAAGAGTAAGAGAGGCTTTCTACGTCCTAAAGACTTTGTCTATGACGAGCATTTTGACTGCTATCTTTGTCCAGAGAACCAGGTATTAACTTACCGTACAACGACACGTGAAGGTTATAGAGAATATAAAAGTAATCCCGAAATTTGTAAGACCTGTCCCTTGTTAGCGATTTGTACTGAAAGTCGCCAGCACCAAAAAGTTGTTGTGCGTCATATTTGGAAAGATGCCTTAGAAATCTGTGAAGATATCCGTCATCAAAGTGGGATGAAGGAACGGTACCAACACCGGAAAGAAACGATAGAACGTTTATTCGGAACAGCTAAAGAATATCATAACTTGCGTTATACCAGAGAAAAAGGAAAGTCCAAAATGGAAGATAAGGTTGGGCTTACTTTGGCATGTCTAAATATCAAAAAATTGGTAAAAATGATGGTAGGGAAGACCTGTTATTTTATCCAAATACCTCAATATTATTGGATTATGGGAGAATTAAGTGTGAATATAAAAAAAGACAAGCATCAAAAACGATGTTTGTCTTCATTCTGAATCAGAATTTTAATAGGAATTCTGATTTTTTTATGCAAATCCATTTAAAAGCCAAAGGGTGTTTAATTATTATTTATTAAAATATAGATAAATATCATTTGATTAGTATTTGTTAAGTAGGAGTGCTTAATTCAAACGACCTCATTATAATGCTTATCACATACATTAAAATAATAAAAAATTGAAAGAAGGTTGAAAAATAAAAATAACATGCTATAATTATAGCGTCTATATGAATAGGGAACATGGGTAGTAGTAACTCGAAGCCAACCTGTTTGTAATATTTTGACTCTTTTGGGGAGAGTTGAATGATTACTTGTTGGTACTTGGTGCTATGTGATATGGTATTGGGATAGGGTTATCATACCGATGTTTTGATTTGTAAGATGGGGATAGAGCGTAAGTAAAGGGGACGCTCTTTAAAATGGGGAGAAGTTTTTATGAAATATATGTAAATTAGCAATACTGCTGGATTCAAAAACACTTTTATTAGCAAAGCGTTTTTTCTCCTGCAGTTTTTTTATTTATTAAATAGTGTATTTTTAAATTCGGGGGAGAAGACTAGAAAATCTCAAAACAATTGATATCCTTGGATGATATGACTTAGTTTTCTTGTCTTACTTCTTGAATTTTATACGTAATGATAGTCTTTTTATTGAGACCTTTTTCTTTATCTACTTTACATCATTTGCAAAACAAGACCAATAGCGAGGGCATTCCCTTTAATGCTTTTGGAGAAAGGATAACTCATTTTCCTTTTTATTGGGGATAATAAAGTGATAATGTAGAGTCTTATTTGTCAATATTATATTGATTTCGTATAGGTCATAGGGGGGGATCTTATGGGAAAATTAAATATTATGGTTGTCTTTGGGACAAGACCAGAGGCAATTAAGATGGCGCCGTTAATTCTTGAGTTGAAAAAAACATCAAGAAACCATTAATACTATTACAGTAGTCACAGCTCAACACCGTCAAATGCTTGACCAAGTTTTGGAGACTTTTGAGATAGTTCCTGATTATGATTTGGATATCATGGGAAAAAACCAATCACTTCAGGAAATTACTTCTAAAATTTTGGCTAATTTTGATCCAGTTGTTAAGAAAGAACAACCTGATTTGGTTTTAGTTCATAGTGATACTACAACAACTTTTGCTGCTGGATTGGTTGCATTTTACAATAAAGTAAGTATTGGTCACGTTGAGGCTGGGCTTAGAACTTATGACAAATATTCACCATATCCAGAGGAAATGAATCGTCAGGTGACGGTTGTGACTAATTCTATCCATCATGCTGTTAAGCTGGTAGATCTCGGTATTAGTACTAGGATTATTGGTGGTAAGGTTAAACATTCAACAGATGCCTCTATTGGAAGTACAGCTCTGGAACAAATCAGACAACTGAATTTTGATTGTGCTTTCATTGGTGCTAATGGAGTTGATGCCAATTATTTCACAACGCCAGATATGGAAGAGGCGGTCATTAAACGAACAGTGATAGCTAATGCGCAAAAAGCCTATGTTCTAGCTGATGCTTCTAAACTTTCTCAACCTATGCTAAGGTAGCCGAGGTTGAGAAAGTAACCATAATCACAAATGCTTCGGAAGAAGGGCTCCTTAAATAATTAAAAGAGAAAACGAGGGTTATTGAAGTATGATTTATACTGTGACGCTAAACCCATCAATCGACTTCATTGTTCGTATCGACAAGGTAGAGATTGGTGAAGTTAACCGAATAGAGAGTGATGATAAATTCGCTGGCGGTAAGGGTATTAATGTCAGCCGTATTCTACAACCTTTAGGAATTGACAATACTGCTACGGGCTTCATCGGTGGTTTTACAGGACGTTTTGTTACAGACAGTTTGGATGCTGAAGGTATTAAAACTACTTAGAATGGTGAGACTGTAATGGTATTAGGAAAAGTAAGTGATTTTTTAATCAAGCATCAAAGATTGTTAACGTACTTAAGTATTTTTGCTGCGTTAATGTTATTAATGCGCTTAGTGTATGATGATGTTTTGATTGACCATGATAATCCCATCGTTTTAGCAATCTTTATAGGAATACTAGTTCTTTGGACCCTAGCATCTTACCTTAATCGAAGACAGCATATGCTATCCCACTTTATCTTACAGAGTTCGAAACTTATTAACGTCTATGCTGTAGACTTAGATTATCGTTTTATTGCGGTTAATAAGAATGATATTCGGCTCATGGAAGAAATCTTTTATTTCACTCCCAAAATTGGTGACTTTCCAATGAATTATCTTAATAGTGAAGATGCTGCGCGTTTAAAAGCAAATGTTGATCGTGCGAAAAAGGGTGAAACATTTATATTTATGGATACTATTAAGACAGGCGACAAAACGCTTTACTGGCAAAATATGTATTCTCCCATTTATAACAATCGCCAAAAAGTGATTGGTGTTTTTTGTTTTGTTCTTGATGTTACAGAGCAGAGACTTCATGAACTTGAAATACAGAGGATGGCATACGAAGATGTTTTAACACGGGTTCATAATCGACGATATATTGAGCTTGCTTTTGAGGAATGTCTGACACGTAAAGAAGAACAAATTACGGTTATTATATCTGATTTGGATAAATTCAAGGAAGCAAATGATACCTTTGGACATGCTACGGGAGATAAGATTCTAATTGAATTTGGTGATATTTTAACGAAGATAATGCCTGAAAGTGCTGTAATAGCAAGGTTAGGTGGAGATGAATTTGCGGTTTTACTCCCTGGAGTTTCTGAAAATCAAGCTGAATTTTTAATAAAACTTGTTCAAGCAGAAATGACTCTCAAAGATATGGGGATTACAGCATCTTTAGGTGCTTATACGGACTCTTATCAATCACATAAAAACTTCGTTGATTTTTTTGCAATAGCTGATAAGAAAATGTACGAAAATAAAAGTCAGAAAGGAGAACGTCGATGATGTTTCAAGATGTTGTTATTGTCATTCCTGCCTATGAACCTGATGACCGTTTGTTGGAACTTTTGAAAAATATTCGGGATAAGGAAAATCAAATGTTTGACATTATTCTAGTCGATGACGGTAGTGGAGCTGATTTTGCACCGTTATTTGCAATAGCTGATAAGAAAATGTACGAAAATAAAAGTCAGAAAGGAGAACGTCGATGATGTTTCAAGATGTTGTTATTGTCATTCCTGCCTATGAACCTGATGACCGTTTGTTGGAACTTTTGAAAAATATTCGGGATAAGGAAAATCAAATGTTTGACATTATTCTAGTCGATGACGGTAGTGGAGCTGATTTTGCACCGTTATTTGCAATAGCGCAGAGTGACTATGCATGTCATTTGCAAAGACATGATGATAATAAAGGAAAAGGTCGTGCTTTAAAAACGGCTATTTCATATATTTTGGACAATTTTCCTAATGCCAAAGGAATTGTGACGATTGATTCTGATGGTCAACATACCTACGAAGACATGATGAAATGTTTGGCTGAATTTTTGCAACATCCTGATAGTTTGGTGCTGGGTGTTAGAACATTTGAAAAATCTGTTCCTTTACGTAGTAAATTTGGAAATTTATTGACAAGAGACGTCTTGGGGGCTATGACAGGTATGAACGTTTCTGATACGCAAACGGGGCTTCGTGTGATTCCTATGTCATGGTTGCCAAAACTCTTAACCGTGGAGGGTGAACGGTATGAATTTGAGATGAATATGTTACTTGAGGCAAAAGAGGACAATATTCTGATTTGTGAAGTTGGCATTGCAACGATTTATTTGGATGAAAATCAGTCGTCGCATTTTGATGCGATTCGTGACTCGATTAGAATTTACAAGGTTTTCTTCAAGTACATTTTTTCAGCATTGTTTTCCTTCTTGGTTGATATTGTTGCTTTTACGATTTTAATTTCTTTGTTTAATGGATTGAGTTTTAGTGCGGTGACGTTAGCTTCGATTTTAGCGCGTGCGATATCATCTGTTGTTAATTTCACCTTGAATCATAAGGTGGTCTTTAAACGAGGTCAATCAAATAGTGCGATAAAATACTTCACTTTGGTGGTAGTACAGATTGTTTTGTCAAGTTTATTGGTAACAGTTCTAGGAAATGCCTTGACGACGCTGCCAATTTCATTGGTGAAGATTTTAGTTGACGGTACACTTTTCTTTGTCAGTTATTTTGTGCAAAAACATTTGATTTTTAGTGGAGGTGAGAATGAAGACTAGTAAGAGGATACTCTATTTCGTTGCATTTGTAACGACTGCCTTTTATTTAACTTGGCGTTTGGTGGCGACTATTCCGTGGCATGATTCATGGTTTGCGCTGATCTTTGGGATTTTATTGTGGGGAAGTGAGGTAGTTTCAGCCATTACAGGCTACATTCTCATTTGGAATAAGCAAAAGGACTTTGAGCTTAAAAAGCCTGAGATTGCTAAGGAGCGTTACCCAGATGTGGATGTTTTGATTGCAACGCATAATGAGGATCCAGAGTTGCTTTATAAGACGATTAATGCCTGTACTTTTATGGAATATCCTGATAAGTCTAAGGTGCATATCTACGTCTGTGATGATACCAATCGTCTAGAAGTTGCCAAATTGGCTGATGAGCTTGGTGTTGGTTATTTTGGTTTGGCGGATAATAAAGATGCCAAATCAGGAAACTACAATAATGCTTTACGTCAGACGTCATCACCTTTGGTGGCGACATTTGATGCGGATATGATTCCTTATCGTGAATTCCTGTTGGAAACTGTGCCTTATTTTGTTGAACAAGTTGAGGCTTATGAAAATGGTGACGATTATGATAAGTCAAAAGTTGGTTTGATTCAAACGCCACAAAGTTTTTACAATGCTGATATTTTCCAATTTAACTTGTTTTCAGAATCAACCTTACCAAACGAACAAGATTTCTTTTCCAAAGAAATTAATGTTTGCAATAATTCGCACGGTGCAGCGGTTTATACGGGGTCTAATACGCTTATTTTCCGCAAGGCGATTGAAGATGTTGGTGGTTTTCCGACAGATACCATTACGGAGGATTTCGAGCTAGGTGTTCGGATGAATGCGGCTGGTTATGTAAATTATTCGACGAAAAGTCCAATGGCTAGCGGGTTAACGCCAACAGATTTGAAGAGTGTCATCAAACAGCGCGCGCGCTGGGGACGTGGCGTTATTCGCAGTAGCTACAATATGAATATCTTCTTTAATCCCAAATTGACAAAGGGGCAAAGAATTGTTTATATTAATGGCTATCTTTATTGGTGGTCTTTCTTTAGACGGTTATTGTATATCTTGGCACCGATTTTATATACGGTTTTCCATGTGCGTGTGGTGGTGTCAAATATCTGGCTACTGTTCCTATTCTGGTTGCCAAGTTACGCATTGACACACTTGTCAATGCGAGAAGTCTCAAAACGATACCAAACACAGGTTTGGGGAGAAATTGTGGAAACGATTTTTGCTCCGTATTTGTTTATTCCCATGATGTTGGAGTCCTTTGGCATTAGCGAAAAAAAATTTAAGGTGACACGTAAGGGAAATGATACGTCGTGGACGTTGTACCTTTATGCGCTTCCTTATCTTGTTTTATGGGGATTAGCCGTTTATGGGTTGGTGACTTTTAACTATGGAAAATTTGGTTCAGAGCTTTTTTATGGAAGTATTATCAGTTTTTGGTTGATTTATCATATCATCAATTTGACCTTTGCGATTTTCTGTGCGCTTGGTCGTCCGATTTATCGCTCAAGTGAGCGTTTTACTGTTGATGAAGCTATGGTTATTGAGGTTGATGATGATTCTTACCAAGTGAGAGTCTGTGATATTTCAGAAACGGGGATTTCATTCTATACGGATTTACCATTGTATTTGCCGAAAGAAAAAGAACTGACGCTTAATTTGCAATCACGTGATTACCATGCGAGGGTAAAAGGTCATGTTGTTCGTGTTTTTGCGATTGATAATGGTTGGCGCTACGGCGTTCAATTTTCAGAAATTCCTGAAGCTGATAAGCGCGAATTTTATCAGTACATTTATGACCGCATTAATCACAATCTTCCGAAGGAAAAAGACCCTTGGATGACAACATGGGATGATTTATTTGAGAACTTTAGTCAACGTTTCCAAAATAATGAACGTCCTGTTTCAGCCTATGACCAAGTAGCTTTTCCGAAAGTTCGTGTTAATGAAGAGGTTCAGGTTGCTGGAAAAAAATGCCAGCTTAGAAAGACAGATTATTATTACATGACATTTTCTGGAAAATTGACAAATCCTAAAAAAGGACCGAATGTCGCATTTACCTACAAAGATTTGCCAATTCAGTTGACTTTTGTGTCCTATGATATTGATAGAGACGAATCGCTTTATCGAGTTACCAATTTAGCGGATTTGGATAGCTTACCTGCTTTTAAAGCCTTAGCAAATGAATGGAGAGGGAGAGTATGATTAGTATTGCTAGATTACTGTTGTTCTTTGTGATTACCATGGGGTACAATGCCTTTTTCCGTAATACTGTGAAGATGAATCGCAGTCTGACATGGGTGTTTACATTTTCAGTCATTACATTGGTATTGTACCTTGGTAGTTTGTTAGGCTTTATGTTGCAGACCGTGTATGCCATTTCTGTTTTGGGCTGTCTTTTGAGTCTTTATTATCTTTGGGCGGTATGGAAAAAGAAATATCGCTTTAGGAGACTTGATTATATTGCGCTTGGAATGATGGCTTATTTGCTTTTGTTTGGAATAACGCTCTGGCATTCACCGCTTTTACATTATGATAATTTTACGCATTGGGCAACGATTGTAAAATTTTTCCATATCAATAATGCTTTGCCAACACAGCAGGATACGATTATTAGTTATTATACCTATCCTGTTGGAAGTTCACTTTTCATTTATTTTTTCACGACTATCGTAGGCTTTTCAGAAGGTAGTATGTTAGTCGGGCAATTCTTCTTGATTGCTTCCAGTCTTTATGCCATGTTTGCGGCACTTCGTGATGATCGACGTGTCTTAATGGTTAGCATGATTTTTGCTTCGTTTGCTGTTTTTAATACGTTCAACGTTGCTATTCGATTAAATAATTTGCTGGTTGATTTTCTGCTTCCGGCCTTGGCCTTGGCAGCCATAGCAGGTTGTTTTGTCTATCGTAATCGTTTCTGGTTTTTGTCGCTAAATACGGCGGTAATTCTTGGATTATTAAGTATCGTCAAAGTAAGTGGACTTTTCTTTGTCGCTCTCGTTTTAGTAGTTTATGTGGTTTGTATTGTGCGTTTACTTGTTCGTAAAAGAGCACGTTTAAAAGCACTAGTGCTGCTCATAATGACCTTGCTAGTCAGCTGTCTTCCTTTTGTTATTTGGCAAAAGCATGTGACGGATAATTTCCCAAATGCCTCAAGTGCCAAGCATGCGGTGTCCATGTCAGAACTTGGTCAGGTATTGACTGGAAATCTGTCAGGCGACCCACAAAAAATTATCACTCTTTTTGTCAAATCGGTGTTTACGTTTGACAGTTTGGCAAGCAATGGAATTTTGATAATCAATCTGATTATGCTGTTTGCCTTTATTGTGATTGGCATTCGTTTGAAATATAAGAAATTTGTCTTGTTGACTTGGGGATTTGTTGATATTTCGATTGTGACTTACTATATTGGCATTTTACTCATGTATCTGACAGCAATGCCGACTGATGAAGCGTTAGAATTAGCAGGATTTGAGCGCTATGCTTCGAGCATCGTTATCTTTGCTTTTGGTTGTTTTACCATGGCTTTAGCATGGGTAATGGACAAGTGTCTGTATGAAAAAATCATTAGTAAACGTAATGCTAGGTCTTACAAGAGCTTATTTAATAAACACTTGTACCAATACGCGAGCCTTGTTTTGACAGTTTATGCCATTGGAATGTTCTTGTCAGAAAATAATAGCATTGTTTACAATAACAATCAGGAAACAAACGAGGTCGTAAAAGAAATTCATCAGTTTACTGGAAGTCAGAGTAATTCGTCAACGGATAGAATTTTGGTTGTAACAGCAGATAAGGAGAATGTAGATAATTATTTTGTCCAATATGCTAGTCGTTATTATCTGTGGGATGTCAATGTTGATGCCAGAGAAAATTTTGTGTCGGTTGACCAAGAATTTTTAGATTTAATGGCATCATACAGCGACAGCGCAACAAGTTATTACCTCAGCAATGAAAATATCGATACTAGAGATGGTTCCAATTTAACAGACGATGACTTTATTGCACTCTTAAAAACGTATGACGAAGTCTTGATTTTAGATGACCATTATACGTTTAATGCCTTGACGAAAAAACTATTTGGTCGGACATATTCCCCAGGATTGTATAAAGTATCAGATATTCTTGCTGGAAAAGGGTAAGTTTTCTAGCTTTATCAAGCATAAGTCTTGATATTTCAAATAAAATATTCTATTATAACAAAAAATATGTAGAAGGAGGCGGAGTTTGTGACTTCGCCTCTTGTGGTGCTCAAAAGACTTTCTTGAACATTGGAGAGGAAGCTAAGATAAATCCGTTTGAATTATCTGCTCTAATCATCACACAAAGCGAGGTCCTTAAAGGATGCAATCCACGTTCCACACACTCAACACTAGCATAGAAAAATCTCATATCTACAAAAGCAATATCAGATTTTGGTTCTCGTGAACAATCAAAATAGCCCTTTATCTATCTCTTTTATAGTTGTTTTCCCAATATTCCCTTTCACCTTTTCCTATGCCTTCTGGTAGTTGCTTCAAACATTGTCCCATACTTTGATATTTAACAATTTCAGTTATTTCAGCCAAAGAAAGTCGATGAGATGCTCTGCTAAAGTCCGTATCGAAGTAATCAACCTCTTCTATTTCAACTAAAATCTCATAATTTTGACCAAGATAATATTTAATTTCAGATGGTACTAACTTCTCTGATTCTTTAAAAAACAAATGAATATGGCCGTTTGAAGACAACAATCGTTCTCTGATATTAGTTGATTTTCCAATATAAAAACAGACTTTTTCATCTTCTAAAATGGCAAAAAACTTATATACGCCCACAATATCTTTTTCCAAAATTTCTGAGGGGATAGTGATATTCCTCATTTTAGCTTTTTCTAATTTTGCTTTATACGTCATTCCCATGGTATTCTCCTAACTTATACCTCTAATGGCATAAAGTCTCCTACAATTTTACCCACAATACGAGGGTTTTCATCATAAGGAATATAGATGTCCTTATAATCCTTGTTAATAGAAACTAGGCGTAGCCCCTCTTCCTCACGGTAGACTTTCTTGATAAAGGTCTGAAAGTTCCACACTACAGCATAGACTGCTCCATCATAATCAAATCCTGTCTCGCGAATAAGAGCAACCGACCCGTTTTGATATTTTGGTTCCATAGAATCACCAGATACCCACGAGGCAAAATCATGAGCTAGTTCTTCATTAAAATAAACAGTGTCGTAGTTTTGATCATCGTAAACTGATGCACCAATACCAGCAGACATTTTTTCGTAAACACGATATTCATAAAGTTTTTCTGAAACTGATATCACTTGGTGGGTTTTCTCTTTTTGAACCAAGTCACGAGCATATTCTACTACTTGATTTTTCCCTTTATTCGACAATGTATTATACAGACGAACAATCTCAATTTCTGTAAAGTAACCTTTTGGTACTCTTAGTATTTGTTCTAGTCGTTGTACTTTCTCCTTGGATGGTTCTTTCACTCCACGTTCCCATGCTGAATAGGCTTGATAGCTGATTCCTAATTGATCTGCTATATCCTTTTGAGTCATTTTTAGCTCTTTTCTACGAGCTTTTAGTTTTTCTGGTTGATACATAGTTCACCTCACATTAATAGTAACTCTAATTCTGCCTTTTTTCTTGCCTCTTCATCTGAGAATTTTTCTTTATCCCAAACATATGCAATCGACTTTCCTTTGTTATAAACAAGCCACGTTTTTAAATTGCCATTATTATCTTTAATTGCTTTCCAGTTATCTTGATTTAATAAATTTGGGTATTCTTGGCTTGTTACAAAACCTACTTTACTCACCCTCTGCTTAACCTGATTAATAAGAGAAGGTTGAAACTGATGGAACTCCTTGATAATTTGTTCTCTGATATCATGAAACAAACGAAAAATAGAAGCATTCTTCCCTTCAATATAGGCCTCAACTGCTTGTTTGATTTCACTATCTTTATCAGGATAATGTTCCCGTAGAAAGTCCAAAAGACGAAAAAATAAAGCCTGTTTTGAAACTTCGAGACTATTTTGTACTTGATCGAAAGTATCATAACTAAAGTAAATTTTTGATAAAAGGACAATATCCGGCATCAATATCACAGCAGAAAAAATATTCGCCTCTCGTTCTAGCAAATTCTCTTGATTATCAATAGATTCTGAGAAATAATTTCCATCATGTTTAAGCATAAAATGCCCTAATTCATGACACAGTGTGAAATTCTGTTTTACTTTTGGATTTTCTCGTTCATAAGAAAAACTAATCCCTAATTCATCAGCTACTGTCAAACCTTCTATCTTATGGTTAGAAAAGTGGTGACTAATCACTTGAATTTGGTACTTTTGGATACAATACTGAAAAAAATAATTGAAACTATAATTCAATAATGAGATATTATTATCCTTCATGTACTGGTATAATACATGTTTTGTAGACTTACTTATTCTTGCATATAACTTATCCAAAGAACAATACCTCCTTTAAATATGACTCACAGATAACTAAACCTTTTTGATTGAGTTCATTTTATAAAAAAAGTGGACAATTGTCCACATGCAAAACTTGTTCCAAGAATTTTTTAGGCTTGTTATCATCATAAATACTGATTTTAAGGGATTTAACTACTAGTAAACTTAACAACTTTTATATATTTTACACAATATAGGACAGTAAATGGACAGTGACAGCATAATTGAAGAGTGAACAAAAAGAGGTATAAAAATACCTCTTTTTTACATAACTATCTATTTTTAGAACTTAGTTGAAACACTATTGTCTACCCTTCTATAAAATAGAAAATCTACTCAAACCTAAAACTTTTTTCACCCAAATTAACCTTAAAATATTTGAACCTCGTATCTGAATCTGGAATCGAGAATTCGAAGCTTTTTTTAGTTCCATTTTCCCATACATATCTTGTGTTAAACCGAAAACCAGAATAAACTTTATCATTTTCATCATAAAAATCAATGCTAATATCTATGTAATTGATGTAATGACCTGTAGTATTTTCAAAATCCCCTATGTAGCGCTTCTCTTTTCCCGATACACCTGTGACCTCTTCAACTACGAAGTTTTTGGGATCAAAAGTATCTACTAATATTCCGTAAACTCTATTAAATTCTTTCACAGCTTTACCAGATTTCAATATACTATCTAGGCTATTTTTATCTTGAACAGGAATTCCGACTATTGAGTTAATATCTAGAAGCAATTCATAACGTTTCCTTTGGTATTTATTCCATTCTCTTACAAAAGTACTGTCCACTAAATCTTGATTTTCTATAGATTTTCTTTCATTCTTTTGAACGTTAATATATTTATTAGCTAATCTCTTTAACTTAGGATTTTTAAACTTCCTATTTTTATACTGTTCAATTTCAATTAGTTCATAATCTATATAGGATTTATAGTCTTCAATTTCCTGTTCATCATCATCCTTTTGGGCATTAACTTTCCAACGTTCATCTAATCCTGTTGCCAATGAAGTTATGAATTCACTATCACAGGTCTTATTGCTGTTATGGATTGATTGAAATATAGATATTAACAAAAGTATTAGTAATAAAGGTATTAAGGATACCCTTAGTAGTTTTTTTAACAAAGTCCATCCCCCATCTCTATCGTTTTATTTATTATATTAACCCCTTGATTACCATCACGATGGCAAATACCTTTTAAGTGACAACCCAAGTATAGATACTTTTTTATACCAAATTTCATTTAGGTGTATTTTTTGTTTTTAGTTCATTTTATCTTCTTCAAAGTGACCAACACCGTCTTCAACAACAAATATACAAGTTACATCAATACTTTCCCCTTCTTCACTATAATAATTACCTCGTATTTCATATATTCCATCAAAAAATGAGCCTTTGGGCAAAGATAAGAGTTTCGTTTTAAAATAATCAATATGCTCTCTCGAAAATGACTTGCTAGCGTTAGGATCAAGAGAAGCAAAAATACAATCCAAATGAAGACTCACTGCTTTATTCTTCATTAAATTTTTAGGTCTAATATTATAAAAGCCAGCCGCTTCAAAGTCTCCATTATCACGATTCCTGACAGCCTGTGAAAGAATAGTAGCGTAGATTTTTTCTCTAGATACTGGCTCAAATTTATAACTATAATCAAACGTCACTTGTCTATCAAATAGTTTATTAATTTTATTGGCAACGTCTTTTTTGATTTTATCTTCTTCTCGTTGAAAACCTGGTCTCATTTTATAAACATCTAATAAGAAGCTAAACTCGTTAAATTTAACAGTATCAAACAAGTCTTTTTCCTTGTCATTGAGCAATGCTTCGATCTTTGTAGATAACGGAGGATAAAAATCTGAAATATGCTCACCATTATATTCTCGTATATCTGCTCTCAGATTCTCATCTAAAAAATATCCATCAGAAAATCTCTCAGTATAATTCACTTCAACAACAGTACCGTGAAATGCTTCAATTTCTTTATATGTCCCAATTACTTTTACATTACCTTTAAGACCAAGCGATTTAAATCCTTGTACGACATTATTACTCCACTGATGCCCTTTTCCACAAAAAGTCACTACTACAAAGAAAATTAAACTCACAATGGCAACTATTCCAATAATTGTATATCTTTTCGACTTCATGTCACTGTTGCCTCCCTCTACATTAATTTATTTTTCAAGGTCCCCCATTCCATAACTCGAACTCTTCTAAAATCATTATACTATATATAGACATTTTTCACTCATCTTCTTCAAATGAGAAATTTCTCCAGATTAATAGGGACTGACTATCAAAAGTATGATTTAAGTAAAACATCCTAGTCCCACATCCTTATAATTTTCAATCCTACTACTTTTTTATTTCGGAAGAATTAGCACCTATCCTCTAACCGTAAAAAAACACTTTGCAAACTGCAAAGCGTTTTCTTTTATACTTTTAACTAGCGTAACTATATAGACTCACAAGCATAATCAATCTTACAAAATGCTTCTATGCTATCTTATTCTCTAATTAAACCTACTTTGATAAATTAAATTAAACA
>OGCQ01003220.1_pt1 | contig 15075 bp, 15 predicted proteins | sample 1570161 | NCBI WGS metagenome assembly OGCQ01 (sample SAMEA4384402, study PRJEB24528) | human gut metagenome
CGCAGGCAGCAGATATCAATATTGCTGTGGCTGCAAATTTCACAGCTCCTATGAAAGATATTGTCGCTGTATATGAAAAGGAAACCGGAAATAAAGTTCTTGCTTCTTTTGGCGCGACTGGTCAGTTCTTTGCTCAGATCCGCAACGGCGCACCTTACCAGGTTCTTTTTGCCGCTGATGCTAAAACACCCAAGAAGATTGAAGAAGAGGGTCTTGGTGTTAAGGGAAGCGCAAAACCATATGCTTACGGCAAGTTGGTGCTGTGGAGTGCTGCTCCTGACTTCGTAAAGGAGAGCAAGAAGACAAGTTTGTCACAGGCGATAATATTGGTAAGACCTATCAGTTTGCCAAGACGAGTAATGCAGATGTCGGTTTTGTTGCGCTTTCCCAGGTGTATAAAGACGGTAAGATGACATCCGGTTCCGGTTGGGTTATCCCGTCGGATCTGTATGCGTCGATTCGTCAGGACGTAGTGGTCCTGAACCCCGGTAAGGACAACAAGGATGTTGCCGAATTTATGAAATTTATGGAAACCAGTCCGAAGGTGAAGGATATTATCTTTTCCTATGGTTATGGGCTGGAATAAACAATAGGAACTATGTTTACAGCGGAAGAACTTCTACCCGTCTGGCTGACGCTCAAGCTCGCGCTGATCACAACAGTTTTTTTAATTGTGACAGCGACGCCGATTGCCTGGTGGCTCTCGCACACGAATTCTAAGTGGCGTGCGCCGGTTAGCTCGATAGTGACTCTTCCGCTCGTATTACCGCCTAGTGTTTTAGGTTTTTACCTTTTGGTCGCACTCGGACCGCACGGTCCCTTGGGAAAGCTAACGGAAGCGCTCGGTATCGGCATTCTGACGTTTACTTTTCCGGGACTTGTGATCGGCAGCATTGTTTACTCAATGCCTTTTGCCGTCACCGAAACGCCGTCCTCCTCAAGCCCATGTCCATAATTAATATACGCTTTCAGCATAGGATCTGCCAAATCAACAACCCACTTTTTCACTTTATCCATAGCAACCTCCATTCTGAAGCCCCTGCTCCCATCAAAATAATGTTACTATTATCATACCACATTACAGCTAAAGAAACAAAGTTTTTCTGCCTTACCAGACAGCTAAATCACTTTACTTTCCCCCTCTATCTGAGAAGGACGCACAAAATAAACAAGCATACAGGCAAAAATAATTCCAAATAAAATAGGAAAACCATAAGCCCGTACAATACCTTTTATTTTTCCTTTTTTCTCTAGGTATATAATAGCATCTAGAATGTCCCAATTATTTTTTTCTAAGACTTCTTTTGCTTCTTCATAACTTATATTTGCTTTATCTCTTAATTTTTCTATAAGCTTAATATCCTCCATAAATAATCCTCCTTATCTATGGTATAAATAAATTCTTTATTTTTCCAATATATATAAATTATATCATTTAGCTTAATCATTTGTATATTGCTTCACCTATTTGATTTTTCTTACTCTAACCCCCATCTCTAATACCTTAATAAAATTACATAAGTTACTTTTAAATCTTAAGAGAAAAAATTATAAAAAATGAAGAGACTTTGAAATATTCAAACTCTCTTCATTAACACTATATATTACTTTTCATATCCTTCTTTAAAGTCTTTTTTAATATTATCTGCTGATTCTGAGACTTTTTCTAAAACATCATTTACTCCGTTACAATTCATATTTGGACCAGACATTGAGTATCTATATCCACAGAATAATCCAACTACTAATAATATAGCAACTGCCCAAAAGAATAGTACTAATAAAAGTGCTGATATTGTTAATGATACTTTTATAGGTTTTTCATTTTCTTTTCTGATTTCAAAGTAATTTTCATTTCCCTTTTTAATTATCTTACCTATAAACTTAAATATTCTTCCAACAATTTCTCCAACGCCACCACTCTTATCTTCTTTTTTCTTGTGGCTCTCTTTTTCATTATTATTCTCTTTAACTTCAATAATTGTTGTAGTCTTTCTATATTCAAACTTACCCATTCTTTCTAAGTAGAAAATAGCATCTAAAAGATCCCAATCAGACTTTTCAAGTGCTTCTTCTGCTTCTATACGACTTATATTTGCTTTCCCCATTAAGATTTCAATCATTTCATTTCTTTCCATTTTACTTCACCCCATAATTAATTTTTTCTTTATTATGGTTATATAATACTTTTGTAAAATTAATCTAAGATATAAAAAAGATTAAAATTAGATTAAAATCTATTCTAAGTAACTAAAAAGGTAGTTAAAATTTAACCTAAATTTTAACTACCTTTAGCAACTAATTAAAAACTATTTATTTATATATTTTAAGCTTTGTTTTCACATCCACAAACTCTCATTTTTTCCTTTACGAACTTCTTAACTTCATCAAATCCTGCTTTATTATACTTTTTAGGATCTATTGCATCTGGATTTTCTGAAAGATATTTTTTTATTCCATCTGTATAAGCAATTCTTAGTTCTGTAGCATAATTAACTTTGCATATACCTCTTCTAATAGCTTCTTGAACCTTAGAATCAGGAATTCCTGAACCACCATGTAATACTAATGGAACTGATACAACTTCTCTTATTGCTGATAATCTATCTAAATCTAATTTAGGTTCTCCTTTATACATACCATGAGCTGTTCCTATAGCAATTGCTAATGAATCAACTCCTGTTCTTTCAACAAACTCCTTAGCTTCTAATGGATCTGTATATATATCTCCATCTCCACCATCTAAATCGTCTTCTTTTCCTCCAACTTTTCCAAGCTCTGCTTCAACAGCAATACCTGAAGATTTACACATATCTACAACTGATTTTGATAATTTTACATTGCTTTCAAAATCTCCATGTGATCCATCAATCATAATTGAAGTATATCCTGTTCTAAAAGCTTGAGATGCTAATTCAAAACTTGAACCATGATCTAAATGTATTGCTACAGGTACATTAGCTCTACTAGCTGCTACCTTTACATTAGCTAAGAAATAATCAAGTCCTGCATAGCTAACTGTAGATGGTGTAGTTTGCATAATTACAGGTGCGCTCATTTCCTCTGCTGCACTAATTACTGCCATTACCATCTCCATATTTTCAACATTAAATGCTCCTACTGCATAATGTTCCTCTTGAGCCTTTTTTAATATTTGTTTTGTAGTCATTAATTCCATAGTACTTCTCCTTCTAAACTCTCTTTATTTAAATAGTAATTTATTGTTTTTTCATTTTACTAAAAGCAATAATATTAATAATACTAATATAAAAACTATATAATGCTATAATTGCACTTAATATTAAAAATATTAAATTTAAGTTTTGTTGTATTGCATTTATAATAATAAGAATACTTAAAAGTGAATAAGCACATGCCTTCATCATTGTTTTTTCTTTTTCTTTGCTTTTAATTGTGCTTTCTAATATTGAAGTTTTCCTTTCTCTTTTAAAGTTCTTAATTACCTTTAACTTTTTTAAAAAGAAAAGCCTAAAATATACCTCTACTAAAAGTAAAGCCCCTATTCCAACTAGCAATGTATTTTGCCATGTATGAAAGTAATCTGCTAATAATATAACTACTATACATATGATAGAGTATCTATAATAAAATAGCCTAAACTTCTGCTCAATTTGCTTAGATACAATATAACCATTTTTATCAAAAACGTTATAATAAACTGTATCGCCATACATATCTAAATATATGTTATTTCCTGATAAACTTGAAACATCTTTTTTCACTACAACATCGCCTTTCCTAAACAATATGTTTGATGTACTGAATAATCATCATTAAGAACTACTAAATCACTGTCATAGCCTACTCCTATTCTTCCCTTTCGCTTGTCAACCCCTAAGCATTTAGCAGGATTAATAGTACAAGAATTTATAGCATAGTTAAATGGAACCATAGCTTCTTCTACTAATATTCTAAGCCCTTCGTTCATCCTTAAAGTTGAACCAGCTAATCCTTTCGTTTCTACTAAATGCGCACTGCCATCTTCATATATTTCTATTTCATTTCCTCCAAAAGTGAATCTTGAGCCTGGCTCATATCCCTTAGCCATTAAAGCATCTGTAATCATAATTCCATAGTCTGGTCCTTTAGAATTAAAGAAGTTATATAGTGCCATAGTGGTTGAGTGATTACCATCACAAATTATTTCTCCATACATTCCCTTAATTCTTAATGCAGCTCCTACTAGTCCATTTTTTCTGTGATTAAATGGAGTCATTCCATTATAAACGTGAGTTTGAGATCTAGCACCATGAGCAAAAGCAAATATAGCTTCTTCATATGTGGCCGCAGAATGACCTATACTAACTACTATTCCATTATTAAATAAGTATTCAGTAAGAGAGTAGTCTTCATCTGTCTCAGTTGCTAAAGTTACATATTTTATTAATCCTCCTGCTACTTTTTGATAATATTGAAACTCTTTAATAGTAGGCTTAACGATATATTCCCTAGGTTGAGCCCCCTTATACTCCATATCTAGATAAGGCCCTTCGAAATGAATTCCTAAAATTTCTGCTCCCTCATAACCTTCTTCAACTACCTTAGCAACATTAGCTAAAGCATTTGTAAGAACTTCTCTACTTTGAGTTATAGTAGTTGCTAATATTGAAGTTACTCCTTCATTTACTATTTTCTTTGTCCAATTCCTTAATCCAATTTCATTTGCGTCATTAGTATCAAATCCATATGCTCCATGGCAATGAATATCAATAAATCCTGGAACAATTCTTTTACTTCCGTAATCATAATTCACTTCTTTTTCATTATAGGTATAAATATTAACTATTTTATTATCATCTATTTCTATTTGTGCTGGAATAAATTGATCTGCAATCCAAACTTTTTTACTTTGTATTAACATGCTATACCTCCTTGTCCACTTTTTTATTTATCATAAATTAATTATACATAAGTTCAATTCTCTAATATTTGCACTTTTTAACATACATATTATATCTTTTAGCACTTCCATTGAATTTAAATTACTCTTTATTATAATTAGAATTATATGCAATAAATTATATAATTCTTAAGAAAATGGGGGATATTCACATGAAAATTTTTAACATTGATGAAAATGAAATGAATAAAAATTCAGCCATATTTACATTAAAAGAAATATATCAACAACCTAAAACATGGTTAAAAACATTAGCTCAAATAATAGAAAATAAAGATTCTATCCAAGAGTTTATTAATCAAGTTATAAAGTGTGATGATTATGATGTAATATTTACTGGTGCAGGTACTAGTGAGTTTGTCGGTAACGCTTTATATGCTTACTTAAACAAAGAATTAAATTATAAGGTTAAATCTTATGGAACAACTGATATAGTTGCTACTCCTGAAGCGTATATATCAAAAAATAAACCTACATTATTAATAAGTTTTGGTCGTTCTGGTAATTCACCTGAATCTATAGGAGCTGTAGAAGCTGCTAGCGTTGTATCTAATAACTTATACAACTTATTTATTACTTGCAATAAAGACGGTCAACTTTCTAAAATGTCAAAGGAAGTTAAAAACTGCTATGCTATAAATCTTACTGAAGAAACTCATGACCAATCTTTTGCTATGACTTCAAGCTTTAGTAATATGTATTTAGCTGCATATCTTTGCTTTAACCTTGATAAACTAGAAGAAAAATCAGAATTAATTAATGATATTGCTACTGCAACTCAAAACTTCTTAGATAACGGTTTCGAAGTTGTAAATAAAATAGTTACTGAATACAATTTTGAAAGAATAGTATATTTAGGAAGTAATATTTTAAAGGGAATATCTCAAGAGTCATCTTTAAAGATGCTAGAATTAACAGCTGGTAAAACAGTTACAAACTTTGACACTCCTTTAGGCTTTAGACATGGCCCAAAATCAATAATAAATGATTCAACTTTAACAGTTGTATATGTTAGTGATGATGAATATACTTATAAATATGAACTTGATTTAATAAAAGAAATTAGTTCACAAAGAAAAGGAAATAAACTAGTTGTAGTTACTAATAAGCCTAATACTGAATTAGAATCTTTATGTGATTACATATATGCTTATAATATTAATCATAATTTAAATAATGTTGAGTTAGGTTTAGCTTATATCACATTTGCTCAAACTTTATCAGTTCTAAAATCTTTATCAATGGGATTAACACCTGATAATCCTTGTCCATCAGGAGAGGTGAACCGTGTTGTTAAGGGTGTAACACTATATCCTTACACTTGTAAGTAAATTTAATAATTAAAAAAATTATGTTTTTATAGGAGAGTATTGGTATGATTGGATTAATAATTAGTGGTCATGGACATTTTGCATCTGGATTGCATACATCTTTAAATTTAATTGCTGGAGAACCTAGCAATGTAGAATATGTTGATTTTGAAGAAAATGATACAATAGAAACATTAAAAGAAAAATATTATATTGCTTTAAAAAATTTAAACCATTGTGAAGGTATTTTAGCTCTTAGTGACTTAGCTGGAGGTTCTCCATTTAAAACTTTAGTTGAAATAAAGACAGAAATAGAAAAACCTATGGAAGTAGTAGCTGGTGCAAATCTTCCTATGATCTTAGAAATATCTATGAGTAGGGATTTTATAGAAGACTTATATTCTTTAACTGAATCATCTATTGAAGTAGGTAAAAACGGAGTTGTAAAATTCGAATTTATAGCTCATGAAGATATTGAATGTGAGGATGGTATTTAATATGATAAATTGGGAAGTAGTTGTATGGACATGCATTACTATTGCAGTTTTAGCTGGAATAATTGCTCTAATACTAATATTTATATCTGCAAGAAATATAAGAAAAAGAACTTCTGAATTAAAAGATATTCACTTAGACTTAAAGCCTGGAGCGAAAATAATGTTTTGTGGTGGAATTTATGGAAAAATAGTTTCTGTAGGAAAAGAAACAGTTGAAGTTGAAGTTTCTAAAAATGTAGTTATAACTATTTCAAGATATTCAATACAAAATATTCTGTAATGCGGTAACGCACAATGAATAATTCTATATTTTAAATTTCTAATTTGAGCTGTTTTATAACAGCTCAAATTATTTTTTAAATACAGTTTGTGCATACTCACTAGGTCTTATTTCATAATGTTGTGTGAAAGCTCTAGAAAAATAATGTATAGAATTAAATCCCAACATAAAAGCTATTTCACTAATTGTATATTTATTTTCTTTAATTAATTGCTTACTTTTAGCTAACTTTAAATCATTAATATATTTCTTTGGTGAAGTATTTAAGTTATTTTTAAATAAAGTTTGCAAAGAGGATCTAGAAAGTGAAAATTTATTACAAAGCTCTTCTACACTAATTGGAGAACAAATCATATCATCAATATATTTAACAATTCCTTCTAGTATTTCATCTTGGAAATGCTGTTGTACTTCTGTAGGTAATTTACTATCATCTCCTCCTAGATAATCATATTGAAATAATCTAATTATAATTTCATGAAAATTACATAAAATTATATTTTCAGAATATGGTATTGTACTTGATATATTTTTTGCAAATGTTCTTACAGCCTTGTACAATTCTTTTCTACAGTGAAAAACTTTATTACATACTAAACTATCATCGTCACATTCCATATCAAACATAATTGTTAAATATGAACAAGAGGAGTCATTATTTACAGCTTGTGTATGAAATTGATTTTTTCCATAAATAATCAAATCTGATGAATTTAATATATATTTTTGGTCATCAATTGTTGTCTCTAAAGTTCCATTATCAACAAATGTTAACTCATATATATTATGCTTCTCCCCCTTGAATCTATAGTCTGGACTTTTTATTGTATAATAATAAGCTATTATTTCAGGAATGTTTATTGTAGGTAATATTCTATTATAAACATATGGTGGATTTAAAAATTCAAGTTTAAGATTATATATTGATGGTATTATAAGGTTGAATGTAGTTTTATCTGTCATTGAAATAATATTAAAGTACATATTAGGCTTAATTTCTAAATTTCTATGAATTGCAAACAACTTAAAATCCCCATTGCTTGAATCACTTATAAGTATAGATGCCATTCCATCAACTACTTCTATATATGCTGGTTCTAAAAAATTATATAAACTAGATACAACCTTGTCACCAGTTACAATTTGCTTTTTTATTAACTTTCCATTACTCATATCTTTAGCTTCATCATAAATAGTTCCATATCTTTTAAAATTAACACTAGTTGTCTTGTCATACATAAGTAATCACCTCGCTATAAATTTACTTTTTTTCACTTAGCACAAGATTATATAAATATTATTTGAATATTAAAAATTATATATTAATACTATTATAATATAATATTTATTCATATATAATTTTTATTTTATAAACATATTTAAATTAGCCATTTGTAAACGTTACTAAAAAAAATAAAATAAATACTAAAAAGTATAAAGATTCTTATTTGTCATAAGTATATAATAGATTATGGAATTAACAAATTAAAACATTTTTACAATAATTTAAAGGAGGTGATATTATGCCAAACATTTTATTAACGAGAATAGACAATAGATTAATTCATGGACAAGTTGCTACTCAATGGTGTGGCTCTATTGGTGCCAATTTAATTTTAGTTGCAAATGATACCGTCGCTAATGATAAACTTAGACAAGGCTTAATGGATATGGCTGCACCATCTTATGCTTCAACTCGTTATTGGACACTAGAAAAAACTATAAATACAATTCATAAAGCTAACGCTAAACAACTTATATTTATAGTTTGTGAAAATCCTTCTGATGTATTAAAGCTTGTTGAAGGTGGAGTTCCGATAAAGAAAGTAAATATCGGAAATATGCATATGGCTGAAGGAAAGAGACAAGTTGCTGGTTCTGTTGCAGTGGATGATAAAGATGTGGAAGCATTCAGAAAATTAAAAGAACTAGGAGTAGAACTTGAAATAAGAAGAGTTCCTACTGAAGGTTCAGAAAATGTCGATAAAATTTTTAAATAATAAAATATTGCAAGGGGGGAATTTACAATGGATTTTAATATTATACAAGTTCTATTGGTTGCAGTATTTGCATTCATCGCAGCCATTGACCAATTCAATTTCTTAGAGTCATTATATCAACCAATCGTATCCGGAGCTGTCGTTGGGGCAATTCTTGGAGATTTACAAACTGGACTTATAGTAGGTGGTACTTATCAATTAATGACAATAGGTAATATGCCTGTAGGGGGAGCTCAACCTCCAAATGCTGTTATCGGAGGAATAATGGCAGTAGTATTTGCCATTTCTTCTAAGTTAGATGCAACAGTTGCTGTTGGACTAGCTGTTCCATTTGCATTAATAGGACAATATTTTGTTACATTCTTATTTACAATAATGTCAGCACTAATGGCTAAAGCTGATAAATATGCTGATGAAGCAAATCCTAGTGGAATTGTTAAACTTAACTATTTAGCAATGGGTGCTTTAGGATTATTATTTGCAATCGTAATTGTTATAGGTTTAATCGGTGGAAGTGCTGCTGGTGAAACATTAAGTAATTTATCTGATAAATACGCTTGGTTCATGAGTGGACTTGGTGCTGCTGGTGGAATGATGCGTTATGTTGGATTTGCAATCTTATTACGTATTATGTTATCAAACGACTTATGGGGAATTTACTTTGCAGGTTTTGCACTTGCAACTATTATAGGAAAAATTCAAGGCTTAAGTGGATCAGCATTATTACTAGTTGCATTCGTAGGAATTGCTATATGTATTTACGACTTCCAAACTAATGTAAAAATGAAATCTGCTACAGCAAATATAGGAATAGGAGGGGATGATGAAGATGGCATCTAATACAACATTATATAATGATTTAACTCCTGCCAATAAACTTGATAAGAAAACCTTAAATAAGATGGTTTGGCGTTCATTATTCTTACAAGCTTCATTTAACTATGAAAGAATGCAAGCTGCTGGATGGCTATATGGTATTTTACCAGGTCTTGAAAAGATTCATACAAATAAAGAGGATCTTTCAAAATCTATGAAACACAACTTAGAGTTCTTTAATACTCACCCATTCCTAGTAACTTTTGTTATGGGTATTATATTATCATTAGAAGAACAAAAGGCTGATACTAACATGATTAGAGCTGTCCGTGTTGCTGCAATGGGACCTTTAGGTGGAATCGGAGATGCTATATTCTGGTTCACACTAGTTCCAATTACTGCTGGTATTACTGCTAATATGGCTATTAGTGGATCCTTAGCTGGACCAATATTGTTCTTATTGATATTTAATCTTGTTCAATTTGGAATTAGATATTGGTTAATGCATTGGTCTTATAACTTAGGTTCAATTTTAGGTGTATTCATAGTTGGTGCTCTTACTTCTAACTATGGTGCAACAAAATTAGCTATTGAAATACCAAATGGAGAATCTCCAATCATTCTACAAAATATTTTAGATGGAGTTCTTCCTCAAATGCTTCCATTAGCATTCACATTAGGATTATTCTTCTTAATTAAGAAGAAAAAATGGTCTCCAGTTGCTTGTATAGGTTTATTACTAGTAATTGGTATAGTTGGTGCTTTAATTGGTCATTTATTTGGATTCAAAATGTGGGCATAAAATAATACTTTAAAAGAAAAATGATTTAAATGTGGCTGTGCACTAAAAATTAGTGCACAGCTCCTTTTTTCTAAAAAAATAAATCACAGACTCTATGGTTTTAAGATTTATGGTAAAATATTTTTATGATAAAAATAAATATTCTACAGAGATAATAAAATTATAGAGTATTATCTTATAATTGAATAAAAAAGAAGAAACGTAAGTTACAGCGTAAGGTATCAAAAAATACCTAATAAATAAGAGAGGAGCATGTTATTGCAAAACAAGTAACATTAAAGTTGAATTTACAACTTTTTATAAGTTTTGTGTAACAGTTTTTTATATGAGAAAAAAAGATATATTAGAATTAAAAAAGCGTTTTAAAAAAGACCACTGTACTTTTACTAAAATGTGTGGCTGCTATGTTAATGGAGAAAAGCATATTATTTTAAAGTTTAGAGAAACTTTTTTAAACTTAGATGAAGATGAATATTTTAAATACTTAGAAATAGCTAAAAAAGTCCTATCTGGAACTATCGGAAATAATTTATTAGAATTAAACTTTCCAATTAATGATGACCTTATAAACGAAAAGCAAATTTCTCTTATGCAACTTAAAAATAGCCAACTAAAGGATGATACCCTTCTTGATAACTTTTATGATTCAATTATAGATAACTATGATTACACTGGTAACCTTTTAATACTTATCTTTCATGATGCCTACGATGTTATTACTAAAACTAAGGATAATGCAAAGCTAGACGAATCTGAAGAGGTATATGAATATGTCTTATGTGCAATATGCCCTGTTTCTCTTTCAGAACCAGGACTTAGATATTTTGAAGAAGAAAATAAAATCAAAGCTCGTATTAGAGATTGGATAGTTGAAGCTCCAACTAACGGATTTGTATTCCCAGCCTTTATTAATCGTAGTTCAGACGTTAATTCTATTATGTATTACACAAAAAATGCAAAAGACACCCATCCTGAATTAATGGAAAACACCTTAGGTTGCTATTCAAAACAAACTGCTACTATACAAAAGGAAACCTTCCAATCAATTATTAAAGATTCCTTTGGAGCTGATGAAAAGAAAGCTGAAAAAATCTTTATGGAAGTACAAGAAAATCTAAATAATATGATTGATGAATACAAGGCTATTTATGATGATGTAGATTCTGAACCTATAACCTTAAAAAAGGATGATATACAAAGCATCTTAATAGAAAGTGGAATTCCTGAAGAAGTTACTATGCAGATTGAGAAATCCTATGAAGAAGTTTTTGGAGATGATCTTCCATTAGTCGAAAATTTAATTGATTCAAAAGTTCTTAAGGCAAATGAACAAATAAAAAGAGAAAAGCACCTTCAAAAACAAGTGGAAATACTTCAAAATAGGCTTGAAGAGGTAAAGCAAGAAGCTGCTATAGATAATGAAATTTCTATGACTAATGATAGTAACTTAGAGGATGATAATGATACTATTACTTTAGAAACTTCTTCCGAAGTTGATATAAAAGAAGAATTAGATGATACAAACATAAAAGAGGATACTGATACCCTTAACTATGATGTTATACTTCAAGTAAAGCCCGAAAAAATACCTCAAATCAAATCACAAATCATTGATGGACAAAAGTGCATAGTTATTCCTATTAACGAAAATGAGCAAACTACTGTTAATGGATTAGATGACTTAATTTGATGTACCACTTCCACTTTGGTATAATATTCTAAAAAGTATAGGAGGGTTTAAAATGTTTGAAGGAAATAAGTATGAAGAAGATATAAAAGCATTTAAAAAAGTACTTTCTACACAAGCAGATGAATTATTGACCAATGAAGATAAAACTGTAGTTTATATTGGAAGAGCAACTTGTCCATTTTGTCGTAAATTTGCAAGTAAATTAAGTAGCTTAGCAAATAAAGTTGACACAACTATTTATTATGTTAATAGTGAGGATTACTTAGATGATGGTATTAGTGCATTTAGAAAAAAATATAATATTGTAACTGTGCCAGGTTTCATAGTTCATAAAAATGGAGAAGTTGAAGTTCGTTGTGATTCTTCAACTCCAGAAAATGAAATATTAGATATGCTTAAATAAAAACTAAAGGAATAAATTCCTCCGTAAGTCGGAATTTACAAACTTAAAAGACTATCATTGTAGGATTATAAATCTCATAATGATAGTCCTTTTATTTAATTTACCCTGTAGAAATTTACTCTTTAAGAATAATATTTTTAAGTATTACAGCTCTTATAGCTTCATATTTAATGTAGTCTGGTAAGCTCTTTTTAATAACTTGAATTTTATCTATTCCATTCTTATTAATTGCCTCTAAAATCATATCTTCGTCTTTTTTATCATAATACTTATCATAATCTATCTCTATGCTATAATCTCCAGTGGATTTTATATAATCAGTTATATATCCAAGAATAGTTGAAATTGATATTTCCATATCCTCTGATATAAATTCTATATCTTCTCCCATATTAAGCCTATCTAAAACTATCTCTGAAGCCCCTCTAGTTTCACCATCTATAATAAGTTTTTTCCTCTTCTTTTCTTTCCATATTGAAGTAATGCCTTTTTCAACTATATATCTGTTTACTTCTTCCACAATTGGCTGGCCATAAGCCTCAATCTTTTTTGGTCCAATACCACCAATATCTTTAAGATTTTCTAAGGTGTCAGGATAACGTCCACTTATTTCTTTTAAGGTATTTTTACTTAAAATCATTTGCACAGGAATATTTAATTTCTTTGCAAAGTCACTTCTTATCTTAATAAGTCTTTCTAAAAGTTCTTTATCACTATTAACTTCAAAATAATCATCTTCTATTTCTTCAAGTTGATTTTTATCTACTGCCATTTCCTTTTCAATGTTATTTTCTATAACATATAATTTGATAACTTCTATAAATCTTTCACCATATCTTTCATATTTTATTTCTCCAACTCCTGATATTTCAAGAATTTCTTCTTTAGTAATAGGATACTTAATACTCATTTCTCTTAATGTTCCATCACCAAATATCATATATGGAGCTTTTCTTTCTTCTTGCGCTATCTCTTGTCTTAATAACCTTAACTTCTCAAATAAATCATTAATTTCAATTCTATTGCTTTCAATATTAACTTCTTTAAGTAAAACCTTCACTTCATCTTTTATAACCTTAAAGGATATATTATTTAAAGCTACAGTTGAATATTCCTCATTAACTTCTAAATATCCATGGGCAATTAATATATTTATAAATTCCTTTAAGCCATCACTAGAATATTCCTTCATTATTCCATAGGTACTAAGTTCATCAAAGCCTAAACTTAAAAGCTTCTTATTTTTAGACCCCCTAAGAACATCTACTATCATTCCGACTCCGAAGCTTCTTTTCATTTTATAAATACAAGAAATAACCTTTTGAGCTTCTATAGTTCTATCCTTAACTTCGCCTTTATTTAAGCAATTACTGCAATTACCACATTCTCCTTCATAAGAATCACCAAAGTAATTTAATATATACTTTCTATAACAACTATTTATATAAACTAAGTTTGTCATTTGCTGAAGCTTTTTATATTGATTATTTTTTCTTAGTGGATCTTCAGTGCTAACTTCAATTAGGTACTTTTGAGTAATAACATCTGCTGGTGAAAAAAGCATTGTACATTCACTTTCTTCTCCATCTCTTCCTGCTCTTCCTATCTCTTGATAATAGCCTTCAATATTTTTAGGCATATTATAGTGAAGAACATATCTTATATTAGGTTTATCAATTCCCATACCAAATGCATTAGTTGCAACAATTACATTAGTTTCATCATTTATAAATTCTTCTTGGCACTTAATTCTTTCATCATTTGAAAGACCTGCATGATACCTTCCTACATTAATATTATTTTTCTTTAGTAATTCATAAAGGCTATCAACTTCTCTTCTAGTAGCTGCATATATTATTCCCGAATTCTTAGAATTATTTTTTATATAATTAAGTAAAAACTTCTTTTTTTCTATTCCTTTAATAACATTTATCCTTAAATTTTCTCTATCAAAACCAGTAACAAATATCTTTGGATTATTAAGTCTTAATAAATTTACAATATCATTTCTAACTTCTTGTGATGCTGTTGCTGTAAAAGCTGTTATAATCGGCCTCTCTATAAGCTTATCAATAAATGTTGATATTCCCTTATAACTTATTCTGAAGTCATGTCCCCATTGAGATACACAGTGTGCTTCATCTATGGCAACTTGAGCAATTTTCACTTGTGTTATTGCTGTAATAAATTCATTTGAATGAAGTCTTTCTGGTGCAACATAAATTATCTTATACTTTTTATTTTCAATTCCATTCATTACTTCATTAAATTCATAAGTAGATAAAGAACTATTTAAAAATGCAGAATCTATTCCCATAGAGTTTAAGGTGTCTACTTGATCCTTCATAAGAGATAT
>OGCQ01003221.1_pt1 | contig 15070 bp, 16 predicted proteins | sample 1570161 | NCBI WGS metagenome assembly OGCQ01 (sample SAMEA4384402, study PRJEB24528) | human gut metagenome
ACATGTATTACATTCAGTCGGATGGTAGCCTGCAAGGGGTAACCGGCACAACAACTAAGGTAGAAGGATCTCAAACGAGTGTAAAAGAAGTACAATATAATGGCTCTTACTACTTTGTCCAAGGAAAATATGACGAGATTGTAGTGGCAAATAAAAAACATCCGATGGCTGCTAACTACAATCCTGGTGAAAATCCAACTGCAAAAGCTGCCTTTCTTCGATTAAGAAATGATATGATTGCTCAAGGCTATAATGTTGGTTATGCTTACAGCGGATTTAGAAGTTATGATTATCAAAAAGTTCTGTATCAAAATTATGTGAACAAAGATGGTCAAGCTGCTGCGGATCGTTACTCTGCACGTCCGGGCTATAGTGAACACCAAACAGGTCTTGTCTTTGACTTAACGGATAAAGCTGGTAATCTTTTGGAAGATGCTGCTGCAAGTACTTGGTTGAAAAATAATGCACATCGCTACGGTTTTGTAGTTCGTTATCAACCAGGTAAAGAAGCTTCAACAGGCTATATGCCAGAAGCATGGCATATTCGTTATATTGGCAAGGAAGCTGATGAGATTTATCATTCTGGTTTGAGTTTAGAGGAATATTATGGCTTTGAAGGTGGAGATTATGTTACGTCAGCAACAACGCCAAAACCGTCTACTCCGTCTTCTCAAAAGCCAGTTATCCCTGCTCAAGGTGTCTATCGTTTCACGAAACGTTCCTCTATCAAAGCGGAAGCTAGAATGTCAGCCCCTGAATTGGCTTATTATGATGCCGGGCAATCGGTCACTTATGATAAGGTTTTGAATGCAGATGGTGCGACATGGATTTCTTACATCGCTTTTAGCGGAAAGAGACGGTATATTGCTATTGCTTGATTTAATAGCACAACATCTACGGTTAAAAAACTGTAGGTGTTTTTTTATTTTTTAATATTCAAAAATATTGTTTATTTCTTCATAAATTTGGTCAAAAGGTGAAGGGAATGCTATTTTGTATCAGTTTTTGTGATATTTTCTGAGATTGTGAAAAATTGTGAGCAAATTTTTTGTAAACGAATTCAAAAAGTATTATGATATTAACGTGACTAAAAAATAGATTTTGAAATTGCAATTCCATTCTCTGGTAATGGAGGATTATGATGTCTGATGTAAAAACAGTTCCTGCTGCTGTCGCCATGCTTCGTGTATTGGAAGCGTGGGGTGTTGAAAATGTTTATGGTTATCCTGGCGGTTCTGTCAATTCAACTATGAATGCACTAGATTTGGAAAAAGAAAACATTCGCTTTGTACAAGTTCGTCATGAGCAAGTTGGAGCTCTTGCGGCAGCAGCTCATGCCAAATTGACTGGTAACGCTTGGTTCTGCTGGTCCTGGTGCCATCAATCTTTTAAATGGCTTGTATGATGCGCGTGGAGATCATGCTCCAGTGTTGGCTTTAGTGGGTCAAGTACCAAGTACGAATATGAATTATGATTACTTTCAAGAGTTTTCTGAGTTACCCATGTTTAGTGATGTAGCAGTCTACAACCGAGTAGTGATGACACCGGAAAGCTTACCTTATGTTGTGGATAAAGCCATTCGTGAAGCTTATAAAAACAATGGCGTGTCTGTTATTATCATGCCAAATAATTTTGGTTATGTAGAAATTCCAGATGTAGATTATGCTTCACATACAGCAGAAAAAAGCTTGCCGCTTCCACAGGCGACAGATACTGAAGTGGATCAATTTCTTGAATTGGTAAAAGAGGCTAAACGTCCTATTTTCCATGTGGGTTCTGGTATTGGCGACAAGGCTCATTTATTGGTAGAATTATCTCAAAAATTACAAATTCCGATTGCTGTCGCGGGTCTTGCAAAGGGGAAAATCCCCGAGGACTTTGAAGCGAATTTAGGCACACTTAATCGGGCTGCTTCTAAGGTTGGTGACGAAGCATTTGCAGCAGCTGATCTTGTCATTGCTATTGGGACAAATTTTCCATTTGCTAACTTAGTTTATCGTTCTCATTATTTCAAGTTTGTATCGGTGGATATTGATGTGGCTAATTTTGGTCGTCATCACTATCTAGATTTAGGAATTTTATCGGACTCTGGAAGTTTTCTCCAAAAAGCTTTGGAACGTAGTGCAACCGTTGCTCCGCGTCCATTTTATCAAGCTAGTGTGGCAGCCATGAAGGATTGGAAATCCTATCTGGAACGTTTAATGCAAAAAATGGATGGACCATTAGAATTTGAACAAGTCTATCGTGAGATCAATCGTATTTCGGATATCAATGCTGTTTATGGCATTGATGTCGGGGACAACATTATCAATAGCTTCCGTTTTTTGAATTTTACACCAGAGAAGAAATGGACAATTTCAGCTCTCTTTGCTACGATGGGGTATGGCTTACCAGCTTCTATCGCAGGTCAATTTGCTTTTCCAAATCGTCAAGTTTTCAATATTGCTGGAGATGGTGCGTTTTCAATGGTCATGCAAGATTTGACGACCCAAGTCAAATATCAGTTGCCAGTTATCAATATTGTCACTTCTAATAATTCACTCAACTTTATCAAGTCTGAACAGGAAGATTTGGTCATGAACTTTTCAGGTGTGGATCTTTATGAAGTAGATTTTGCTAAAGTCGCGGAAGGAATGGGTGTAGAGGGAATAACAGTTAAAACTTTAGAAGAATTGCCAGCTGCTTTTGATCGCGCCCTTGAAGTTTCAAGAGCTGGAAAGCCTATTCTGATTGATGCCAAAATCACCGATAAGCGTGGTATCCCTGTGGAAGAGTTAGAGCTAGACATTGTTGATGGCGAATTTGTGGAAAGAATCTCTGCTGGTTACCAAGAAACTCATGGACAAATGAGTCCGGAAGAATTCTTTGCGACTTATGATGGGCAAGAACTTCGTCCGATAACAGCTTATTTCAAAGAATATGGTGTCAAGCCATAACACGCTAGACCATTTATTTTAATTTTTACAATCCTTATAGGTGCAAGGGTGGGAAGTGATTTCCCGCTTCTGCCCTATTACAAATTGTAAAAGTTGTTTCAATTTATCAAAATGGTATAAATTTTATACATATTGCTATTGTTCTCGTCTGTTAGAGAATAGGATCGAGTTTTGTTACACAAAAATGAAAGCGCTTGCTTTAAAGGTTCGATTGAATTTTCTCTATGGATATGCGCATATAAGACAGGAGGAAATATGATGTCTTACCAAACTAGTAATGCTGAAGGTCCAATTGATTTCATCAACACGTATGATTTAGAACCGATGGCTCAAAAAGTCATTCCAAAAGCTGCATTTGGTTACATTGCAAGTGGAGCTGAGGATACCTTTACTTTGCGAGAAAATATTCGTGCCTTTAATCATAAGCTAATTGTACCTCACACGCTTCGCAATGTAGAGAATCCAAGTACAGAGATTGAATTTGATGGGGATAAATTGTCTTCTCCAATCATTTTAGCACCAGTAGCCGCTCATAAGTTGGCAAATGAACAGGGAGAAGTAGCTTCAGCTAAGGGAGTGCACGAATTTGGTTCTCTTTATACCACCAGCTCTTATTCCACAGTTGACCTTCCAGAAATTTCCCAAGCCCTTCAAGGAACCCCCCATTGGTTTCAATTTTATTTCAGTAAAGATGATGGTATTAACCGTCACATTATGGATCGAGTCAAAGCTGAAGGATGTAAAGCAATTGTCCTGACAGCCGATGCAACTGTTGGGGGGAATCGTGAAGTGGATAAACGAAATGGCTTTGTTTTTCCAGTTGGAATGCCAATTGTGGAAGAATACCTCCCTGACGGTGCTGGTAAGACGATGGATTTTGTTTACAAATCTGCTAAGCAAAAATTATCCCCTCGTGATGTAGAATTTATTGCTGCTTACTCTGGTCTTCCGGTCTATGTCAAAGGACCGCAATGCCGTGAAGATGTGGAACGCTCACTTGACGCAGGTGCTTCTGGAATCTGGGTGACAAACCACGGCGGTCGGCAAATTGATGGTGGGCCAGCAGCCTTTGATTCCTTGCAAGAAGTAGCAGAAGCAGTGGACAAACGAGTACCAATTGTCTTTGACTCTGGTGTTCGTCGTGGTCAGCATGTTTTTAAAGCGTTGGCTTCTGGAGCAGATTTAGTGGCTATCGGACGACCAGTTATTTATGGTTTAGCGCTTGGTGGTAGTATAGGAGTTCGCCAAGTCTTTGAACACATCAATGAAGAATTGAGAACCGTCATGCAACTGTCTGGTACACAAACGATTGAAGAAATTAAACATTTCAAACTTCGTCACAATCCCTATAATCCAACATTTCCAGTAGATCCACGAGATTTGAAATTGTATTAAATTGATAAAAAACACAGTTTCCTTTCAATCAAAGGAGGCTGTATTTTTTTGCTTCACAGTAAGATTAACATCATCTAGAGCCAGCTGTTGACCAAATCTCTTACTGATGTGTTTCACATTCAAAATAGTTTCCATAATGTGACCTCCATTTTTTCTATCGTAGAGTTTCTCCTCTCTTCAAGGATTAGTATACAAAATGTTTGTCAAATAAGTCTCAAGTAATTCTCAAATATTTCTAAAATTTACAGAGTTAAGCTTTTTACGTGTAAAAAGAAGACTAAAATATAACGCAAACGCTTGCAAAGAAGTGAAAAATTATATAGTATGGAAGGTGAAAAAGATGAAAGTGAGATGCATAATGCAAAGAAAATGGTGGCATGATGCCGTAATTTATCAGATTTATCCAAAAAGTTTTATGGATAGCAATGGAGATGGAATTGGCGATTTACAAGGAATTACAAGTAAATTGGATTACTTGAAGAAACTTGGAATTACCGCTATTTGGCTTTCTCCGGTTTATAAGAGTCCGATGGACGATAACGGTTATGATATTGCTGATTACGAAGCAATTGCAGATATTTTTGGCTCTATGGAGGATATGGAGGAACTGATTGCAGAAGGAAAGAAGCGCGATATTAAAATCATTATGGACTTGGTGGTCAATCATACTTCTGACGAGCACGCTTGGTTTGTAGAGGCGCGAGAACATCCAGATAGTCCAGAGCACAGTTATTATATCTGGCGAGACAAACCAAATGATTTAGACTCTATTTTTGGCGGCTCTGCTTGGCAATATGATAAAAAAGCTGGTCAATATTACCTACATTTCTTTAGCACAAAACAACCGGATCTTAATTGGGAAAATGAAGCTCTACGTCAAAAAATTTACAAGATGATGAATTTCTGGATTGACAAAGGAATTGGTGGCTTTCGCATGGATGTGATTGATATGATTGGCAAGGTACCTGACCAGAAAATTGTCAATAATGGTCCAATGCTGCATCCTTACTTGCAGGAAATGAACCGTGCGACTTTTGGGGATAAGGATTTATTGACAGTTGGTGAAACTTGGGGAGCAACTCCTGACATTGCAAAACAGTATTCAGATCCAAAGAATCATGAATTATCTATGGTTTTCCAATTTGAACACATTGGTCTTCAACATAAGCCGAATCAACCAAAATGGGATGTAGCAGATGAATTGGACGTACCAAAATTAAAAGAAATTTTTACCAAATGGCAAAATGAACTAGGTGTAGAGGAAGGTTGGAATTCGCTTTTTTGGAATAACCATGACCTTCCGCGCGTTGTCTCTATCTGGGGAAATGATACGAAATACCGTGAGAAGTCAGCGAAAGCCTTAGCAATTCTGCTTCATCTGATGCGTGGCACTCCTTACATTTATCAAGGGGAAGAAATTGGTATGACCAATTATCCTTTCAAGAACTTAGAAGATGTTGAAGACATTGAATCTCTCAACTATGCCCGCGAGGCCCTTGATAAGGGTGTGCCGCTTGATGATATTATGGCCAGTATTCGTACGATTGGGCGGGACAATGCTCGCACGCCTATGCAGTGGAATACCCATCAACATGCTGGTTTTTCAACTGGTCAACCTTGGCTGGCTGTCAATCCTAATTATCCAACAGTCAATGTTGAAGCAGCTTTGGAAAATCCGAATTCTATTTTCTATACTTATCAACAATTGATTCAATTGAGAAAGAGCAATAATTGGTTGGTGACAGCAGATTTTAAACTACTTGAAACGGCTGATAAGGTGTTTGCTTATTTACGAGAAACGACAACAAAGAAATATCTGGTCGTGATGAACTTCTCAAATGAAGAGCAAAGTTTTGTCTTGGAAAATACTGTAAAGGAAGTTTTGGTTGCTAACACAGATGTAACTAAGATACTTCAAACCCATAAATTACAAGGCTGGGATGCTTTTTGTGTGGAAATTGAGTAGAAAGATTGGCAAGAACAAAGATATAAAAAATACTGTGAAAAATTCCACAGTATTTTTTGTATCGAGTTCTATCTTGGGATCAAAAGAGTCAAATTGATAAGGAGGAAAATCAAGAAGCAAGTAAGATTTGCACTTTTGGGTGTTTCCAATTGTCGGTAACAACTTCGCTTGATCGTTTCATCAAATCCGTGAGCGTACATAGCTTCTATGTAAGAATCTCGCCAATTAAAAGCGATAAAAATAGCTTTGATATAAAAGAGTGGTGACCAGAAATGAAGTGTTTTTCCTCGCAGGAGACTCGCTTCTCGGACGGCTTGGATTTCTTTTTGAATGACTGGAATGGCGTTTAGTACAACGAGCAGTCCATAGGTGAAGTGACTTGGAAGCCCTTTTTGATGCCAATAGCGCAAGAGCTGATTGAGATGAACACTATATAAAAAGGTCATTCCCAAAGCTGCTAAAGCAAAAGATCGGGTAAACAGTATCATTGCTTGACTGTTATCTCCATGAAGTTGAATAGCCCAGTAATTTGCTAGTGCTGGTAGCAAAGGTAAGAGCAGTGTCCAGAAAATGCCCCACCATTTCTTTAGGTAAATGAGGTGGGCGAGTACTCCTACGACAATAGCACAGTTGAGCCACGTTGATCGGATAAAGGAGATTTCTAATGTCAAGGCAATGAGAAGGAACACAAGTGCGAAGACATTTGTTTCTTCTTTTTTCATAGTAACCTCCTTTCTGTCAGCCCGTCGGACGTCAGCTCTACCAAATGATCACTAATGCCGTCCAAGGGCTCCAAACGATGAGAAATAATTATAAAGCTTTGTTGAGCAGCCTTGTCTTTAATCCAATTGGCAAAAAAATCACAGGCCTTTTTATCTAACCCAGTAAATGGTTCGTCCATGAGTATAACAGGGGTCTCCAAGGTCAAGATAGCCAATAATTGAATGATTTTTTTCTGCCCACCACTCAAGTGGAAAAGACTAGAATCCATTTTCCTGTCTAAACCAAATAAAGTTAGGGCTTCTTGTACCTTTGCTTGGTTTTCATTGGAAAGAGAGGGCAGGTTTAATTCCTCTGCGGGGGTCGTCCGAATGAATTGCTTTTCAGCATCTTGAACAACAGCCGTAATATGGCGATATAACTTCTTGTTCTTCTTAATTTTTCGGCCCTGATAACGCATGCTGCCTTTGTATTTTTGCAATTGCAAAATGGCACGAAAGAGAGTGGACTTGCCGACACCGTTAGCTCCGATGAGAGTCGTAATACCTTGCTGAAAAGTAAAGTCCTCAATTGTAAAAAGTATTTTTTTGTCAAATTGACAGGAAACATGTTGTAATTGTAAAAGAGGACTTCGCTGGGTATTTTTACGTACCAGCTGATAGCTTGGGTGAGCCTTTTTTAAAAGAGCTACATCTTGTTCAAAAAGTTTCCCATTTTTTAATTCAACAAGGCAGTCGACATAGTCAGCATAGAGGCTACAATCATGGTCACATAAAATAACGGTCTTCCCCATTTCTGTCAAATCTGCTAGTAAATGAATCAAGCGTTTGCGTGCTGCTTGATCGACAGAAGCAAAGGGTTCATCCAACAAAATAATTTGTGAATCCATAGCTAGCAGAATGGCTAGAGAAACTTGTTGTTTTTCTCCGCCAGATAAGGTCAGAAAATTACGATGGAGCAAGTGTTCCACTTTCCCAAGAGTGACAGCGTGCTTGATTTTTTCATCAATCTGTTTAGCAGGCGTTTGGAGATTTTCCAAGGTAAAAATCAATTCCTCATAAAGGGTTGTCATGGTGAATTGACGGCTTGGATTTTGAAACATCATACTAAGATAGGTAACTCGTTCATGAATCGGTAAATGAGACAGCAATGTATGACCTAACTTTACCTCTCCAGCGAAGTCTAATTCATTGAAATTTGTTAAAATCCGAAAAAGGGTTGATTTGCCAGCACCGGTATCACCAATCAAGAGTGTCATTTTTCCTGTTTCAAAGGTAAAGGTTAAGTCTTCAAAGACATCTCTAAGATAAATATGCTCTAATGTTAATCCCATATTATTTACCAGCGGCTTGGTTAATCTTGTCATAAAGATTCATAATAATTTTAACCAGAACAGCACAGAAGAAGAATACCGAAAGAAAGCGAACAACAAACAATGCTAAAACAAACTCAGGTTTGAAAGCGTAGTAACCAATTTTGAAATATTCATAGGTAAAGCTCAAAAGGGTCGTACCAATGGCGCTGTAAGTAAGTGACAACCAATCATAGCGTTTGTATCTGGTCGCAGCAAATCCAAGCTCGCTACCAAATCCTTGTATGAAGCCAGAAATCAAAGTGCTCATGCCAAATTGGCTACCGTACAGTACTTCAGCAAGCGCAGCTAAAAGCTCACCAATCGTGGCGCTCCCTGGTTTGCGCAGTAACATAGCTGCCATCGGAGCTGCCATACACCACAGACCAAAGAGAATTTCATTGGCAAAAGGCTCGAGCCCGATAGGTGCCAGAACAGCTGATAAGATATTGTAGAGAAAGCTAGAACCGACAAAGATTCCACCGAAAAGAATAGCCAAAAGAGCTAAGAGGATAACATCTCGTAAACTCCATTTTTGAAACATAAAAAACTCCTTCTAACAGAGCAGATGAGGAGTTTTAGCGCGACAAAATGAAATCTAATCAAAAGAATGGTTAGATTTTCTAGTTTTTCATTATACATTTCCCTGCGCCAGTATTAACTGTATCAGGTTCAATGGGTATAATCTCAGCCTCAGCACCCCAAATGTTCTTTGTTGTTTTATTATGCTGCTATTTTAACATTGATTTCTTAAAATAGCAAGGGACTAGGTTTGTCAATTGCACTGTCTAGTTCTTGTCAGTCAATAAGAAACCTACTCATATGACAAGAACGAATAGCTATTTATACTAATTGTTCTTTAGCTAAGTCGCGAGCTAATTCATCTTTAATCGTAATGCCTTCGTGTTCTAATGTTTTAATCGCCTTTGCAAATTGCAGTAAATAGCTTTTGTGAGCAAAAAACAGCTCATCCATGATCCGCTTGGCAGTATGACCTGAAGGAAGGAGGGGATTGATCGTAAAAGCTTGCAGAGCGATACCATAGTTTCCAGAAACAGCTACTTCAATGATTAACAACTCCATTGATTTCATTACTTGTAGCCGGCAGTTGGTAAAGAACCAAAAGAAACAGTTCGAGCTCCCTGAGACCCAATATAGGTCGTTACTTCTACGGTACATTCGGATGGTAAATCAAGAATGGCACCGTTATTTCGAATGGACACCACCATTTCAGTATTTTTATTGGCATAAATAGCAGCAATTGTTTCGCAAGCGGCATCTGAATAATAAACACCGCCGCGTTCTTCCAGTTGTTTTGGTTTGTAATTGAGGGCGGGATCCTTATAAAGTTCAAATAAATCGTGTTCAATTTGTTTGACTTGCTCAGCACGCGTACCGATTGTCCGATATTCCTCTAAGTTATGAGTTGATATTTCTTCAAAACGATAATAATAGCGATGATAATCACAAGGAATCATCTTCATTTGTTGAAGCTGTTCTTTAAAGTAAGGAATTTCGTAAATATTCTTAGGAATTCCTTTACTGTTATCAAATAATTTATCAATCAAGGTTAAGGCGATATCATTGCTGTCTTTATCTGCAACCTTATGCCAATGAAAATGATTGACTCCAGCGAATTGGTAAATTAAATTTTCTGAATCCATACCAAGAACTTCAACTTTTCGCATCTTGGCTGCAACTGGTATATTATAAATCCTGATGACTTTTTCCCAATTTCCATAACGCAAAACAGCTTCTGTGACCATACCTGCTGGATTTGTAAAGTTGATGAGCCAGGCATTGGGGCAGAGTCATTTCATGTCTTCGACAATTGCTAAAATCACTGGAATTGTTCGAAGGGCTTTGAAAATTTCTCCAGGCTCCTTTGTTTCTTGCCCAAGTAGTCCATAGGAAGTAGGGATTGCTTGGGCAAGAATGCGAGCGGAGAGTTGTCCCACGCGAAACTGTGTTGTTACAAAATCAGCGTTCTTCAGAGCTTCTGTCCAATCCAAGGTTGAATGAATTTTCACATCATATCCCGAAGCGTCCCACATTTTTTGAGGCATGGTGGCTACGATATCTTGTTTTTCTTTCCCAGCAGGAACATCAAGCAGCTAGATTTCTTTAATAGGAAGATCGGTATAACGTTTGGTAAATCCTTCCATTTGTCATTGCTGCCAATAAAGTGAAAACAGTAGAAGAATAATTGTAACTTTTAAAATAAATATGAACCTTTCCAGCTAGCTTTCTTTTATCTGTTGAAAAGACTTTTTACTATTTTGAATTCTGATGAATCTGTGATGAGTAGATTGTTTTCTCTTTGCATTAGATGTGTATTTAGAAATATATTTCATAGAATAGTATCAGTATTTGTGAGTATCTATAGAAAAGAGTAGGAAAAGAAAAATATAATAGAATAGTAGAAAATAATTTATTGACGAAAGCAGGTGAACTATAATGAAGGAAATTATCTTTTTAGATGTAGATGGTACGATTGTTGATTATGCGAATCATATTCTTGCCTCTGCTGTAAAGGCTATTCATCAGGCGCGTGAAAAAGATTATCTGGTTTATGTTTGTACTGGACGTAGTAGGGCTGAAATGCCTGAGGAAATCTGGAAGATTGGTTTTGACGGTATGATTGGTGGGAATGGTTCTTATGTAGAGCACGAAGGTCAGATTATTATGCATCAGTTAATTCCGTTGGATGTGGAAAAACGAGTAGTGAACTGGTTGCATAGACGCGGCTTGGAATTTTACTTGGAGAGCAATAATGGTCTGTTTGCCAGTGAAGATTTTCGTGAGGTAGCTCGTCCAGTATTACGCGCCTATGCTCAGGGAAAGGAAGCGAGTGCAGAAGAAGTAGGACAATTGGAAGCTGAAGAAGCTCTTCATGGGTTAGTTTATGGAGCTGAACTTTATCGTGCAGATCTCAATAAAATCAGTTTTATTCTCAAATCTTATCAAGATCATTTGGATTCTAAAGAAGCTTTTCCGGAGTTGAAAGCTGGTACATGGGGTGGCAAAGGAGAGCACGCTCTTTTTGGTGATTTGGGAGTCAAGAATATTACAAAGGCTCACGCAATTGATGTATTGCTCGAATATCTAGGAGCGAAAAAAGCAGATACGATTGCTATTGGGGATGCTAAGGTAGATATTCCTATGCTGGAATATTGCCAAGTTGGAGTTGCTATGGGAAATGGTGGACCAGAAATTCTAGCCATGGCTGATGTGATTACTGATGATGTGGTTGAGGACAGTTTCTACAATGCTTTTGAAAAATTAGGACTTCTTTAGAGGAATAGTTTATGACAAAAACACTTTATTTGATGCGACACGGGCAAATTTTATTCAATAAGCGGTATCGGATTCAAGGTTGGTGTGATGCTCCCTTAACGCCTTTGGAGATTTATCCAGCTCAGGAGGCAGGTCAATATTTTAAGGATGCGGGCATTGTTTTTGATGATGCTGCCTACAATTAACCTCAGAGCGAGCTTGTGACACATTAGAGCTAGTGACGGACGGACAAATTCTTATTTACGAGTAAAGGGACTAAAAGAATGGAATTTTGGTCTTTTTGAAGCGCAGCCTGAGCGACTGCAATCTCAGTTTCGCACAGGCGCCACTTCTTTTGAAGATTTATTTGTTCCTTACGGAGGAGAGGCTGTTGAACAAGTTGGTGAGCGGGTGTTGATGACATTGACTGAAGTTATGGAAAAAGCTCAAGCAGAACCAATTCTAGCAGTCAGTCACGGTGGTGCTATGTGGGCCTTCTATCTCAAGGCTACAGCTCAAAATCTGGATCCCAAGGAGCGCGGTAACTGTGCTATCTGTCATTTCCATTATGACCAGGAGCATTTTAAGTTAGCAGAAGTTATTGATCCACTGACAGGTGATGTTTATGACTGTAAATGAAAAAAGTCTGGGAAAATAAGATTTCTCAGACTCTTGTTTTGTAAAGAGGGGGTACCATGATGCTTTAAGTTCTGTATGTGTTAATCCTTTTTGGTATCTTGTATGTCTATCTCCCATACGCTTCTGGTAAAAATCATTGAGAGTAGAGCTAGCCCGGCTAATCCAATTCCAACATACCAGTAAGGTAAATCCAGTGTGGTAGAGCGACCAGATAGATTGACAATACCGCGAAAAAGAACGCCAGCGGCAATGGTTGCGACCGCAGAATTCCAAAGATTGAGACTGAGTCGCGAAAGATTGGGAATAAGTTTTTGAAAAATAAGGAGCACGATCCCGCCTATCAGCGGTACTCCGAAGAGCCAGTGCATATAGACTGAAGTTTCTCCAAAACTAAAGTATTCGTAAATGCGACTAAAGATAAAGAAAAATACTGTAATTAGGGTATAGACCACCGCTGTCTTTTTAAAACGTTTGTTATTTGTTTTAGTAACCAATGTAGACAATGTCACTCACCGCCCTTTCTGAAATTGTTCCGTTAGTCGTTGGTTTATTGACGACTTTTCCATTAAAGTAAAGAGTAGACGAACCACCGCCATCAAGATTATAAGCAGTTTTAACACCATAGGATTTCATCACCTGAGCTAGTTGGTAAAGAGACAGGCCTTGACTTTCAGATGTTCGGCCGTCTGATACAACGATGACATAATGGGTTTTATCAATTATCCCAATAGCTGTACGTGGATTAGAAGCCATGGATTGCCCCGCTTCCGAATTACTTGAAACAGTAATCTTACCGTTGTTAACTAAAGTAGGACCAAAGGAAAGAAGGTGTACAACACCATTTTTAACCAAGTCTTTAGCAGAAGCATCATTTTCGTAAACAATTCCGAAACTCCCATCTTTATAGATTGCTAAATCACCATTACTAGCATCTTCACGAACGGTATTTCGATAGATAACACCATTGCGGATGACGTAACCAGTTGTATTTGCTCCGTAGAAATCACCGTTGATAGCCAGAATGGCATTGTTATTGGCTGCTGTAACCGAAGTCTTAGCGGTTACGTTATTTCCATATGTATTTTGTGCTAGAGCAGTTTTAAGATATTTGGGGGAGCTGACCGTAATATCTGCAATGTACACTTTTGTGTTGCTGACGTTTTTTGTAGTTAGGTTAATGGAAACATTATCGTCCTTATAGCTTTTATTTGTCTTTGTCGCATTTGTTGCTGTTTTAGCACTTGTTGTGCTGGTTGAGGTAGAAGAGGATTTGACCGTTGTAATGGCCTCTGACAGAACAAAAGTTTTTAACATGGAGTAGGTAAACGCCCCTGTCAACAGCATACCAAAGAGACTAGCATAGGTATAGGATTTTTTTAAAAATTTCATGATAAGGTGTGAGTCCTTTCTTTGAAAATAATTTTTTTTTGAACGAGCCAAGATAGGCAAAAGAGCAGTGATCCGACAATGATTTTAACAATCAGCAAATTGAGACCGAAAATGGCGTAAAATAGTCTGATTAAAAGGGTGTCGAGGATAAACAAGCCCAAGGCTAGCCCGAAATAACCAGTCCCTGTTTTGGCAACACTGTCTTTATTTTTAAAGACCAGTTTTTTATTTGTGGAATAATTGACAATTGAGCTCGTGACACGAGCTACTCCATTTGCCAGTAAAATTTTGAGACTAGTTGGCACTGCAGCAAGCACCAAAAGGGCTAGCGCATAGACGATATAGTCAATCAAAAAACTACTAATTGAAGAAAGAGCAAATTTAAACATATCTTTGTAAATCATGAGCCCGTCGCGTATTGGTCTAAAGTGAGAAGCTTGATTGTCATTGATATAAATGGTTTCAATTGGAACTTCGCTGATAGGATATTTTGTAGAAGCAGATAACAGCATATTCATTTCATATTCATAACGCTGCCCTTCAATTTCCAACATAAATGGAATCATATTGGTTGTAAAGCCACGAAGTCCGGTCTGAGTATCTGTCACAGAAACACCAGTCTGTCGCTGAAACAGGAATCGTGTTACTTTATTTCCAAAAGCCGATCGTAAAGGAACCTTCCCAGAAAAAGAACGAACTCCCAGAATTAAGTGGTTGGGGTTTTCTTGAGCTTTTTTGCTCACGCGAAAAATATCCCATACGTTGTGTTGACCATCCGCATCAGCTGTAACTACTGTCCCATATTGTCCTAAGGTATCAATATAAGTAAAAGCGTTTTTCAATGCCTGTCCTTTTCCCTGATTGCTTGGATAGCATAAAATAATAGCGTATTTCTGAGCTTCTTGAAAAATCGAATCATAACTAGCTGGGCTACCGTCATTAACAACAACGACGTGCAAGGAACTCTTTGCCTTCACCCTTTGTAAAAGATGAATGAGAGTGAGGTCAGGTTTGTAAGCAGGAATGGCTAAAAAATCCATGTGTGTACTCCTTTCTTAGACAAATGATAGAAAAGATACACATTAGTATAGAGATGCTAACTTAAAGCTAACTGATATCAGCTTTCTTTAAGGTTTTGGAGTAGGAAATGTAAAGAAAATGTACTAAAAAAGAAAATATTAAAGAACGTTTCAAAAAACACATACGGGTTTTTCTTGCTATTTCCCAGAAAGTTTAGTATAATAGTTGTTCGTGAGTATCCCTCACTTACCCCTTGCAATAGCTGGGGGTCATTAGACCAAAAGGAGGAAAAATCAATGGCTAAATACGAAATTCTTTATATTATTCGTCCAAACATTGAAGAAGAAGCTAAAAACGCTTTGGTAGCACGTTTCGATT
>OGCQ01003236.1_pt1 | contig 14993 bp, 10 predicted proteins | sample 1570161 | NCBI WGS metagenome assembly OGCQ01 (sample SAMEA4384402, study PRJEB24528) | human gut metagenome
TTGAGATACCATCCTCCTGCCACAGCACATAAAGAATACGCCCCTGGGCTCCATTAAACGCATCAATATTCTTTTCACTGAGAATCTTCTCGAAAATCCGGTCTCCAAGCTGTTTTATTTTGGTGACAAGAAATCCTCCATTCATTTCCATGCAAAAGCTCCTATATAGTAGTTTATTGAAAACATACTATATAGGAGCTTTATTGTCAAGAGCTTGTATGTTTGAATAAAGGTAAATTCCGATTAGTTGACATCTTATCACATCGGTATATCGGGCGCAAGGATTGGCATGTCCGTGGGAGGGATTTAATGGAGCCTACCTGAATAAATGAAATCATACATACAGAAAAAATTGATGGTTTGTAACAGTATCATTTGGCATAAGAGAAACTGCTAAACTGAAATCAATCTCCACTCACTTTTCTTTGTTGGTCTCTGATACCACGCCGGTATCAGAGACATTTTTTTCAAATTCGAGGGTGGTCAAAAGGGTGCCATTTTCTACATTTATTACGAGAAGTGCAAGCGAGGTGTTTTATCTCTTGGCAACTGTATCTTCTCACTCAATTTTCCCAGTACTGCACCTTGAAAACTGCATACGATTCCAAGACATCACCGTGTCCGAGCCACTATGAGCAAGTGAAAGAGGCGTGGTCAAGCCTCATTGCGACGACTGCACGGGAAAACAATGGTACACTCGTCCGGCTAGGTCTCAAACCGAGGGACGACGCACCCACAAGCATGGGCCGAGGCTGAAATGCCTGTGTCCCCTTGACCAGGGGACTTGGAATCGATATCTTAAACCTATTACTTTGTTGGAAAGGGGGTGTATGAGATGAACTGCATACAAATCTACAAACTGTGAGGTGTGATATGGATAACCCCAAGTACATTCAAGTCATGCGCCAAGTGGCTTCTGATTTTGATGGTATCAGCCACGAACTCTTTCAGGTCGCTAGCGACTTAGAGCGTATGGATCAGTATAACCCCCAGCAAAAACTCTTTAGTCTGGTTCGATCGGCAGAAGTATCCTCGGTTACTCTGAGAAATCTGACCGCCAGAACAGTTCGTGATGATACGGCGCCATTCTATTGTGAGGTGGCGGATCTGCTGGGGATTAAGGTCGAGGAGACTCATGATTGGCTCAAGATCTCAGTTCCCGCGATTCTTCCGAAAAGGAATCAGAGAGATAATCAAGCATTTTTGACTCGGCCACTTCGGTACGCGATTATGGACTATCTCAAAGAGAACCCAATGGAGCGCTTTGGTAGCTGCGCCATCTGCATTGTTCACAACTATGATGCTGCTCTTGGAAAAAGGCGCATTCGTGACTATGACAACATTGAAACCAAGCGGTATTTGGATGTCATTGAATCGATGCTACTGACCAATGATAGCGGTCTCCTATGCACGGTCCTCCAGGCTACGAGGATGTCTGATCGGGACAGCGCAGAGTTCTACCTGATGAGACCTGAAACGCTTTCATCCTGGGCCAAAAATCACATTAAAACAACTACCAAAACCTGCTCTGAGTAATGGGCAGAAATTGGTAGTGATTTCGTGCATACGAGCTGTCCCCACTCAGGGAGCGCAGAAATAGGTAGTGTTAGGCAATACAAATTCTGTCTGGGTGTTTTTTGCTTGGTCAGTTTTGCTCTTTTGTGAGTAGCTTTATGATGCAGCCTCTGGCAGCCTGTTGGCAGCCTTGCTGCTGATTTGATTGGAGTGTCTATGATTACATGTAAGAATGATCGCTTACTCGAATTGCTCTGGTTTGTTGGATACTGTATCGAGTTTCCGACGCAGCTGGCGGTGCGGATCGGTGGCGGCGCTGAATGGAATCGCAGGGTCATGTATCGTGCGATTCGGGAAGGCTATGTGCGGCTATATCGGAAGAAGCATAAGCGCCATGTGATTCGCTCAATGAGCTTGACACAGAAGGGATTCGAGTATGTTGCACAGAGGGATCCGGAAGCGTTATCCATGATCTATTCAAGAGTCAATAGCTCCGAACGCGTTTACCCCGGTTGGATTGACAAGATCCTGCGGCTTCACGCAATTGCCATCGGGACGGTTATGTCTAATGCGGCAGGTGCGACGCTCCTCATCTCTCAAAAGCCATCTCTCATGTCGCCTGCCAAAAGAGCGACGAATGCGGTCGTGCCGGATTCCAACAAAATCTATTACTACGCCGCACACGAGTTGCGTGTCGCCATCGAGGAGTATTCCCCGGAGTCAGTATCCAAGAGCTCACGCACGATCGGTATTATCGTCAAAGGGCGGTGTTGCTTCTTTCTTTACTTCACAGGGAGCACAAGAATGTACTGGATGAAGAATAGCGAGGAGAACTATGCTGCCGCTGTGAAAAGCCTTCTGCTCGCAAGGGGGTTCGGTATCACGTCAATCCACCAGATCGTCATCGGATCCACCATGAGTGTGGCACAGCGCCTCTGTCATGGAGCAAAGCCATTTGGGAACAAGTACTTCGTCGTTTCGACTTTCTTTGCTCAATGTCTGTTCCTTACCAATAACAAGGAAGGTGACACTCTCCTGAAGCTCATTCTCCACGATGAACTGGCAATGGAAACCAATCACGCCGCATTATCACCTTTCCACCCACCACGAATCCCTACCCGCGAATATGACGCAATCGAGACCTCACTCGACAGGCCTGTTCTCTTGAACTACCAATGTGACCTACTCATGCTATCGGATATCCACCCGATGCCGGAAGGTTTTCGAGGTAGCCCGATCATGCTCTGTTTTGACTATCAGACGCAGGTTATCCAGAGAATTGTGGGGCCGGCCATTGAGGTACGTCCGTTAGAAAGCAGATTAGATTATGGATAAAAGAAAACTGAAAATAGCACTTAGCCTTGCCGTCCTGATTCCTTGCGTGCTTTACGCTGCTGGTATCATTGCGCAATTCATTATTAACATCAATGCTTGGAAAGCGGCGGGTAGTGACTATCGTATTTCGCCAGGGCTTCCATCCTCGCAGATCAGCGAAGTGGTTCGAGCGCTGTTTCACTTTCCAGAAGGACTCATTGCCATTGGGGTTGTAGTCCTTGGCATTGCCGTACTCTGTGTATTTGGACTCCGAATTGGATGGGGCCAAAATGGTGTGACAGACTCTGATCGCAATCTGACCGTATCGAATTCTGGAAGCTACGGAACGGCAAGCTTCATGTCACCCAAAGAGGCATCTGCATGCTTTGAGGTGACGAGTGCAAAAAGGACCAGCCAAGACATCCTTGGGATGCTCCCGGATGGTCAAGTCCTGACGCTTCCAAAGGATACCCGTCTCAACGCAAATCTTGCCGTATGCGGATCTTCCGGTACGGGAAAATCCAGAGCCATCTCACGAAACCTCGTTTTGCAAGCGGTCAAGCGTGGTGAGAGCGTGATCCTGACTGATCCAAAATCCGAACTATATGAATCCATGGGCGAGTATCTCCGTGAGAACGAATATATTGTCAAAGTCTTCAACCTTGTTGAAATGGATCATAGCGACTCCTGGAACTGTCTTGGTGAAGTCGGATCAAGTGAGCTCATGGCCCAGACCTTTGCTGACATTGTGCTTCAGAACACCAGCGGTGATTCGAAAGACGCGTTCTGGTACAACGCAGAACTCAACCTTCTAAAAGCGCTTGTTCTCTATGTTGCGTTGGAGATGCCTCCGGAAAAGCGGAACATCGCGACGGTGTATGACCTTCTCTATACTCAAACCGAAAAGGGCTTATCTGATATGATGGCCAGCATTAGCCACGAGCACGCGAACCAATACACGGGAGAGCTGCTTCCTCCATCACCTGCATCTGCGCCCTACGCAATCTTCAGGCAATCGAGCGAAACCGTTCGCACGAGTGTTATCATCGGCCTCGGAAGCAAGCTGGCAGTTCTGCAAGCCCAGCAGGTGCGGAATATCACCTCCTACAATGAGATCGACCTGGAGCTGCCCGGTAAACAAAAGTGCGCATATTTCTGCATCGTCTCCGATCAGGATAGCACTTATGATTTCCTCAGCTCCTTGTTTTTTAGCTTCCTGTTCATTCGTCTGATCCGCTATGCCGATGCTTATTGTGAGGGCGGGATGCTGCACCCGAAGGTAAAATTCATCCTTGATGAGTTTCCCAACTGCTGCCTTATCCCCGATTTCACTAAAAAATGCTCTACCATCCGTTCAAGAGGTTGCTCCGTCGCCGTCTTTTTTCAAAATGTCGGCCAGATGCGCAACCGATACCCAGACGATCAATGGCAAGAGATCCTCGGCGCCTGTGACAGCACGGTTTTTCTCGGATGCACAGATATGCTGACCGCTGAGTACTTCAGTGACCGCATTGGAACAGCATCAGTCGAAGTGGAAGGTACGATGCGGGAACTCAACACCATGCACATTACCGATTATACCCCAAGATTCCGTAAGACCAACTCACTTGGCCGGCGCCCATTGCTTACCCCTGATGAGGTCTTGCGTTTACCCCCGGATCAGGTCCTGATTTTCATAAGAGGTCAGAAAGTCATGCGAGCCAAGCGCTTTGACTACTCCCTGCATCCGGACTATAAAAAACTGAAGAGCCGCAAGGCAATCTTACACGAGCCTGACTGGAAAAGCAGTCAGGCTTCCTCTGTATCTGCCAGCGGTGTATCTTCACCATCCGTAACCGCGGCCATACCGGCAGAAAAAGCTAATGTTGGTTCCCAGAAGAAACCACCTGGGAAGCCAGCACGCAGCACAACTCGCAAGGTCGTGAATGCGGATGAACTCTTCTAGGAAAGGAGAAGAAAAATGCCTAAGAAGAAAGTTACTGAAGCCGTTGAAGAGACCGCTCAGGAAACCATCCCTGTTGAAAAGGCCCCTGCACAGATGCCACGCCGTCAGGGTAGTGAGGATCTTCTTGAACTGAATGATCTGGAACGTGGCGTCACACGCGAGGATAGTGAAGAAGCGAAATGGGGCTATCTTGCTGGCGCAGTGCGAAGACAGCAGATCCTGACTGGAATCGTAAGCGCAGGGATGACCTATACCGAAAATGGCATGCCAATCGTTCCCATTGATTTCGAGGGACTCTGTGTCAAAATCCCCGTTCGCGAGATGACTCTGATCGAATGGCCAGAAGATGAACCGATCCCTCGAAGTGTCCGAGTCCAAATTGGGCGGATGCTTGGCGCTACGATCGACTTTATCCCAGCTGGTGTCGATTTCAAAGAGCGCGTTGCAATCGGGTCCCGTAAAGCTGCCATGTTGCAACGGCAAAAGCGCTACTACGCTTCAGGGCGTGTGAAGCCCGGCATCCTTATGGCATGCCGAGTCCTTACCGTTGGAAATAACACGATGATGGTAGAAGCGTGCGGCGTTGATACGGAAATTTACGCACGCAACGTGTCCTGGGAATGGTTTTCCGATATTGCGGATCTCCACTCCACAGGCGATCTGGTTGTCGCAAGAGTTCTCGATGTGACCTACAATGAGCAGCGTGACACTTACGCAGTCAACCTCTCAATCAAGGACGCCTCTGAAAACCCGGATCGGGCAGCCTTAGAGAAGATCGTCCCCAACTCCAACTACTTCGGCGTTGTTACCGGTGTGAAAGACCGCGTTTTCTTCGTCCGTCTTCAAGCGGGTGTCAATGCCAAAACGAAGCTGTATCGCTCCATCGACATGCCCAGCAGATTGGATACGGTCAGCTTCCGCGTCACAAGGGTCGATGAAGAAAACGGTATTGCGCTTGGATTTATCACCAGAATCATTAAGCGCCATACCAGATTGAGGTAACCCAACATGAACTATTCTCCCCGCAGCCGCGATGCGATCGATGAACACTGCAGGGAGGTCATTCGGTCATGCCTCAATATCGTGGAGCAGCATGGTGACACATACGTTGCCATCCACAAGGACGATGATATCGAATGCATCGTCCTTGTCTCCATGATCCGAAGCTATCCCATCCTATCCATCATAGTTGCAGACAAACTTCTGCTCGCAGATATCAACGCGGAACAGATGCACAGCATCGCGAATGAGCTGAATCTGGTGTCAGTCACAGGTTGGCATTCCGTCTTCCTGACGGATGACAGCATGATCTATATGTACCGGCAATGTCTTTGGCTATCGATGAGCTTGACCTATGAAGACCTCCTTACCATGCTGAAAGAATGCATCAGCGAGTACAAGCGCGGCAAAGGCCGCCTTACTACAGGTGAGTATCCGACCGACCCGGTCGCGTAACGCCTCAAATTATGAAAGGGTTAAAACCATGAAAAAGCGAATCACATCATTGATGCTCATTCTTGTCGTCGCAGTATCCATGACGATGGGAGCGAGCGCGGCATCGTATATTCCGGACGATGTCACCTACCAGAATCTGAACGGCCAGCAGCTTGCCATCAAGACCTATACGCTTCTTCCGGACCAGGATCCCTCCGACCTGTATGAAGACGACTTCGAGTATGACGGATTCCTGTATACTATGAGCGATATTGTCAAAGAAGAACAGCGCTACCAGGAAGAGAACGCACATACCGAGGTTGTCACTGTCACAACTGCAAGTAAGAACCTCGAAGATATCCTTGCTGAGCTGAAACCTACGATCGAGTACGATGACGGAGTCTCCTCCGGCACACTTTCGCTCGATCATAGCACTCTCAAAACGGAGGCAGCCGGCTATAAGCGCAGTTCCTATACTGTGACAGCGACAAAGAACTACACCGGCCTCGACCGAAATGATTCTTCCTACATCGATAAGACCGTAGAGAAGAATGGCAGAACTTTGAGCCTCTCCAATGTAACTTGGAGCGTTGAGAGTACTGCTCTGGTCGGCGATGAGCTCGTCCCGGCAACTTACTCTGCGGTAGCCACCTATTCGGGCCCTGCCAGTTCTACCGTCGCAACTGGCTATATTACGACCGCCGAATACAAAGGCACTGTCGTATCCTCTGGTATTTCCAGCATTCTCTATACCGTAACCTACCTGGGCACCAAGATTGAACCGACGAAAGCGGAACCTACCTTCAAAGGTGCGGTCTTGGTGATCTCCATTATCGGCGGAACCGCCCTTTTGGCCGCACTGTTGTTCCTCGGCCTCACGCTTCGTAAGAATACTACAGTCTACAAAGCAACAGGCAAAGGCAACGAATATGAAAAATGCGGCCAGCTTCATCTGAAGGCCAAGAATCCCGAGCTGCGTATTGACCGCTTGAAGGATATTCCTGAAGGTGTGATCGCAATCGAAGTGGATCAGGCAGTCGCAAAGAAGCTCTTCGGCCAGACCATCGCCATCCGTTGCTATGACAATACTGTCGAGCACACCGTTGGTGAGGTCAACGGTTCGTACTGGTTCAAAGTCGATATTGGCTCTCAGGAAGGTGAATCCAATTATGAGGAGGAACCTTAATATGAAGCTCAAACGACTTTTGACCTTGTGCTGTGCGCTGAGTATGACACTCGGCATGGTGCCTTTCGTTAGTGCCGCAGACTATTCCTTCAAAACCTCTCCTGACCCTGTCTATTACGGCAGCACGAACTACGAGGATCTGTATGATGCCGGCTACAACTACGGTGCCCGCAACCAGATCGACTACGACATTCCAGAAATCCAGTACGGCCTAAGCCAGAAGTTCCTGGAGACCTCGCTCAATAACCCCTATCTGAGCAGCGGTATCCAGTATGGCCTGAGCGGTGGATCCGCAACGACTGTATATCCGGAGTCCGATTTCAGCAATTCCAGCATCATCTCTGGTGGCAGCCTAATCGAAGTTCCGTATCAGCCCTCTGTCACCATTACTGATCTGAAACAGAAAGATGGCAGCATCGGCAAAGTCTCGATCGACCGTGTCAGCCTGAGCTGCAAGGTGTATGAAGGCGCTACTGACAGCTCAATGTCCAAAGGAGCTGGTCACTATACCTCGTCTGGCATCTATACCGGCAACATTGGTCTGTTCGGCCACAATCGTGGCAGCCATGCCTATTTTGCTAAGCTGAAGAATGTGAAGATCGGTGACATCGTGGAGTACAAGACCGCGATCGGCACCAAGACCTACCAAGTGACTTTTGTCGGGTCCATCTCCTATACCGACTATTCGTACCTGAATGAGATGGGAGATAACCGAATTACCTTGATCACTTGTATCGCTAACCAGCCCTCTCTGCGTCTGTGCGTGCAGGCAGTAGAGATTCGATAAATGAACTGGAGGAACACTATGAAAACCAATAAGCCCCGCAATCGTGAGAGTCGTACCAAGCCCATCCCCACCGAGTCCAGCGTAGCCATTCGGCTGCGCCTGCCTCGCGAGTCCTATGACCAGATGAGAGATCTGGTTAAGAACAGGCGGGCAACCAAGGAAGACATCTTCCTGCGTGGCCTCCAGGCCTACTGCAATCAGTAATTCATCCCTACGCCTTTCCCCCGCAGAGAGTGGCTGGAATACACTTGATGAGGTGAAAGAAAATGAAGAGAATCGGATCCTTTATCGCCGGTCTTCTGGTCGGCACCATGCTCTTTGGCGGCTCCGTGGCCTATGCGGCCGGCGTCGTTGCTGAGCTGAGCAGCCATCGGTTCTTTGTCGATGGTCAGGAAGTGAAGATGACCGCATACGCTATCAACGGCAACAACTATGTGATGCTCCGCGATATCGGCAAGGCGGTTGGTTTCAATGTTCATTGGGACAGCACCAACGGCTGTGTCCAGATTGAGAGCGATAAGCCGTATACCGGCACAGCTCCCGCGAAGACGCAGAGCGTGGCAGTGGGAGCTAAGAAAGCTGACTACACACAGGCGGATGTCATGCCCGAGCCCAAGGCGGGCGACAAGATCCCCTGCAGCGACGGCTATGTGTATGAGATCACCGATGTGAGCAAGTACCAGAACAGTATGTTCGCTATGCAGGAAACTGACACCCTGCCGGACCCCACCTGTGACTGGAGCCTGCTGGATCAGCCGACTCTGCCCGAACCCGAGGCGAACCACTTCACTTCCGGTGGTAAGGAGTACATGTTCGTGCGCAACCTCTTTGAGACCCGTCGCATGCAGTACACCCTCTATAACGCCATCGGCGACAATCCGCAGACCTGGCAGAACGGAAAGCCCGTAACCAGAGCGGATGGCAGCCCTCTTGTGACCGTGAAGCTGTCTATTCCCGAAAGCGTGGCAGCCAACAGCTTCTGGCCCTGGCGTTCCGACCAGATCGTCGAACTTTTCAATTCCTGCCCTCCCGGCGAGTACGCCTTTGAGGCATGGGATGTCTATTGTGACGGAGCCTTCCAGTACACGGAATATTACATCTCCGTAAAATGAAAACTGAATATTGTTCCCTGCGGAGGCAGTGTGCTGAAATACGCACACTGCCTTTTTCCATACCGATCCACCCCAAGAATGCTTTATGCATTCACGATAATAAGCACGGAGGTCAATCAAAATGAAAAAACGAGTTGTTTCGATGCTTCTCGCAGTTGTCATGATGCTTGGTATGTTTCCAGGCACAGCTCTGGCAGCCGGTTCTGTCGAAGAGGCGCTTGGAGAAGTCAACATCTACAACGGCGAGCAGAAGCTCAGTTACCTGTCGATCAACGGCAGAGTGCGTGAGCTGATCTATACCTACTACAACTATGTGGATCGCAACGGTCAGACGAAAGAAATCCCTGCGTACTGCGTCAACCCCAATATCAAGGGTGTACCTCAGACTGTTGCTCCCGGTGAGAGCATCAAGTACCTCGCCAACGAAATCGGCAGTGATCCCAAAGTCATTGGCATCATTGCAAATGGCTATCCCCATCGCAGTCTGAGCGAACTCAAGCTGGAGAATAAGTATCAGGCATACTATGCGACCAAAATGGCGCTCTGGGCGTACTTGCTGCCCAACTGGGACATCAACAACATGAAGGTCAACCCCAATCTGACCGGAGTGGAGCTGGAGCGTGCCAATAAGATGCTGGCAGCCGTGAAGGATATCTACCGTCGCGGCACCGTATGGAGCACTGTCCTTTCTCCTAATGTCACGGTGGAAGCCGACCAGGAGACCGCCTATCCTGCAACCATCAATGGTCAGGAATATCTCCAGCAGATCTTCACGGTCACTTCTGAAACCTGGGTGTGCAACTACGCTGTAAATGTTGCCTTTAGCGATCCCTCTGCGGTTCCTGCCGGCACGAAGATCGTTGATATGGACAACAAGGAAATTGATGTCATCACCACCAAGGCCACCGGAAAGGGATATGCCGGACAGTTCAAGGTCCTGTATCCTGCCAGCGCAGTCGATGGACAGAGCGGCAGCGTCCAACTGAGCTTTCGTACCAATGTCTATAAGTACGCCATCTACTACGCTGTGTGCGCCGAGAAGGACAAGTATGGCAACCTGCAAAATTACATGTGCGATACCGATCCGACCACACCTCTGGCTCTGACGGCATACAGCAACTACACCGACACCCCTGAAGAGGAACCCACCGAGACCAGCATGAAAATCCTCAAGTACGAGGAAGGCACGACCATCCCCCTGAAGGGCGCGATGTTTGAAGTGGTTGATCCCGAAGGCGCATCGGTCGGAACCTTTGCCACCAACTCCAAGGGCCAAATCGTTATTCCTCTTACTCTGGCCGGCAACTACACAGTCTATGAGCGCGAAGCCCCTAATGGCTACCTGCTTAGCGAGGAACCCGCCCAGAATGTCAAAGTTGAGTACGGCAAGCAGGCTACGGTGACTTTTGAAAATGCTCCGTATGGCAACCTAATGGTGAAGAAGTACTCCGACTCCGGTATGCAGCTGCCCGGTGCCGCGATTCGAATCGAGCACATTGAGTCCGGTGCCGTATATACCGGAGAAACCAATTATGCCGGTACTGCTGTTTTCACCGAGATCAAGCCTGGCGCTTATCGCATCCAGGAGATCGCAGCGCCTGCCGGCTATATCAAATCCGATGAAGTCTATACTGCAACCGTCATCTCCGGCGACACTGTGGAAATTCCTATCGTGAACGAGGAGAAACCCGGCCTGCGTGTGATCAAGTATGACTCTAAGACTCACGAGGCTCTGCCCAATATCTCCTTTGAAATTTCCAAAGATGCACAGTCTCTGGGCACCTTCCAGACTGATGAATTCGGCGAGATCCTGTTAACCGATCTGGAACCCGGCACCTACCTTGTAAAGGAAGTCGCTACCGACTCCTCTCACATCATCAATTCCACACCTCAGCAGATTGAGCTGGAAGGCTCCGATGGCATTCTGGAGTTGATCTTCTTCAATGATCAGAAGCCGGGTATCCATCTTGTAAAGCTGGACAGCACCACCTTGGAGCCTCTGCCCAACGCACGGTTCCGTATTGAGCTTGTCGGTGGCACCTTCTCCAAGGAGTACACCACCGACGCAAATGGCGAGATCGACCTGACCGATCTGGAGCCTGGTGCCTACAAGGTGACGGAGCAGGCCGCGCCGGATGGCTACCTGATTGATGTCGCCACTCGTGTCATCCAGATTAACGGTAACGAAAATGCCCAGTTCGTGTTCACCAACACCCAGAAGCCCAGCTTCCGTCTGGTGAAGCTGGATAGCTACAGCGGCCTCGGCCTCGCTGGTGCGACCTTCAGAATTGCGCGGATTGAGGACGGCTCGCATTACCTGGATCGCGTAACTGACACCAAGGGCGAAATCAACATCTCCGATCTGGAACCCGGCATTTACTCCGTGGTGGAGATGGATGCTCCGGAAGGATATGTGAAGGACTCCCGTGAGTATCATGTGGAGCTGTTCCCCGGTCAGAACAGCGAACTGGTCGTTTCCAATGATCGGATGCCCAATTTGGAGATCCTAAAAACTGATGCCATTACTGGAAAGCCTGTCGCCGGTGTGACCTTTACCGTCAAGCGTGTGGATTCTTCCACACTGACCACCGTGACCTCTGACGAGAATGGCCGCTGCTATCTGGAAAAGCTGATGCCCGGTGTCTATGAGATCTGGGAGCAGTCAGTACCCGATGGCTATCTGCTCAACGAAGCACATCAGATGATCACGCTGTTTCCCAACAGGACTGGCACCGTCCAGTTCCAGAACTATCCCAAGCCCACCCTGACAGTCAATAAGATCGACAGCATTACCGGCGATCCCATTAAGGGTGCGAAGTTCAATGTTACTTTCCGTTCCGATAAGACCTCTACCGGTGAGATTCGTGATCTTGGTACCTACTACTCGGATGAGAACGGTCAGTTCTTCATCGATAAGCTGGATGACGGCTGGTACACCATCACCGAGCTGGAGCCTGCTGCGGGCTATTCCATCAAAGATCCCACTTCCCAGCAGGTCTATGTGGAAGCGGGGCGCGGCAAGGTCGTCACTTTTGAGAACACCCCCCTGAGCGCCATCATCGTCAAGAAGGTAGACTCCAGCACCGGTGATCCTCTTCAGGGTGCATGGTTCCGCGTGCGGTTCCTTGGCGGCATCTCCGGTACTGGAGGCACAGTCATCGCTGAGCGTCAGACTTCTTCCAACGGCACTTTCATCCTCACAGGTCTGAAGGCTGGCACCTATGTCATTGAGGAGATCTCCGCACCAGACGGCTATGTGCTGAGCGAAAACGATATTCAGACGGTATATTTGAGTGGCAACGAACAGGATGTCATCACCGTCACCTTCGGGAATGAGGCCAAGGGTAGTGTCCTGATTAAAAAGATTGATGCAATTACCCGCGAGCCTCTGTCCGATGTGGAATTCATGGTCACAGAGTCCAACGGCACCGTCGTGGGCAACAGAAACGGTAAGTATGTAACCGATAGCGTCGGCACCATTCTGATCGATGGCCTTGATCCCAACACTACACTGGTCATCAAGGAAGTGCGTGCAAAATCCGGCTATGTCCTGGACGACACGCCACAGACCGTCAAAGTGCGCTCCCACGAGGTCGTGACGGTGGAGTTCCGCAATCAGCCTCTCGGCGGCCTGCGCATTGTGAAACTGGACAGTGTTACTCGCAAGCCTCTGGCAGGCGTTGAGTTCCGTGTGGCTTACGCCGATGGCAGCTATGTGCCTGATGAAGGTGGCAAGCTGTCTTCCAACGGGATCTATCGGACGGACGAAAACGGTGAGATCTTGATCAGCGGCATCGTTGGCACGCTGGTCGTCACAGAGACGAAGACCATCTCCGGCTATGTGATCGATGAAGAGACCAGATCCCAGACCGTCGTAATCGATCCCGATGATCTTCAGACGCTGACCTTCTATAACAGACCTGCTGGTGGTCTCCAGATCATCAAATCTGATGAGGATACCGGCGCACGCATCAAGGGTGTCAAATTCGAGGTTCGGAAGATCAACGGCGAGATCCTTGGCACCTACACGACTGATCGCAACGGTGTCATCAGCATCCCCAATGCGGAGAATGGATGGTATACCATCACCGAGCTGAAGGCAGCCGAGGGCTACGAGCTGGATGCCACGCCCGTCAATGTCTGCGTCAAGGACGGTGAGACCACCGCGGTGGAGATCACCAATCAGCGCATGGCGTCGATTATGATCCATAAGGTCGATGCGGCTACCGGCGAGGGTATCTATGGTGTCAAGTTCGTCCTGTACGATGCAGGCAAGAATCCCATTGGCGAGTATGCGACGGATCAGGATGGCTACATCTACATTGATGACGAGCTGACTCCCGGCAAGTACTATATCCGTGAACTGGAGGCGGCCGAGGGCTACATCCGCGATGAGCAGTACAAAACCGTCTATGTTGAGGCGGGTAAGTGCGCGCAGATCGAATGGGAGAACAGCGCTGTAACCGGTCAGATCCAGGTCCGCAAGTATAGTGCTGACGATAACCTCGTCACTTGCCAGCGCGCCGGCTCTGCTCTGGAAGGCGCGGTGTTTGAGATCACGCAGGCCCGTTCCGGTAAGGTCGTGGGCTATATTGTGACCGATGCACGCGGCGTCGCCGCTTCCGATCCTCTGCCTCTGGGCCGCTACTTTGTTACGGAGGTGTCCGCACCCAAGTACTATCAGCTCAGCAGTGAGAAGATGGAGGCCGAGATCGAGTATCCAAACCAGATCATCAAGCTCTCCGCCTACAACAAGTCCGCCAATCTCGGCGTGACCATTAAGAAGACCGGCAACCGCGAGGTACAGCCCGGACAGGTCATGAGCTATGACTTCTCCGGTATCGGCAACACCTCCAATGTTGCGCTGAACAGTTTCTTCTGGCATGACCGTATTCCGACCGATGCCACACGCGCAATCAGCGTGACCACCGGTACCTACAATGCGAGGCTTTATTACAAGGTCACCTTCAAGACCAATCTGAGCGATTACCGGACTCTGGCCAGCAACCTGCTGACCTCCAACAACTACTCTCTGAGCCTCAATGCAGCAACCCTCGGCCTTGCTCAGGGCGAGTATGTCACGGATGTCCGGTTCGAGTTCGGCACCGTGCCCAGCGGCTTTGCGTCCGTGGTGAAGCCCACCATGCGTGTGCAGGTGCTTGGTACCGTGAGCAATGGCTACCAAATCATCAATCGTGCCGATGTTGGCGGCCAGTATCTCAATGAGTGGCAGACGGCAAAGACCACCTGGGTCACTACCGTCCGTCGCTTCAATACCACGCCGCTGCCGAAGACCGGATATTGATCTCGAGAGAGGTCGTTTCCTATAACCCCCGCCAGCCCCGGAGCTCACGCTTCGGGGCTGATCTTTTGAACATGAGGAGAGTATTATCATGAGCAAGTTTTTACCTATTGGTACCAAAGGTGAGCTGCTGAACAGCGACATGATCGCCCGCATCATTCCCAAGGAAGATGGCGGATGCATCATCCTCACCAAAGATGGTCAGCACTTCCACAGTGAGATCGACCTTCACGACGAAGTCAATGACTACAACTCCATTCGTTCCATCATCCCTTGCCAGGGCGTCAGCGCTGTCTATCTGGATGATGATGGCGACAGCGAAATCTGCCCCTGCGCTTTTGTAATGCTGATGTCTGACGGCAAAATTGAGCCTTTCGTCTTTGCAACAGACAAAGACA